>Ga0247840_10003282_pt1 | contig 27548 bp, 16 predicted proteins | sample LaCruzMarch2015__FD_192404 | JGI IMG/M metagenome (GOLD analysis project Ga0247840, IMG submission 192404) | Freshwater microbial communities from meromictic Lake La Cruz, Castile-La Mancha, Spain - LaCruzMarch2015_17m | ecosystem: Environmental > Aquatic > Freshwater > Lake | place: Spain...
ATGGGTCCTGCCGGTGAAGGTGGAATGCCAGTAAATTGCTTACAGTGCCACAACCACAATCCTGCAACACAGGCTGCTACAGGTATGGGTGCTGCCATCGACAATGCAACAAAAGAAATCGCCCACAGCAAACATGATGAAGGTGCTGAACTCGCCATTGGCGAAGGTGGATCTACAGGTTGTGCTCCATGTCACTCACATGAAGGTATGCACAGTGTAGTTGATAACAATGTTATCCCTACTTACAACTTTAACGCTGCTACAAGTAAATATTCTTTTGCTTACAATGCTGCTGTTTCTGCTTCTTCAGGTTTGAATACCATGCCAAGCAAAATTGGTTGCTTTACCTGCCACAAAGGTGCTGCTGCTGATTCTATGGCACTGTATACCGTTGCTCCAGTTCCTATGACCATGTGGGCAATGCCAGGCGAAACCAAAACAATCGACCTTACCCAACATAACAGCGAAAGCAACTTATGTGTAAAATGTCACCAACCACGCCCAATGAATGTTTCCGGTACCCTCTCCAATGGCGCCAGCGTTAATTATACTGACTTAGCTACCAATCCTAACAACATCTTCTTTGATGCTGCTGTTGGCAATGCTGCTCCTAACAAACTTATGCCTTCTTACAGGTCACATAACCATTATGGTTCTGTTGGTGCTATCTTCGCAGGTATGGGTGCTGTTGAATTCCCTGGTACTTTGTCTTATGCCAATACTTCTGCTCACGCAACAGAGGCTTCTTGCCAGACATGCCACATGGCTACTCCAACAGGAACCAATGGTGGTCACTCATTCAGAGTTAGCTCTATCAGCGCTGAATCAGGAAGCAAAACTTACAACTTCAAAGGTTGTAACACCTCCGGTTGTCATACCTCTTTGAGTGCTACCAGCACTACTTTCACAGGTGCTCAAGCCAACACACTTGACCTGCTCAATACTTTGGCTGACAAACTCAGGTCAAATGGTATCGAAATCATGCACAAAAACACAGATCCTGCTACCAACATCTTTGCCAGTGTTACACCTGCCGGTTATGATGGTTACCTGGATATCTACGATCCTTCAACCAACCCACTTGGTTCTTTGAGAAATCCTGCTCCTGCTTCTGCATGGACTGTTGCTCAAAAAGCTACCAACCTTGCTCTACCACAATTAACAACCTTGTTAAATGTACAGTGGGGTGCTATCGTTAACTTCCAGTTAAGCCTCAGAGAATATAGCCTTGGTGTTCACAATCCTGCTTATTCTGCCGCCGTTCTTAACAATACTATCGATGCGATGACTGCTGCTGGTTTCTAATAACCAACACAGAATTATAAAAGGGGGTGTCTCAGCATTGAGACACCCCCTTTTTGTTTTACTTTTTACTTATCTTAATATCACTTCTAAAAAAAAGTAAAAAGGAAAAAGGAAGAAGCACCAAGTGGAAGTTGAAGTACCGCAGCACAGGTCATAATCGATTGGTGCACTTGACTTCAACACTTTTTTATGCACTGTTTTTCAATGGCCTAAAAAACTTTAATTTACGTATTGTGGGACATCGGTTTGGGAGCCTCGGGTAAAAAATTGGTATTTTTACAAGCATGTTTGTATGGAAGAATAAGAACTTATAGGTATAATAGGTGTCCAGATCTTCGATAAGAGCAAAGGCCGGTACTGTGTATAATAACTAGTGGCAGCAAGGCTGGTGTACCAACATTATTACCGGTTACAAATGCTCCGCAGGAGCTAAATCCCAATTACCGTAGGTGTCAGCCCAAGGACTGAGATGGAGCGACCCCAACAGCCCCGCAGGGGGTGAACAAATGAAAGATACTTGCCTTAAAAGAGATATTCAACCCCTGCAGGGCTGTTGTTAAACGCCTGCAATCCACCGTGGGCTGACACCCTCGGTTATCGAGATTAAGCTCTTTCAGAGCTTAATGGTATAAGTCATATTTATGGTGAAAAACACTTGGTGCTTTTTGCTTTTTCCTTATTCCTTATCTTGAGCCCTAAAAACAAAAGTAAAAAGGAAGAAGCACCAAGTTGAAGTAGAAGTACCGCTGTCCATGCCGTAATCGGTTAGTGCAGCGGTACTTATACTTTAACTCACCCTTAAACTTGGTGCTTCTTACTTTTTCCTTATTACTTTTCGCAAAACTTGGTGCTTTTTACTTATTCCTTATTACTTAGCTGAAACCTTATCTCCGGTAAGCCTTCTCAGCATGACATGCTGTTAGACAAGTACCACCATTGGTTTGCTCAGTATAGGTCATTTGCATCGCCCATTCCCCGAAAGGAATCTTCTCTGTAAGGAGGTGTTTGTTCATAGCTGCGTGCACTTCATGACAAACAGTACAACTTCTGCCTTTGGGACCATTGACGTGCACAAAATGCAGGTTTTTGTCAGCGTTTCTGAAGGAAGTAGCAGTGGTAGAGCTGCTTGCCGTTAAAAGTTCAGGATTGTGGCAATTAAAACAAAGCGCAAGGCTATCCTTTGCTGCAGCAGTATAAAAGTTTCCATTGTACTTTGTCGTAAGCAGGTTGGCCTGGTCTGCGAAGTGAGGATTATGACATCCGGTGCATCCGTTTTTCGCAATGGCACCATGTTGGAACTTATTTTTGGCAAAAAGCTGTTTGAAATTGCTCATAGTCGTATTCCCGTTCTTAATGGGTTTACTATGACAGCTAATACAAAGGCTTTTCTGTTCAGCAAGCAGGATCTTTTCTGTCTTGGAGGCATGTGGTGAATGGCAATTCATACAGCTTTTCCCGTCTTTGAGCGGACCATGTACGATGCGTGAGATCTGCATGGGTTCTTCGAAATCGTCATGACAGCCTACACAAAGCTCGGTGTTTGGCTTGTTTAACAGTTCAGCTACATCAGATCCATGCGCACTGTGGCAAATGGAACATTTGTTTTTGAATGGGGGATGCACATTGGCCAGCGTAAGCTGTTCTTTGGCTTTGTCGTGGCACTTCAGACACAAATCTGTACCTTGTGCTTTCAACAGGTTTTTGTTGTCAGCACGGTGTGGTTCGTGGCATTCCTGGCACTTTCCGGCACTTACAACTGCATGCTGGTATTTTTTCTCGGCAATGCCCAGGTCTTTGTGGCATGACAAACAGACGGGTCCAATAGAGGCAACTTTCAGTAAAGAGTCATTGGCTGAGGCATGCGCAGTATGACAAGTAGAACAGCTTTTGCCTTCCTTCACTGCCATGTGCGGGAATTTTGATTCGTCGATTTCGGCTTGCAGGTCATCATGACAAGCATAGCAAAGATCCGGCATTTTCTGGGTAAGCATGTGTTCTTCTGTCGAGCCGTGAGGTTTGTGACAGATCACACATTTGTTGGCAAAGGGTGCATGCACGCTTTTGAGTCCAAGGCTTTCTTTTTCTTTGGTATGGCATTTAAAGCACAGATCCTGGCCTTTCAGGACCAGTAATTTGTCGTTGTCGCTCTGGTGAGGGTCATGGCATTCTGCGCATTTTCCTTCAGCCACAGGGCTGTGTTTGCTTGTGTTCTCCTCAAGGCCCAGATCATCATGACATTCCATACAGATGTTACCCAAAGGACTGTCTTTGATCAGGTAGGCATTGTCGGAGCTATGGGCAGAATGGCACAACATACATTTGCCATTGTTGACAATGGCATGAACCTTCTGTTTCGTATTTTGAGGTGTATGGCAGGTATAACATAAGTCAGGTAGTTCTTTGGTCATCCCGAAGCCTTTTACATCAGGCTGGGGATGTTGTTGTCCATTGCTTTTGTGGCAGGCATCGCAGCCCTGAGAAACGGGCTTGTGTGCCAGTTTCCCTTGCATCAGTGTTGTATGACAAGTGAGGCAGGTTTTGTCTTCAGGTGTACTCTTCAGGGGAAGTGAAAAAGCGAGGGAGAACGTGAAAACAGAAATCAATATCGTTAAGAGGTACCTTTTCATATCTTGTTTTGTTTTATTACCGCTTTCTGTGAATGTGCCTGGTTGAGAAAGTTTACAGCTTGCTGTGGTAATAATATTTGCGCAATGGCGTAAGCTTTAATAAGTGAGCTGATTGTGAGATTTGCCGTGACATTTCAGCAAACAACTGCCTGTGCGGTTACCATTGTCCTGGAAGAATAGCTTTCCGTTGAGTGAAGAAACAACATTGGTATTGAAATTGATCAGGTGAGAGTTGTTGCTGTAAGTGCCCTGCATCCCGCTGATTCCATGTGGATCGTGGCAGGTATTGCAGGAGGTTTTTGCGACAACGACATGTTTGTAGTGGATCATTCTTCTTACGTTGTCGCCGGCATCCTGGTTGTATTCACTACGGTTGTGGCAGGAATAGCACAGGGCATAGGCGCTGGCAGATTCAGTGACATCTTCAGACTTAGAATACTGGGCTTTCAGAATTTGTGGGTAGATAGAGCCGTGCGGGCCGGCAGGGGAGCTGTTGCCATCACTGGCATGACAATCAGTACAGTACAACATTGTGTTTTCTGTCAGTGGTGATATCAGGCCGGGCATGTTGACATTTCTTCCTTTTGTTTCGACAGGATGAAATGAGATGCTGTTGTTGGCAAATTCGAGGCGTGTATCAGCTTGAAGGATTTGTCTTTGTGTGGCAGGTGCCGTTGCCGGATTTGAACTATGGCAACGGAAACAGACTTCGTATTCGTATTTGGCATTTTCTACAGGCATGCCACTGCTGTTAATCCCTCTGACACCGGTTAGCGATCCTTTGATATCAGGCGCATTGGCAGGGCTGGCATTGACGGCATGGGGGTTGTGGCAATCCGAACATTCAACATGTTTGATGTTGGCCAGGGCGGGTTCTGATGCATCATGTGCCTGTGTGTAGCCACTTACATCATGTCTGTATGTTTTCGTCAGTTGGGCTTGAATGTTTTTTGAAGCTGAGGCGACAGCACCATTATGACAGTTAAGGCAATTGCTTTCCTCTGCTGCAAAATTTACCAATTGAGCTCTGCCGCCGGCATGGTGCGGACTATGGCAGTTTTCACAGGCATTGCGTTCTACCGTATTATAGCTTACAGGTGTATGTGTCCATGGATTGGCACCTTTCCCGGTCCATGTGGCAGTGGAGGTGCTGTGTGCGCTGGTTTTCCAGTTCTGGACCTGGTGGCAATTCAGACAAAGCAAAGATTTTTCAGTTGTCGCTACCAGGAAGTCCCCGTTCATATTTTGGTGTGGGTCATGGCATGAGGTGCATTGTACTTTGCTGTTTTCGAGTTTGACAGGTCCCTGTAAGGCAGAAGGGTCTTTGAGTTCAGGGTTGATGCCGGATAGGGAAGCGTTGTAAACAAATGATATCGGATGGTCATTGGACAAGTCTTTGCCCAGGTTGCTTTTCCCGGTGGGTAGAAATGAAATACCCCTGGCAAAGGAGATTTCTTGCTGGCGACTCTTGATATTGCCTAAGGCAATTGTCCCGTCGTGACAGGAAAGACATAAAATTGAGGAGCCATCCGGCTGTCCGGGATTGGATTTTAATGTTGTACTGACAGAACTATTGTAAAGGTTATAGGAAGCACCCGGATCTTGCCTGTTCCAGAGTGGTGAACGCGACTTAGCCTGATGGGTTGTATGACAAAAGATACAGACTTCTGATTCAGAGCTGGCTCTGATATCGCCTGGGCCTGAGGCAGATAAGTTATGTACTGTATTTATGATGGATTGTGACCATACCTGGCCCGGATGCCATAAGAGAAAGCAAAGGAAAGCGGCAGTAAGAATATTGAATGTATATGAATACCTTCTCATGATTGTTGTTTTTAAAACCGCCTTGAAATGCGGAAATACCCCCCCTTATAGTTGTCTATATCCCCCAGATAATCCTTCCTGTACGTTTGTACACCAACAGTGAAAAAATAACTATTGGCAGTAATTGAATATTCCAGGCGTGCATTCAACAATTCCAGGTCGATTCCCCTGCCTACTTGTTGCCTATACCCTGCGTCAAAATTGAGTTTCGACCTGGCGGTTAAATTGTATCCCAATTGTCCGGAGACATCAGCATATTGTTGTTTTAGGTTCTCGTCGACAAGCAGATAGTCGCTGACATTCCCATTCAGGCTATACATCCATTTGTTGCGATACTGTCCCTGCATGTTCACATAATACCGTGTGAGTTTATAAGGCAAAATGCTGCTGTTGTTGTCATCGAATTCGATGCCCCCGCTAAAAACCTTGTACTCCATGCGAAGACCATAGATTTGTTGCGTATAGTAATTCAAAGTAACAGCATCGGCAGTAACCAGGTTGAAATAGTCTTGTTTCTGGTGACGGTAATAGAGCCCGAATAATTTTTTAAACATCGTAATACCAGCCGAATAGTATTCGTTTTTCATATCAAATTGATAAGAACCGGGTACATCAGCAATGTAATTCAGGTAGACAGCAGAATTGTTGGCAATCTGACCTCCCGGAGTCCGCTGGATCTGAACAAAATTACCTACTGGGTTCAAAAGGTAGTCAACATTGAGCAGGTATAGTGTCGTTCCTGTGGCATCCCAGACCTGGATAGAGGAAATGTTGACATATGGCCGTTTCAATAAAGTAATTGAACCATTGGTCAGGATGTATTCCTCATGCATGATCTGCAAAGCTGAAGCTTCGCCTTTGTTGTCCTGGTGCTGCCAGAGGTAGCGGTAAGCCAGGTTCAAATAACCTCCAGGGATCTTTTTGTTGTAGTCCAGGTCGAAGCCAGTCCTGGTATCCTTTTGTGTAAAGGCAGTTTGTTTGGTATCATTGAATTCATAAAACACATCAGAGTACAGGCTTTCAAAAAGTTTGTGTCGCAACATCCCGCGATAGGTTTGTTGGGTGATGGTCTGGGTCCTTCTGTCGATCTTGTAGTAATTGTAATTGCCCAGCAATTCAAGGTTTCCGGGTAGTTTAAAACGAATGCTTTCAACAGCCTGAAAGCGTTGCAGGGAATCATATCCTACCTGGTCTGCGGTATTGATAGTGGAATGAAAACGATAATTCTCTTTTTTGTCAAAGTGAATGTCGTTGTTCAGCAGAAGTTCGTTAATTGTATTCTTGATGGGTTGAAATTCTCTCTCAGTCCTTTTGTATTCGTTGTGAGAAAGAACCAGTTCGTTCCTGTCAAAAGTACTGAAAGTCTTTTGGAAACGGGCCTCCAGATCTCTGTTTTCATAGGTAAACAATCGGGAAGTATTGATTTCATCCTGGATCATTTTGCCTTCCCTGTAGCTGATGGAAGTAGGCAGGAAATTACTTTTGAAAAACAAAACACCACCCCAGTTTGTCGCATCGGTTCTGATGTTCGACAAAAACTCCCTGTTGCTGTAGGTCTGGGCATAGTTAGCAAAAGAAGTCAGGGTAATGAGTTTCTTTTTCAGGAGGGTTGTACGGAGATCTACTTTACTTAAAGTTCTTACTTCTCCCTGGTCAGGAATGGTAAGGTAGGTGTCGCTGGTTTGTTCAGGAGCGTATTCCAGGCTAAGATCTACTTCAAGGAAATTGGGAGAACAGAAATAGCTGTTAGCATTCAATAAAATTCCGCCTGAAATCATCCAGCTTTGGGCATTGTCATTGATGGATGAGCGTTTGATTTCTTGTTCTCTGTAAAAGCCCGACAGTTTTACTTCTCCCGATATGCCTGTGAATTTAAAAAAATCACAACAAACATTTGGGTCTTGCCCGAACGCGGAAAGGGAGAAAAGGAGAATGACAGAGAGTAGCTTTAGAGTTTTCAACGTTCTGGGTTAATTATAGTAACATGTACTTTTTTGCACTCCCATGCGGATTGTGGCATTGGGTACAAGCGGATTCACCAATAGTTGAGTGGGCAGTATTCTTCATTACCTCAGCAGAAGGGTGACAAAGCAGGCATAAGTCCTGGTCTTTGCGTTTCAGCAGTTTGGGTATGACGGATTCGTGGGGAGTATGACAGGAAGTACAATAGCCACCGGCAACGGGGCCATGCACTACACTATATTTCGTTTGAAAATCAGTATGGCATTTATAGCAGATACTGGTTTGTGATTTTGTGACGATGCTGGTTGCAGCAGCATTGTCGTGACAAGCCTCACATTCCCGCTTCTGGTAAGGAGCATGGATGATGTATACCGGAATTTTTGCAAGGTTAGCTGCAAGGGTAGCAGAGTCAATTTTGGGGACAGAGTCGATTTTTGTGACAGACTCACTTTTGTCATGATTGGGAACGCCATCAAAAAAGAAAGACAAAACGCCTGAGCCGGTTTTGGGAGAACAACCAATCAAAAAGAGAAAGGTTAGCAGCAATAGCAGATGAGAAATCCGAGATTTCATCCGGAGTATTTTATAGTGTGGGTTACTTTTTACCTTCAACAGCGCCATACACATTGATTTTGTCAGGGCCATACTGATTGGTAACGAAGATCAGGTATTTCAGTTTAAATGCAGGGTCAACATATTTCTGGAAATAGGAAAGGTTATCATAATCAATCATGACTTTGGCAGGTAACCACAAATCTCCCGGGCCTTTGTATGGACCTCCGAAGAACATCAGGAGTTGTCCTTCCTTATTGAAAATCTGTACATTTTCGAAACCTGCATCGACCACAAAGAGGTTGTCGTCACGGTCAGCTGCAATGCCTTTGGGACGAGCGAATTGTCCCAGGGAATTCCCGAATTCGCCTACTGCGGAGATGAATTCACCTTTGAGATTGAATAATTTGACTTTGAAATCCCCGAAATCTGTGACATAGATAACGTCCTTGTTTACACAGATATTGATGGGTTGAAACAAATGGCCATCACCTGTCACTGTCGAGTCAGGGAAGCTGAACAAGAGTTTCTTGGAATCTTTTTGGTATACATTGATTTTGTTGTGAGTAGCATCAGGCATATAAATTCTGTTACCATAGACGGCTACATCGGTAGGTTTGGCTTCATCGGCATCCCCGAAAGCGTCAACATATTGTCCAAGGCTGTCAAAGACTACGACTTGTCTGCGTCCGGCATCTGCTACATATAAAAGTCCCTGGGGATCGACACAGCAATTGGAGGGGAGTTTTAATTGTCCTCTTCCTTTGGGGACAAAATATTCGAATTTGTTATTTTTAAGGTCCAGGATTTCAAGACCTACAATACTGGCGTCGCAGACAAAAATCTTACCCTTATCAATGGCAATGCCATAAGGCTTTACGACAGGGAGAGCTCTTACCTCTCCGAAAATAAATTTATTAAAGCCACTTTGTTTTCCTGCTACATCATGAGAGGAGTTGATGGTGGTGAGGAATTGTATCCTCGTTGTATCAGGTGGTGCAGGATAAATAATGACATCCCCGCCCTTACGCACATTTGTTACATGTTTTGAGCAGGACAAAAAGAAAAGTATGGGTAGCAGTAAGAGATAGATTAAAACGCGCTTGTTCATAGTATGCCAAGAATGAAAAAAAAAAAGGGCGATTCAGGCAACCGCCCTTTTTTAAATGGGTTGATTTATGCCAGAGGCAAAAAGAAAAGCTTATTTAACGTGGCAAGTCAGGCAAAGTGCACTGGCGGCATTACTTTTCACCAAAAGGTGAGCAATACCTGCGCTGTTGTGAACATCATGGCATGAAGAACATTCCATTTTGCCGGCAAAAAGCATAGAGTTTGCAATGGTACCAGAGCCGATTCCTGAAGCTGAGGTAATTGCTTTCAGTCCACCATCAGCAGTTACAAGAGCTGCATCATAAGTGAAAGAAACAGGATGGTCATTGCTGAGGTCGATGCCAACATTGGCGTAACCTACTGGTGTACCAACAGTGTTGATGAAGGTTGTTCCACCCAGGGCAATGGTGTTGTCATGGCAGCTAAGGCATAATTTAGAAGATGCACTTGGCTGGCCCATGGAAGCATTGAGGGTTGGTGTGCTGTAAAGTGTGTAAGTAGCTGCGGTTACGCTGCGGCTCCAAAGTGGTGCACCGGCAACAAGAGCGCCACCGTGAGGAACGTGACATACTTTGCAGATTTCTCCACCTGCTGATGTGTTCCATGAAGATGTTGTGAAATCGTGTTTGGAACCAACGATGGATTGACCAAATGTAAATTGTGCGGTGGCTGCTAAAAACAGTCCAAGAAGTAGGTGTTTGATTTTCATAATTTGGTTAATTTAAGGGAATGTTTATGATTGATTTGATTGGTTTTGCTAACGTTGACTCTTTGTTGTAAAAATGCTATTTTCCCAAGCCTGATTGGTACTCAGTTTCTACAAGGCCAGTACATGCGTTAACATCCACAAAGACAGAATTAAGTAAAAAAGCTTGGTTTTCGATCACATTAATCTTCTGTTTGTGCAATTATTATCTGTTGCTCTTCTTGATAACAGCTTGATAATTAATGGTTTTGTCAGAATTTAAAAATAATCTTTGTAGTTTAGATTGAAATAAAAAATCAAAGAACGAATGCCGGACTACATAAGTCAGCGATCAAAAGTAAGCATTAGAATGAATGTAGTTATCTAAAGATGATAATTTATAGAAATTCTAAATAATGCAGTATAAGAATACCGAATTCTTAAATATTATGATATATAATTGATAGTTAGCGTATTGTAATTTTATTAAAGATTATTTGGCAATGCCGTTTTCCATAATCACCTCATAATAATAGCCATAGCCAAAGTCTTTTTTCAGGCTGATTTTGCCTTCAAAAGTCACAATATCACCGGTCTTAAAATCACCCATCGTAGTGATTGTAAGGTCGTAATTGTCAGCAGAACTTGTGCCATCCTGTAGGTGAATCCAGTTCTTATCCATGATGCCTTTGTTTACTTTTGTGACCTGGCCTTTGATCTTAACGGTTTGATTGTTAAAGCTTTCCTTTTTTGAATAAAGTTGTGCAATGGTAATGCCGCCGGCAGCTTGTTTTACTGTTACGTTTTCTTTTTCAATTTTTGGTTTTTGCGGACTGGAATTTGCACCATTCATTTGATTCTGTGCAGGCATTTCTGCATTTCCCTGTGCCGGCATTGTGGCATTTCCTTGTGCATTGCTGCCAGTATTTTGCTCTGTTAAAGGATTGTTACTTAAACGTTCAACAAAGGTAATGGCAGCAAATGTTTTACCCAAATCCTTGCTCACGAAATTGTTCATCACCATACCATTATTATAGTAATATACATCCCCTGCTTTTGCTTCCATTTTGGGTGCTGCGAGCCATAATTCTGTATTGTTTTCATCAACAAGTAAATACGTGTATTTTGTTACTTGTTGTACTTCCTTCACAACAACCTTATGTTCATTCGGGTTAGTGGATTTTACTTCTTGTTTTTCTTTTGATTGACAGGAAGTTATGATGATAAACACAACAAAAGGTAACAATCGGAACAGCAACTTAATTCGCTTATTTAAATTCATTTTATAGTGCATATTTTTCTTATTTATATTAATTATAAATTAAATCCATAATTGTGGATGTTCGATTGCAAAAGTAAAGAATTACTATGCACCCTGCATGAAATTTAGACTTTATTTACATTAGGTGTAAACAACTTATTCTGTGAATGTTGTGTCTGCATTATCCGAGACTGAGGCACTACAGTTTTTGTTGTCCTTTTTCATGCAGATTGAATTAATTAATTTTGAAAAAGATTGCTAAGGATTTGCATTCCGGTTTTAAACTAAAATGTATTTATATTAATGTGTAAATTTGTAAAAAACAATTAAAGTGAAAAATATATTCCAACTTGTTCTACTCATAGCAGCTTTGTCTACTGGTATAAACAGTCTACAGGCGCAATTGTCATCCACAGATTTTCAGCATGTTGCAAGTATTTCCGACAGCCTTGCGGCACCCACCAGAATGGCAATAGATCACAATGACAACCTGTATGTGGCGGATTCCTACTTGGGGAACATAAAAAAATATGCCTCTTCCGGAAGTTTGCTAGAAACACTCTCATTTACAGGAACTCCACTCTCCCTTGCGGTAAACAGCAACAATGTTTTGTTTGTGGGTGATGGGATTAGTGGTAACATTCTGAAGGTAAATTCAAATGGTACAACGACTGTCTTTTTTAGTGGTAGCGTTTGTCCGAATTCCATGTCTTTCAGTCCTGACAACCACCTGTATATCGCCGACAGTAAACTTAAGAAAATCATTGTACTGAATGCCTCGGGCGTTCAGGTTCAGACCATTGGTGAAGGGAATTTGTTTTTCCCTACGGGCATTGCTTTCGATGCGAAAAACAACAGAGTTATTGTAGGCGAACATGGCGCTGTCGAGGATTACCTGCAAACCCGTGTTTATATTTATGATCTGAGTGGTAATGTTGTAAATGTATTGGGCGGTTACGGAAATTCTGATGGCAAATTTTACAGGATTCAAGGCATCACCGTCGGCCGTTGCGGTAACATATATGTATGTGAGCCTTTCCTTGGCAACATCTGTGTGTTTAATGAAAATGGGGCTTTTATTACTCGTTTCGGTGTTTTTGGCACAGCAGCCGGTGAGCTCAATGTTCCGATGGATGTTGTCTTCGATTCTCAGGAAAGGGTTTTGCTGACCTCAATGAACAACGGCAAACTGGAAGTTTTTACCATCAATGATCCTTTGCCTTCTGCAAGCATCCCCAATGCCTATATCCCGCTTTGTGAGGGCCAGTCGACAAGCCTGCCCGTTTCACTCACAGGCAATGCCCCATGGACGCTTACCTACACCCTGGACGGCCAGAACCCGGTCACCCTGAATAATATTGTCGACAATCCTTTTCAACTTCTTGTTTCTCAGCCCGGCAATTACAAGATTACGGCAGTGGCCGATTCTTCTGTAAGTGGCTATTGTTTTAGTGGGAGTGCTACTGTGGCAGTTAATGTGACAGCGACTGCTCAGATTGTCGGTGGAAGTGCTGCCCTTTGCATGGGCGAAACTGCTGTCATTCCTGTTCAGTTGGCAGGCGATTCTCCATGGTCACTGACCTATACCCGCAATGGCTTAAATCCAACAACAATTTCGGACATCACCGAAAACCCTTATCTGCTGGAAGTTGCAGATGCCGGTACCTACGAAATTTCTGCTGTTTCCGGACCTGCTTGTCTGGGCAATGTCCTGGACGGAACAGCAACGATCACTGTCAATGAAATCCCTTCCATGGCTTTCCCTACTTTCTCAGATTCTATCTGTGATGGCAAAATCGTCAACATTCCCTTGTACTTTACAGGTCTTGCTCCCTGGACATTTGAGTACCGGGTCGATGGGATGAATCCTGTCCTCATCACAACATCCAGCAATCCTTATGTCCTTGTACTTTCGAATGGAGGGGCTTATTCTATCACTTCCCTTGGTGATGCCAACTGCCAGACCAGCAACATCAGCGGAATGGTTAATTTGTATGTAATCCCAAAACAAATTCCTGATTTTAACTTCGATGTCAATAAGATGACCGCCAGCTTTGCCAATTATTCACAAAATGCAAGTTCCTATTACTGGAGTTTCGGCGACGGTAAGTCCAGCGTCCTCGAAAATCCTGTTCATAAATACAAATTCCCGGGTACCTACAAAGTGACATTGAGCGCAAAAAGCCCTGTCTGTAAGAACCAGGTGATGACACAATTCGTCACAATCCAGTTTGCCTATGATACTGTGGTTGAAACGACTACAGCCCTGGAAAAGAATGAGTTGAATGCCTTGTCTGAGATAGGTAGCATGCAGATTCGCATCCTCCCCAATCCATCCAGAGGGATGTTTAACCTTGAGATCAGTGATGCCAGTCAAGCCAGTCTGAGTGTCGAGATCATGAGCCTGACCGGACAACAGATCTATAAAAAATCGATAGAGATGCCTGAAGTTTCATCCAATACAATGTATTATAGTGGCCAAATCGACATCAGTCAGTATGCCGATGGTATCTATGTCGTAAAAGTCATCTCTGCTGATGCTGTGAAAACTGCGAAATTGGTTTTGAGTAAAAATTAACCCCCCCCCCGGGCCCCCCTATGGGGGATACACAAATTCTAACATCCCGTTTATGAAAAATAGAATAAACATCAACAATAGTTTCCAAAGTAGGTTTAACAAAAATGTTATGAGGCTTGTGATCATGGCTGTTGTTGGAATCATGTTCCTGGCTCAGAATTCAACCTATGCCCAAACTGCTACGGCAACATGGGCATTGACTGCCAATGCTACGGTGGCGGTGAGTGGGAATATTACTGCTACGTCTCAGACTTCAGGTGCAGGGCTTACTGGTACGCCTGCTTATACTACTGCCTTAGGGGTTACACAGGCAGGTTTTAATGGATCAACAACTGGGTGTGTAGGACAAGCTACTGATTATTATGAGTTTACTGTGTCTGCAACAACGTGTAATCCATTAACCATTACATCCATTGCCTTTGAGCATGCTACCAGTTCTCCTACCCGCTGTTTTGTGATAAAGTATGCAGTCAATGGAGGAACTGAAGTACAGTTAGGAGCTAGTATTTCTGTTGCGGCACAAACGCCAACACCTTATTCAAGCGGGCCATTAAGTTTACTCGTACCTGCGAATCAAACGATAGTTATCAGATTGTATGGTGCAACAAATAGTACCACAAGGACCCTCTCAGCCAGGAATTTCGTTGTGACAGGGACAATAACCCCAACAACACCCGCTGTCAGCATAGTCGCTAACCCCACCGGTACAGTATGTGCGGGATCCAGTGTCACCTTTACAGCTACCCCAACCAATGGTGGTACAACACCGGCTTATCAGTGGCTGCTCAATGGCGGAAATGTCGGAACAAACAGTCCCAATTATGCAAGCACTTCGCTTGTAAATGGGGATCAGGTCAGTTGTGTTTTAACCAGCAACCTTGCTTGTGCTACACCAACTACTGCTACTTCAAATGTTATTTCAATGGTTGTGGCCTCTACAACGATAGCTGCGCCGGGAGCAATTTCCGGAACTACTTCTGTATCAGCAGGAACAACTGGTTTGACCTATGGTGTTGCAGCAGTTTCCGGTGCTACTTCTTACAATTGGAGTGTTCCAACAGGTTGGCTTATCACTGCAGGAGCGGGGACTTCCGGTATCACGGTCACCTCTGGTAATATTGGCCAGGATGGTAATATATCTGTCACTGCTGCCAATGTTTGTGCAACAAGTACTGCTTCTGTGCTTGCTGTTGGAATCATAACACCACACAACAATTGCAGCGAATGCCACATCAACCACACATCTCCGGGAGCTACCCTCACCAGCGTTACCGGCAATGCAAACCTTTGCATGAGTTGCCATGTTACCAATGGTGCCGCCGGTGGCAACCCATTCTCAAATGCCATGAAGGCTGTACCGGGTGTTAGTGGGAATTCTCACAGCTGGGATGTCAATGCAGTCAATGCAACTTACGAAACCAATGCACCAGCAAATGCGGATATGGCAGCCAGGATTCCTGGCGGCAAGATTGTCTGCTCTACCTGCCACAACCAGCACAATCCTCTGGTATATCCTTCCTATTTGAGAGCATCGAATACCGGAGATGCCATCTGTAAAGATTGCCATTCTGCCCGTAATGTTGGTACTTATGTGTCGAATCCTACGCTGAACAAAGGAAGTCACCCGGTGGGCGTAACATACAATCCTGCTGATCCCGGCTTACTGGCCACTGCCACTGCTCCTTTGGCTTATGTTGGTGGTAAGGTGGAATGTAGTAGCTGTCACCAAACCCATTATGCCGCCTCAACTGATGGTAACCTCCTGAGAGCGACCAACAACAATACCCTCTGTGCCAGCTGCCATGTCGAAAAGGGGCCAACGGTCACCAAGCAACATGCAGGTTTTTCCTGTAATACCTGTCACTATACCCATAGTCCTGACAAATCCAACATCATGATGGTAAGGAATAGCATCGTGACACCAAACAGTGGTACCAAAACCGTGGTTTTTGGTTCCAATGCCTCTGCAAATAATTATGGTGATGCTACCGGCACCTACAATGGGATATGTGAGGTCTGCCATACCAATACTGAACATTATACCAATACCTCCGGAGGAACTGCTGATGCACGCCATTTGCCAGCCACCCAGAAATGTGTGAACTGTCATCCCCACAACAACGGCTTCTATGCCAGCACTGATTGTTTATCCTGCCACAATGCCATTACCGATAAACCGGGTGTAGGTCCGGTTGGTGGCAGACGACAGATTGTCGACAACAGCAGCAATGGTTTGGGTACAGGTGGCGATTTTAAAAGGACTTCTCACCATGTCGCAGGAGTTATTCCCAATGTCGCTGATTGTATCAAATGCCATTACATGGGAGATCACATGAGAGGCACCATTAAACTGCTTGATCCTGATCTGGGTTTCCTCAATGTGATATCATATAACCCATTGGACAAATCAAGTGCAGAAAGTTTCTGTGCAAAATGCCATGATGCGAATGGTGCCAATGGCGACATGACTCCATTCTCTGATAATGTAACTGTCCCTGTGGTTGATGCTGCCATGTGGAACGCATCTTCCCACAAAGCCACAACATCCTGTATGAATTGTCACGACAATGGCCACGGCTCTAACAAAAGGGTCATGCTCGGGCCTTATGACTATACTGGTACAGGCACCGGAACAGATGTTACGAATGAGGAAGAGGGTTTCTGTTTAAGTTGCCATGGTGCAGCAGGCCCGGCCGTTAAAGTCCATTTGGCTTTCAGTGCTTACACCAACACAACAACGAATTTCTATAAACATGATGTGGCAGCAAAATACAGAGCCCATACTGTTGGAGAAAGTGCCGGATCAGCATTTGGTGGTGCCAACCGCCATGTTGAATGCGTCGATTGTCACAACCCCCATGCAGCCAAAGCCGGTACTGCCACAGCCCCAACGCTCTTCCCAACAATGATTGGTGCAGATGGTGTTGAACCTACCTATGCAGGGGCCGGTGCGCCAACAGGCTTTACCTGGTTGCCCAGTGTTACTCAGGAATACCAGGTGTGTTATAAATGCCATTCAAGTTATACTACATTGCCAACGTATTTGCCGGGGGGATGGGATGGAACTGCTGTTGTTGCTGACGGTACAAAAAAGTTAACTACCGGCGGAACCAATGGTCAGATTGCAGATTCCCGCGACATGGCACAAGAGTATAATCCCAACAACAATTCCTTTCATTCGGTCATGGCTGTCGGAAAAAATCCAAACATTAATACCGCTACTTTTGTGACAGGTTGGAATTCTAATTCACGAATGTATTGCACAAGTTGTCACAGCAATCCTTTGTCTGGAACAGCAGGACAAGGTCGTGGTCCTCATGGTTCACAAAACCTCCACCTCCTCGACCAGAAAACACCGGGAACAGCTGCGGTTAACTTTAAATCTGCACACAACAACAACAACCTGGCCAATTCATCAGATGTTTGTGGTAAGTGCCATCAGGATTTGTCGTATTGGGCCAACGGTGTCAGTTCAAGGTTTCAATTTCACGATACACACATGAACGGAGAACTTGCTGAGTGTTACCTCTGTCATGATTCACATGGTAGCGAGCAATTCCACAACATCAACTTTAACAGAAATGTACCAAATTGCCTGACATCCGTAACCACAAACACCCAGAACGCTTTTGCACACGCAAACGGCACTGCAACGAATTCATGTACAATTACTTGCCATGGAGCAGGGCATTCCGCAACGGATAAAGAGTATAGCCCGTCATACGCAAAATAGGCAGGTCTTGTTCTCGTTTGCTTTTGCCTGACATTTTGTATGCTGTTTAACCAGAAGCGGCTATCTCTCAAGGATAGCCGCTTTTGTTTGAAGGGTTGCCTCGTTTAGCCTTGCAATTCCCATTTCAGGAATCAGGATGTTAGCTTTCCAATCCCTGACCTTATTCTTCACAATGAGTTAATCTCACTACCCCGATTCTTTATACCTGGGTTTGAATCCACAACAATTCCTTATGTCCGCTGAGGAATTCCAAGGAGAGCTCTGGGGTATAACCCCCATGCATTTCCTGAATTCGACACTTTTTTATGCACTGTTTTTCAATGGCCTAATAAACAGCAATTTGTGTATCCCGGATAAAAAATTGGAAGTATTGCTGGCATGTTTGTCAGGAAGAAATGGAATCTAGATGGTATAGTAGGTGTCCAGATCATCGATAAAAGCAAAGGCCGGTACTTTGTAATTAATAGTATTCGCAGCAGTGCTGATGAACAACCAATAAAAAACCTATGTCTGCGTTGTATGCAATAGAAATCCAGTCATTTAGGAGAACATGGTTTTTTTTATAACCAATAACCGACAATGTTATTGGTTTCAAATGCTCCGCAGGAGTTAAATCCCAATAACCGTGGGTGTCAACCCACGGACTGAGATGGGGTGAGCCCTACAGCCCTGCAAGGGTTGAACAAAGTTATTATTCATAAAAACGCCAAAAGAGATATTCAACCCTTTCAGGGCTGTTGTTAAACACCTGCCTTCCACCGTGGGCTGACACCCACGGTTATTGATATCAGGCTCTTTCAGAGCTTAGGGGTATAAGTCATATTTAGGGGTTTGGAAATCAGGGTAGTGGTCGTACCACCGATACCGTCATTTGCGCGGCTGTCAGTTCATGCCCGCTTGCTGTCGAATCCTGTCCATGATTGCGCTCCTGATGCAAAGACACAATTCAATAGCTCAATTGTTCCATGGGTATTTTTGGGGAAATATGTAGGCTGTCCTAGTGTCAAGGTCAGGAATCAGGATGTTTGCATACCAATCCATGACCTTATTCTTCACAAGGGTTTTCATTTCACTACTGCAGTTCTTTGTACCAGGTCTTGAACCAAAACAAAACCTTGTGTCCTTTGTGGTATTCCCTTGTGGGCTGTGGGGTTGGTACACCCATGCATATACCAGCTTATTCCGCTTCCGTAATGCAAAGAGACATGGGCACTTAAGTGAAATTCCTTTGAAGGATGATAAAAAAAAGAGGCAGTCCTTTTGAGAATGCCTCTTTTTGTGTTAATACCTTTGATTGTCCGTTTAGAAGGAAAATCTGTTCTACCTTGAAGAACAGTCTAAGGGTTTTGTAAACCGTATGGTCTGTGGCTTCAGCCGATGTTCAAATTTATTTTACTACAGCATCCAGCATGATGACCCTGAAAAAGTAACCTGATCCAAAGTCTTTGTTCAGGGTGATTTTGCCTTCCAGACTTACTTTGTCACCAACTTTAACCGCTCCACCCAATGTAACAGTGAGGTCATAAATACCGTCAAACTCAGAGCCATCCTGGATGTGAGCCCAGTTTTTACCCATGATGTTTTCACTGTATTTCACGACTTCACCTTTAATTGTGATTGTTTTTCCGGAATAGACTTCCATGTTTTCAAAGAGCTGTGCCAGGGAGGTACATCCTTCTGATGGCACATATTTTATGTCTTTCCTGCCGGCAGCAGTCTTTTTGCCATGCTCCGGCATTGTCATTTCTTTTTTGGCAAACCCATCAGCATTCTTGCTGATCCCCTCCATGAAATAGACACTACGAAAAGTCCTGTTCAGCTCTTTGCTTTTAAATTCGCGCATTTCCATGCCTGCCAGGCAATACACAGTGTCACCCACAATGGCTTCGATTTTGGGTACTGCAATCCATGTTTTGGTGGTATCCTCCTGAACATGTAAATAGGTATATCCTGAAGTTTGCAGGACCTCCTGTATCACGACTTTGTGCACAGCTGGGTTGGCTGTTTGCTGGGCCCGGGCATTGAATAATAAGAAAAAACTAAGGAAAATTAAACTGAAAGTGCGCATGCTTTTTTTAAATTAAATGGAACACAAAGATACATATTTAAGGAGAAACATGCATAAGTTTGAATACCTGTATGCGGGCGTTATAGCTATCAGCAACATAGATGTTGTTGTTATGGTCGATATAGATGCCGGCAGGCATCCAGAATTCTCCTTCGCCATGGCCCTGGTTTCCAAACTTATACAAAAAATTCCCCTGGATGTCGAAAACCTGAACAACATGAAAAAGCCCATCCGCAACGTAAATGTTCCCGAAGCTGTCTGTGGCAATCCCTTTGGGCCGGGCAAAATACCCGGTAGCATCTCCCTGGCTTCCGAATTGGGATACAAAAATGCCTGCTTCATTGAAAATCTGAACCCTGAAGTTCATGGCATCCACCACAAAGACAAAACCTTTGGCATCTATCCATATGTGGGTGGGAAAGTTGAATTCACCCGGACCGGTGCCCCGTTTTCCGATTTGCCGGATGAGTTCCCCGTCTTTGTTTAAAACCGAGATCCTGTGGGCGCTGGTTTCAACAACCCAAATCTCTTGTTTAAGTTTGGAGTAGGCGATGCCGGTGGGCTGTTCCAGGACGAGTTTGTCATTCAGGATCTCCAAATTCTTCTTTGCAGGGTTCAGGCAATATATTTTTTTTGAATAGGAATCTGTCAATAGGAATTTGTTGCCGAAGAATGCACAAAATCCGACCATAGAGCTCAATTCATGTTTGCTCTTACTGACATAGGAAGGCACAACACCAATGTCATTCTGGACAAGGTAGAGGTTGTTGCTGCCCTGGTCGGAAATCCAGAAAGTGTCAGGACTGGCGGCAACAATGGCGTAAGGTCTGATGAGCGGAGGCGTTTTTTTTCCAAGGACAAAAGCTTTAACAACTTTGCCAAAGCTTTTGTCTTTGCGTTTACTTTCAGCTGATGGCCATGTTTTTAGCCAGCTAACTGATTGGTTAACAGTATTGTTGGTCGCTTTGGAAGGCGTTTCCGGCTGTGCCTGCAAAAGCTGGCCAGAAAATGCCATCACGAACAATGGAATCAGCAGATACCTCAAGTGGATGCGCTGTCTGAAGATCATTCCTTGGTATCAGGCTTTTCTGTTGTGTTCAGCATTTTTTCTTTCAGGCCGGAAACCACAATAAGTGCCAGGGTTGCAAGGATGATTACCCATGCCCAGATCGGGAATACAGGGGTATCACCGGCACCATAACTATGCATCCCTTTGGAAAGGTAATAGTTGACACCCACAAAGGTCATCACTACACTGCCAAATCCAATGATTGAAGCTACGTTGAAGACCCAATGGCCCTTCATGCCAGGAATCATGCGGAGGTGAAGGATGACAGTATAGGCAAGAACAATCACCAGGGCCCAGGTTTCTTTGGCATCCCATCCCCAGTACCTGCCCCATGATTCTGCAGCCCAGACACCGCCAAGGAAGGTGCCTAAGGTGGCAAGGACAAGTCCAACAATGAGGTTCATCTCATTGATATAAGTAAGCTCTGCAACCACGAGGTCGAGACGTTTTGCGTTTTTAGCGTTTTTAAACAGGTAGATGAAAAGGTTCATGATGCCAAGAAACAAACCAAGCCCTAAGAAGCCATAACTGATCGTTAATGTGGCAACGTGGATGATCAGCCAATAGGATTTCAATACAGGCTGTAGGTTCGTCAGTTGTGGATCATAGCTGCTATGGCTGGCTGTCATCAGCATAAAGAAGGCCAGCAGGGCTGTTGCTGCCAGGGTGATTTTGGAATAGCGCGCAAAGCTGAAACCGGCCAACAGGCCACCCCAGGCAACAAGCAACAATGATTCGTAGCCATTGCTCCATGGTGCATGCCCTGACAGGTACCACCTCAGAATCAAACCTGCGGTGTGGTATAGGAACCCAATGGCAAGGAAACCAATTGAAATGTTCAGTGCCCAGCTTATGATTTTGTTCTTCTTCGTTTTCAGGTTGTCAATGAAGGCAAGGGTAAGCAAAAGCATACTCAGGACTGCATAAAAGTTCCTCAGCGTGATGAAGATTTGCAGGTTGTTGTATACGATCTCTACACCGGCTTTTGATTTGGCAGTGACAACCTCTTCTGTCGCATTGTGATCCTGGATAGTCTGTATATATCCAAGTACTTTGTCAGCCTTGCTGTAATTCCCTGATGATGCACCATTGACCAGTTCCGTCATATAGGCAATCATCAGATTGGAATAGTTCAACTGCTGCATCTGCAGGTCTTCCCCAATGATGCTAAACACGCCACCCAAAGGCATTTGTGCTGCTTTGTCATCCCAGCTGATCCATTTGTTGTTGGTAGAGTTTTGTTCCGGAAAAATCTTCAGGATGCTGCCTTTCAACACCGACATAAAGACATTGAGACGTTCATCAACTTTGATTAATTCTTTGTCGAAAGTGTTCTGCTCGGATTGTTTTTTTCTAAAGGCCTCTTCTGCCTGTTTTTGCATTTTATACTGGCCGTTGTTGTCGAAGAAGTCCTGGAATGAGGCATATTTCCCTTGCACACCAATGATGTCTTTCACAGATTGCTCGCGGATCAGGATTACTTTTTGTTGTTTCCAGAAGTCAGGGAACATCACCATGTCCAGGATCATCTGGTTTGCATCCATATCGCCTTTGCCCGGGATCTCAAACTTGTCCTTACGCGAAAGTTTGTGCATAATGTCATAGGCAAGGGAATGAACCGGCTGGAAACGTCCGTCGAAAGTCTGGACGGTGATTTTCCCGAATTTGTCGGATTCCTGTTTTGGTATGCTGGTGTTGGCCTGGCTGAATCCACTGAGGCTGAACGCCAGGAGGAAAAATGGTAACAGCATGCCGGCCTTCCTGATGTTCCGGGTTTCCACGATCTTGCTTCTGAGCATAAGGAAACGGGAGCTTTTGTTAAACAAAGTCAGTAAAAATCCGAGTCCCATCAGCGCATACCCCAGGTAGGTGATATAGGTTCCGAAAAAGTCATGATTCACTGAGAGTATTGTGCCTTTCTCATCCATGTCATAAGAAGATTGGAAAAACCTGTACATCCTGTAATCCAATACATTGTTCATGAAAATGCGGTGGTCTTCTTTCAGGTTTTTGCTGTTGTCGATCAGGGTAACTTCGCTGGCATAGGAGGAAGGGCTCATAGAGCCGGCATACCTGTCAAGAATGAAATCTCTGAGGTAAATGGAAAAAGGCAATTCGATGGGTTTCTCCCCAAATCCAAACTTGAAAGTAAGGCCGTCAAAAGTGTATTCTTTCATTTTCATCATATAACCTGTGCCCCCATAAACAATCGCTGTGTTTTTCTTGCCGTTGATTGTCAGGCCAAAAACGATGGCATCAGCGCCATCTTCGTTTTCATTGCCGCTAACCAAAGTCTTTTTTGCACTGAGATAATACTTGGAAAGCAGGAACATAAAGCCGTTCACATTGTAAACAAAATTTGGCTTAAATTCTATCAAAGTGTTAAAGGGCACAGTGTCAGATTTTTGGGAAGCCATGTCGGTCACAACCACTGCATCTCTTGACAAAATGGTGAGTGCGCCTGTCGTGTCTGAAATCCTTACTGTTGTCGGGCCTTCATAATTGTTATAAGAAATGGAGGTGGTTTCGAACATTTGCACCGTTCCACTTTCAATAAATTGATTTTCAGGGCCTTGTTGTGTTGCATGGGTGAGTTCTATCATCTTTACTCCACCACTGGGTGTTTCTTCAACCCTTTCTACTGCATTCTTAATGTATTCTTCACACTGAACCTCAATCTTCTGTTCTCCATAAGGGATGTTCAGCTGAAAGGATTTGTCGGCAAGTTCATTAAACACAACAGCTTTATCGAAACTGTAATTCAGGTCTTTTCCATTGGCATCTACCTGGATATAAGGCTCAGAGGTATAGATGACATTGGAGGATTCGCCTTCACGGATGTGCATACTGCCTTCAAATCCAAAATAGCGTGTAATGCCTGCACCCAGAATAATGATAATAAAGGCAGCATGAAACAGAAATCCTGTCAGTTTCGCACGACGCAAAAGCTTGTAGCGCTTGATATGCCCGATAAAGTTAATGATCAGCACGAGAAATAGGAATTCAAACCATTTGGCATTGTATACCAGGTGACGGGCTGTTGCTGTATCATAGCGGTCTTCAATAAAGGTAGCTACACCCATCGCAACGATGAGAATGAGCAACACAATCATGGTCGTAGCCGAAGAGAAAATTATGTTAAGTATCCGTTTCATTTTTATAATTGTTAAAATTTTGATCAGACAGTATTGGGATTGTATTCTTGAGGCAGTGGTAAGCGAGTTCCTGCTCAGGGGCTATTGTTTCCTGAATTCAGCTTTTGAAAGGCAGACATTTCTTCTTCTGCTTCATTAATTTTTCCTGCTTCCTTATAAATTACTGATAGGTTATAATGTGACTGCGCATGACTGTAATTCATCTTGATGTTCTCTTTCAGCAGGCGAATGGCGATTTCTGGCTTTTTGAGCCGCCTGTAACATGTGGCCATGTCGCACCTGACGTTGTAGTTGAATTTTTCCAGTTGCAGTGCTTTTTCATAAAAGACAATGGCATTCTCGTCTTGTTCTGTGTCATAATAGACATTGCCAAGCGTGATGAGGGCAATCGCATTTTTTTTGTCCTGGCCTTGCACAACCAGCAAATGACGGATGGCTTTGACGAATTCTTTATTCCCGTAATAGGACAATGCCAGATCCGTTCTCAAACCGGTATTCAGAGAATCTGTGATTAAAAGATTTTCTGTGGATGTATGTGCATCTGCCAATGAAGAATTTGCGGGAACATTGGGCACAGACTGTTCTGCAGTGGCATTGGTTTTGGGCTTTTCATCCCGGCAGGAGAAGAAAAGCGATGCACTGAAAAACAAGAAGAAGATCGTTAAAGCCGTATTATTTCTTTGTGACTTTCGCATCTTCCATCAGGACTTCGTAAAAATACCCATAGCCAAAATCTTTGTCCAGGGCGATCTTTCCTTCCAGTGTCACTTTGTCGCCTACATTAACTTCCGCATCTGTGGTGGCTGTGAAGTCAAATTTCCCGGCAGATGCAGTGCCATCCTGGATATGAATCCAGTTTTTGTTCATGATGCCGGCATTGAATTTCGTAACTTCTCCTGTGATTTTTACTGTTTTTCCGGAATACTGTTGTTTTCCGGCATACACTTTCTCGATGGTAACGCCACCTGTTGCAGGAGCAATCTGTATGTCTTTTTTCTCAACAACAACTTTGGCAGTGTAGTTGGAGTCCTTCTGTACCGTATTGGCAACTTGCTGTTTCTCAGCCGTTGTTCTTACGCCTTCCAGGAAATATACTTCAGGGAATTTACGGTTCAACTCTTTGCTTTCAAAATTTGACATCAGCATTCCACCTTCATAATAATAAGTGGCTCCGGTTTTTGCATCAGCCAGGTAAGGCAGGGCAAGCCAAAGCTCTTTTTCATTTTCTTTAACCCTGAGGTAAGTATATTGACTGGTATGCAGAAACTCTTGTACTACAGCCATATGGACACCTGCAGGCAAGCTGGTTTGTGGTGCATTTTGTTTGGTTTGGCAAGCTGTAAAGAAGGCAAGGAAAGTAAGGCTAACAAGAAATAGTCTCATTTTTGATTGGTTTATAGTATTACTAATGTATGACATATAGGTGGTGTTAAGAATTAGCTTAGCTTTGATTTCGGGCTGCAAAGGTAGCTGTAAATTTCTATTTCAGAGGTGCAAAAATACATATATGAAGGTTGGTAATACAGAATACAGGACTATCTGGATGGCAGGCACTTCCGTCTTTATGATTGACCAGAACCTGCTGCCTTTTGAGTTTTCTGTGTATGAGGCGCTTAGTAGTGACTCCTCCTGCGAGGCAATTCGAACGATGCGGGTTCGGGGGGCCGGGGCCATCGGTGCCGCAGCAGGTTTTGCCATGGCTCAGGCTGTGTATGAAGCCGGCGGCCACGATTTCATGCGCCGGATTACTGCGGCCAGAACGAAGATAGAGCAAACCCGACCTACCGCAAGGGATTTGTTTGCGGCTACTGCCAGGGTGTTCGACGCTGCCCGACCATATTTTAACGACACTGTCCTTGCCTGTCAGGCCGCCGGTAAAGAAGCGCAATCGATTGCCGATGAAAATGTTGCAGCAGCAAGGGCCATAGGAAAGTATGGAAATGCCCTGCTGAAGGAGGGTTACAGGGTACTCACCCATTGTAATGCCGGTTGGCTGGCCTTCGTAGACCAGGGAAGTGCGCTTTCTCCTGTTTATGAGGCAAAGTCGGAAGGAAAAAACATCTTTGTGTATGCCGATGAAACCCGTCCCCGGCTGCAGGGAGCCCGGCTTACGGCATGGGAACTCCACAATGCCAAAATCCCTTTCACTATAGTTCCCGACAATGCAGGTGCCCACCTGATGTCGAAAGGACTGGTTGACATCATAATAGTGGGTGCCGACAGAATTGCCGCCAATGGTGATGTTGCCAACAAGATCGGGACCTTCGAAAAAGCCATTGTTGCCAGGGCATTTGGAATCCCTTTCTATGTCGCAGCACCTGCCTCAACAATTGACCTGGATTGTCGTGATGGCCGGCACATCATTATTGAAGAAAGGAGTGGAGATGAAGTGCTGTATATGACTGGTCCTGATGAACATGGCAACATCCACCACATCCGTGTCGCGGCTCCTTCAGCGACTGCCCTGAACCCCGCTTTTGATGTGACACCGGCAAACTACATTACAGGCATCATCACAGACTTGGGCATCTTCAAACCGGCTGAGCTTGCGGCTGTGTTTCAAGATTTGTGATTTTGTCGATTTCTTTTGATTCAGGGATGGAATCTCTCTATTTTTACGCCAAACTTACCCCCTATGAAGCATCTTACAAAGATTTCCAAAAGCCATGGCTTTTTGTTTTCCTTATTGGTGTTCTGCGCAGCTGTAGTCGCACAACCCACTGTTAAATCCGACACCTTGAAAGCCGGTTCCATTGCCGGGCTCAGCTTTCGAAGCATAGGGCCTGCCTATTGCTCCGGTCGCATTGCCGACTTTGCAGTGAATCCCAACAATCCGTTTGAGTACTATGTCGGTGTAGCCTCAGGACACGTCTGGAAAACTTCCAATGCCGGCACAACCTGGAAAGCTGTTTTTGAGAATGAAGGATCCTATTCTATCGGGCCTGTCGTAATTGATCCCAACAATAGCAATGTGGTATGGGTAGGCTCGGGCGAGTACAATAGCCAACGCTCTGTGGGTTATGGTGATGGGGTTTATAAAAGTGAAGATGGGGGACAGTCATGGAAAAACATGGGACTAAAGAAATCTGAACACATCGGCAGAATCCTGATAGACCCGAGAAACTCAGAGGTCGTTTACGTGGCTGCCCAGGGGCCGCTCTGGGGCCCGGGAGGCGACAGAGGCCTGTACAAAACCACCGACGGGGGCAAAACATGGAAAGCCATCCTAAGCCTCAGCGAAAATACGGGATTCAACGACATCATTTGTGACCCCAGAAACCCGGATGTGCTCTATGCCAGCGCCTACCAAAGACGCAGACATGTCTTTACACTCATCAATGGTGGGCCTGAGTCCGCTGTGTATAAGTCGACAGACGCAGGTGCAAGCTGGAATAAATGCCAGTCCGGGCTACCGGATGGCGACATGGGCAGAATCGGAATCGCCATTTCTCCTGTCAACCCCGATGTGCTGTATGCCATCGTGGAGGCCAAAGAAGACAAAGGTGGCTTTTTTCGCTCTGTCAACAGAGGCGCTTCCTGGGAAAAAAGAGACAAACTAAGCACGATAAGTGCACAATATTATAACAGGATATTCTGTGATCCCAAAGATGTCGATAAG
>Ga0247840_10003286_pt1 | contig 27525 bp, 19 predicted proteins | sample LaCruzMarch2015__FD_192404 | JGI IMG/M metagenome (GOLD analysis project Ga0247840, IMG submission 192404) | Freshwater microbial communities from meromictic Lake La Cruz, Castile-La Mancha, Spain - LaCruzMarch2015_17m | ecosystem: Environmental > Aquatic > Freshwater > Lake | place: Spain...
TTAAAAAACTGGTAATCATGTTGTTGATCCAGATAGCTAAAGCCATCTTCACTGCCCTTCAGGCTGTAGTTCAGCTTGCGGAATTGCAGATCTCCCAAAAGGCTGATGCCATGTTTGAGCGACCAGCTTGCTTTGGCGAAGACATTAAAGTCAGACTTTTTTCCTGTATTGCGGTACCATTCGTAATCAAAGCTAGGTTCAACATAGGCAGCACTGGTCCAGATTACTTTTCCGAAATGTCTTCCTTCATATTGATTGTAAGCTATCCCTGACGAGATCTGAAGGCTTTCAATTTTGGTGTTGAAGGATGCCGTGATCCCGCCAAAGTTATTGTCCAGACATTTTCTGATGATATAATCCACCAAATTGGTGGTGTCGATCTGGTGTGGCATTTGAATGTATTGCCTTGGGGATTCGTCTTCTTTGTATTCCTCATAAAAACCGGCGCCCTGTGTATAATGCAAACCGATGCTGAAGTCTGTTTTTTTGCTGAATTGGTGTGTAAAGGACAGCATATAGTGACTTTGTTTGTAATCATCAACCTGGTTCTTATAAAATTGGGCTTGTCCGTTTGTATCATAATACAAGCCACTGGGATTAAAGGTCCTGTTGGTGTCGAGGATCTCGGAAGAGATTCCATACCAGGCTTGGTAAGTGCGTTCTTTTCCTGTCAGGATGGTGGCTTTCAGTCTGTTGTTCTTGTTGAACCAGCTGGCTGTCACAAAGCTGGATTGCAGGTCAGAAGTGGCCCGGTCAATGTATCCATCAGAATTTACCTTTGAAAGCCTGGCATCGAAGGTCCAATGTTCCCGTAAAATGCCGCTGCCAAGCCTGAGTGTGTTGTGGAATGTATTGAAAGAGCCGGCTTCACTGCTTATTTCAGCATAGGGCTTTTCCGACATCGCAGTCGTTTCGATGTTGATACTGGCCCCGAAGGAGGCTGCACCATTACTCGAAGTGCCGACCCCCCGCTGGATCTGGACATTGTCGATGGAGGCAGCAATATCAGGAATGTCGACCCAATACACTTCATGGGATTCCGGGTCATTAAAGGGCATGCCATCCAGGGTGACATTAACCCTCGTCATGTCAGTGCCGCGAATCCGGATGCCGGTATAGCCGACGCCACTGCCCCCATCGGAGGTGGTAACCGTTGAGGCCGATTGTTCCAGCAGGTAGGGGAGGTCACGGCCTGAAGAACGTTGTTCGATTTCTTTGCGTGTAATGGTGGTTACTGTGGAAGGTGCTTGTTTCGGGATCCTGTCGGCCCGGATTACGACCTCATCGGCCAGGATGGGCTTGCGCTTCAGGCGGATCTCCAGCTTCTGGACCGGATTGCCCTGGCAGATTTGTATGTCATCTGCATAGCCCAGCAGGCTTGACTTAAGTACCAGCTGTCCTTTGGGAAGGTTGCTCAGCTTGAAATATCCCAGTTCATTCGTCGTCGTATTTAAGAAAGTGTTCTCAAGCTGTACGATAACGCCGGGAAGCACTTCCCCGTTTTCGGCATCAGTGACGATTCCACTCAGACTGCTTTGTGCGTGAAGCGTCATGGCTCCTAAGAGGGCGAGGAAAAGACAGACTATTTTTTTCATGGGTTCAGGTTTATCCTGAAGGATAAGCCTACCGTAAACAGAGTTTCCCTGTTGGCTATGTGCCTGATAAGATGCCGGGGAAGTAGCATACAATAGAAATTGTATTACCGGGCCCGGCATTCCATCAATAGGTGGCAGTAAGTCATTTTCCCTTCGCCGGCATTACCCGGATCAGGTTCATAGAGTATAATCTCAGCCCATTCGGTAGGGCACCCCTTAGGAATTGCATGGCAAAGATACGATGATAATGTCCGTTTTCATACTTTTATAGCCACAAAAGATATTTTATGAAAATTGCCATCATCAATGGGCCCAACCTTAACCTCACCGGACTGCGGGAACCTTCTATCTATGGGATTGTTTCTTTCGATCAGCTGCTGACTACTCTTGCTATTCAGTTTCCGGGTGTTGAATTTCTGTATTTTCAGTCGAATATCGAGGGTGAGATCATTGATAAATTACAGGAAACAGGATTTTCCTGTGATGGCATCCTCCTGAACGCAGGGGGCTATACCCATACTTCTGTTGCCATTGGCGATGCTGTCAGGGCAATCACAAGCCCTGTAATTGAAGTACATATGTCCAATGTTTTTGCACGGGAGGAATTCCGGCATACTTCTTTTGTTGCTCCACATGCCCGGGGCATTGTTGCAGGTTTCGGAATGGAATCTTATTTGTTGGCCATCAGGGCTTTTACGGAGAAGACCGCGTAGTAATTGACGAGATACCCTTGATGTATTAATTGAAAAAGCTGCGTTCCAGCTCGGAGAATTTCTTTTTTCCCCTTAAGAAATAGTCAAGGACCAGGGACTTCGTATAGATCTGCCCTACTTTTTTGTGTTTGATTTTTTGACGCTTTATCTTATTGACAGACAATGAGCTGTAGAATTCAACATAAGCTTTGAATACTGCTCTGAAATCGGGATAGTGACCCTCCATGAGGAACTTGATACTGGCAATAAAATCCATGACCAGTCTTGCCACAAAGACCTGTAACATCTGGCGTTTGGGAAGGTTTTTATAGAGCAGGATCAGGTTGTTTCTAAAGTTCAGGAAGGTCTTGCGTGAGCTTTGTTTGGGCAATGTACCCCCGCCAACATGATACACTTTCGCATCAGGGCAATACATGATCTTATATCCCGCATTTTTGAGGCGCCAGCAAAAATCGATTTCTTCCATATGGGCAAAGAAATCGTTGTCGAGGCCATCAAACTGGTGGTATAGATCAGCCCTGACGAACATGCAGGCACCTGTTGCCCAGAAGATCTCCATGGCTTCGTCATATTGCCCATGGTCAGTTTCCAGGGTTTGAAATAGCCGTCCCCGACAGAAAGGATAGCCGAATTTGTCGATAAAACCACCTGCACCACCTGCATATTCAAATTGCGTCTTCTCATGAAAGGCAAGCAATTTGGGTTGACAGGCTGCGATTTTGGGATCTGCTTCCATCATGGCCAGCATGGGGGGAATCCAGTTCGGACTGACTTCGATATCAGAATTCAGGAGGACATAATATTCTGCACTTACCTGGGCTAGGGCTTCGTTGTAACCTTTGGAAAAACCTCCGTTTTCTTTGTTCAGAATTACCCTGATGTTGGGATATTGTTTGGATAGAAATGCCAGAGAATCGTCGGTCGATGCATTGTCAGCAATGATCAACTCAGCATCTGTGCCGGTATGCAACACAAGTGCAGGTAAAAACTGCTCCAGGAACTTTCTTCCGTTCCAGTTTAATATGACGACTGCTACTTTAGGCAATGGGCATTGGTTTTCTATTCACAATATTTTTCGCAAAGCTAAACTTTTTCATGAGATCGTTGATGTTTCCAGCGTCGGTGCGACCAAAGCCAATTGTCAGGTGTTTTGTGGATGCATTCCTCAAGTAAGCGAACGTGCTTTTCTGTGATCTCATATTCAGCAGTATTCTTTGCATCATCAGTGATCAGGGTGGCTACGATTTCGTAATAACCACGTCTTACTCTCTGAATGTCAAAGAAAACCACGACATGATCGAGGGCTTTGGCTACTTTCTCTGCACCAAGAAACACTGCAGTTTCCTGGCTTAGGAAGTTTGTCCAATAGTTAATCTCAGATTTTGTCGGTGTCTGATCACCCACAAACAGTGTGAGAATCGGATGATCTTTTCTTTTTATCATCTCACGTAAGACCATTTTAAAGTCGACAGGACCTCTTCCGCTGAATCTCTTCCTTAGGTTGTTGATATAGGTTTCAAAGAATTTGTCGGACAAAGGCTTGACAGCCCCAACACCTTCAAAATCAGTGTATGTGGTAAGGGCAGCACCCATCCATTCCCAGTTTCCACAGTGACCGGAAATCGCAATGATGCTCCTGCCACTTTTGAAGTATGGTTCCAGAAGGTCATAGTTTTTGATAAACAAGCGCTTGTTGAGAGTATCCAGACTCATTCCCTGGATCTTCACTACTTCTAAGATCAGGTCGCAAAGATTCCGATAAAAATGGCTTGCTATTTCCTTTATTTCCTGCTCGTTTTTTTCTGGGAATGCATGTCTCAGGTTCTCAAAGACTACTTTTTTGCGGTATCCGATTACATTGAAAATCAGGAATTTTAACACATCAGACTTGAGATACAGCAGCCAGAATGGGAGACGGGATACAAGCCAGACAGTGACAGAAAAGAGTCCGTAGAAAAATTTCATGCACAAATATAAGGCTGAAAGCGAATGCCTGTCAGGAAATCAGAAAAGAATGAAGATCTTTTACCTGGGGTTGTTGAAGTTGTCGCCGGATTTGAAATTGTATCTTCCATTCGGTGCGACGTTGTCCCGGTCACTGGTACCAAGCTCCCTGATGAGTTCAGCCTGCCAGTTTGGGTTGTTGACTTCTCCACGAACGTTGGAATGAACCAGGAGGTAGTCGTTGGTGGAGAGGTGAGGGTTGGCAAAGACGAATTTTTTATCACGCTGGTATTCAGTTAGTTTGTAATAATGCCAGATGGTATAGGGGACTGTTCCGTAGTCCATATCAGATTTTGTGTTCAGGCTAAACCCGCTTGAACTTGCCGGGAATGCCTCATCCTGTATGATGTCGGGTGGGCCATAGGCAAGGTAAATCCTGCCTCTGTCGGTTTCGTATCCTTTTTTGATTGGACTGCGAAAGACCTGATTGGCTTTGTCGACTTCTGTTTTATAGGTAAGCCATGCCTTGCCTGGATCGTTCATGTCGCGGATAAGCCAGAAATTCAGAAAATACTGTTGCATGATTTTGATATCCACCTTTTGGAGGTCAGTTTGACCAAACAGTTGTTCCATTTTATTGGAAATCGGATCAAGGCATTTGATATATTCTTTCAGAGAATCTTTAATGGTCATGTTTTCCACGAAAGAGCCAGTAATATCAAGTGCAGCAATGTCTTTGACTTCAAATTGCATATCCGGGTTGCTGCGTTGGAAAAACAGGCTGGTCCCGGCGATGATTTCGTTTTGTTGATTTCTGAGTTCAATCATCAGCTTATAATTGCCACTGGGCAGCCTTTGGATGTCATATTCATGCAATACTGCCGTCAGGGGTTTGGTGATTTCCTTGCGGACCTTCATATAGTCTGTCAAAGATTTCCCGGTTTCATTGGATTGGATAAAATAGCTCAGCAGGTATTTGTTATCGGTGCCCAGTACCTTGTCTGTGCCATAAATCTCTGCATAAAAGCCTAGCTTTGTGGCTGTTTTCGGAAGGAAATTGTCAGGGTATGGGACCAGATCGAAACCATTTTTACTCAGAATGTTCTGACTTTCTGTTTTGCTGAATTTTTCCAGCAGTTGAATATCGGAAAAGGAGATTTTGTCAGTTGGAAATGCGATGCTTAGTTCGTCAGCACTTTGTGCCGGCGCATCATCTGTATTCAAATCACTGAGTTGGAACTCCATTGTGTATTTCCCTTCAGCTAAAGGAATCCTTTGCTGGTCGATAAAGCTGAAATCACGTTGTAAAGTGTCATTGATCTCCGGGCTTTTTAATTCATATTTCCTGAATTCTTTGATGTCATTGCCTTGTTTGAAAATCAGGGTGATCCCAATGCGACCCTGGAAATTCCCATTGTCAAGTTTCTTAAACTGTATGGATTTTGACCAGACACTCAGATAGGTTTCAACATAGGGCCCGTCAGCAGGAGAAAGAAAAGTGCACCATGACATCGATGCTTTAATCCTGGCCGCCTGGAGGGTTGGGACAAGCATCAGCAAACACAAGGAAAACAAAAGTATCTTTTTCATGAGGAACTGCCTTTTAATTCCTTACAAAGATACCAAAATATTCGCCTTTTGTCAATTTTTAAAGGGCACTTCATCGGTGAATTCCTGCATTTCACCGAGACTCTTTTTATATGCAAGAATCCGCTATTACAATGGCTAATAAATGACGCTTCACGAATGCAATTTTGTATCTTTGCTACTTATGAAGGCATTCCTGAAAAAGACCACCTGGCTTTTACTTTGTATTGTAACAGGGCTAGGCTGTTTTGCAAAGGGTATTCCAGACAGAGAACCGGAGTCCAGGTCGGTCATCCACATGCCGGGAATTCTATTGAAAAATCTGGGTCAATTTGATTCAGAGGTCCAATATCAGCTGAAACAGGACAATGCAAACATCATCATATGCAACGATCGATTAATTTATCAGATGGTTTTTGAGCATACCAAATCTATGCACCAAACAATATCTGATACCTCTTCACATCATGAAATCGCCAATGTTCATGTGGAATTTTTAGCCTGTAACAAAGACTATAAATATATTGAAGAAGGGTCAGAGGAGGCTTATTGCAATTTCTTTAACGGGAGCGATAGCAGCACATGGAAATCAAGCATTCCCATGCTTACTGGTGTTACTGCTGTTGGTGTTTATCCTTACATCGATGCGAAATTTTATACATCTAAGACTGATTTTAAGAGCGACTTTATCTTGCATCCAGGATCAGTCATTTCTGATATAAAGCTTAGGTACAAGGGCATACAGGGATTGGAAATTGCAAGCAATGGTGAATTGATTATTACGATAGGAGACCATGAAATAAGAGAACACATTCCACTAGCCTATCAAAATGTTGGTCATGAAAAATTGCCGGTCAACGTTCGCTATACAATGCTGGATGAAGAGACCATCTCTTTTGTATGTGATCATTATGACAACAGTCTTGACCTCATCATTGACCCGGTTTTGATTTTTTCTACTTACCTTGGAGGAAGTAATGCTGAGCCCTGGACAGGGCCATCTGTTATCAAAGATGCTGCAGGTAATATTTATACAGCGGGATCAACTGCCAGTAGCAATTTCCCAACCACAGCAGGCACTTACGACATCAGTTATAATGGTGGATCTTATGATGTTTATGTAGTGAAACTCTCACCCAACGGAGCTAACCTTTTATTTGCAACATACATAGGGGGCTCGAGTACAGATTTTGTCAGTCAGATTGCCCTGGATCCTGCCACCAACGACATTATTATTTCCGGAATGACCGGTGGTGGCGGATTTCCGACCACAGCCGGAGCCTACCAGACCGTATATGCCGGTGGACTCTACGACATCTATTGTACAAGGTTCAACAATGCCGGGAATAACCTGGTTTTTTCAACTTTAATCGGAGGTATTTCCTCAGAACAAGGGACTTCGCTAAGCCTTGATGCCGGTGGAAACATCTGGATCACAGGATATTCTCCCGGGGATTTTCCGGTCACTGCCGGAGCCTACCAGGTAGTGGCAGCAGGAGGTTACGATGCCGTAGTATGCAAATTAAACCCCTCCGGCTCTTCCCTCTTGTATGCAACCTATGTTGGCGGCAGTGGTGATGACAGGGCGAATGGTATCAAAGCAGACAATAGTGGGAATGTGTATATCAAGGGAATGACGACAGGTGCTTTTCCTGTTGTGACAGGTTCTTATGACCTGAGCTTCAATGGCGGAGCGAATGATCTTTTTATGAGCAAACTCAACCCTGTCACCAACGCCTTGATTTACAGCACTTACCTGGGTAGTGCCGGGGATGATTGGTCTGATCAGCGTTTAACAATTACAGCAAATAATGAATTGTTGGTGACAGGTCGTACTGGTTCAGGATTTCCTACCACCACAGGGGCTTATGATCAGACTTTTAATGGCAGTAGTGATGGATTTGTCAGTTTGCTCAACAGTGCAGGAAATGCCCTTGTTTTTTCAAGCTACCTTGGAGGGAGCGGGGCAGATCAGACCTTTGATGCACAAGTGGCATTGAATGGTGATATTGTTGTGACAGGCTATTGCGCAAATGGGATTCCTGCCACCACTTGTGCTTACGACCTTAGCTTCAATGGTGGTAGTGAGGATGCTTTTGTTAGTATTTTTAATAGCAGCTTTAGTTCTCTGAAATATTCAACTTATTTCGGTGGTTCAGGTAATGATAGAGGTTGTTCTATATGCATCGATGCCGATTCTTTGATCCTACTTGGTGTTACCAGTTCTGCCAATTTCCCGGTGACAACTGCCTGTTATGATGGCAGTTCCAATGGAGGAGGCGACCCATTTATCTTAAAGTTTTATCCTTCAAATGATGTCATGCCTGTTGCCGGCTTTGTTGCGACAGATACGATATGCATCGGCCAGATCGCTAGTTTTACCAACACTTCCACGCCTGCCTACGCTAATGCTGTATGGTCTTTTGGCGACCAGTCTTTCAGCACATTATCCAGTCCGACACACCTCTATACGGTACCCGGTGTTTATCAGGTTTCCCTGATTGCTTCTACCGCCTGTGGGAACGATACTGTATGGAAAACTGTCGTTGTCGGAAAGATTCCTTTTGATATTGGTGATGTCGTAACGATGGATCTGGGCAGTATGATCTCTTATTATCCGATGGACAACAGCGTCCAGGATTTCAGTGGACATGGATTGCATGGGAGTGTATATGGTCCTGTAATTGATACTGGTGCCTGTACTGTTCTGGATCAGGGATACCGTTTTACCCCTACATCTCAGTTTATTTCCCTGCCACATACACCATTTTATAATGCACTGCCTTTGACGATCTCCTTTTGGTACCGTAAGAATAATGCATCAATTCTGAATACACCCGGTCCCATGGGCGAATGTGAAGGTTTGGTTTTCAAGAATGACGATACTGGTGCGGATATGTCTTTTGATTTTGAAGTGGCTGATGAAATTCCCCCTTTCCGTACCGTGCTTTTATTCGGAAATGGAAGTACTGTAGGGGTATTGGAAACTCCCAACGTAATTCAGCCTTACACCTGGTATCATGTCGCCGGGGTATTGAATGGCAACAAAGGGAAATTGTACCTGGATGGGGTATTGATGGATACTGATAGTATAGCAGGGTCAATTGCCTTCAATAACCTCCCGATCTTGCTTGGAAAGGTTCCCGTGAATGGCGAGCCTTATCGTTTCCTGAATGGTAGTTTGGATGAATTGCGTATTTATGGACGGGTCTTAAGCGATTGTGAGATAAAGTATCTGGCTTCTGTATGCAATGGTAATAATCCTGAGCTTGGCGTTCAGGTTCTCATGGATTCTTTGTGTCCGGGAGATTCTGCTAATATTACTATTGTAAACCCTGAATATCAGGTGACTTACCAATTGCTGAACAGTTTGACCTTACTCCCTGTAAGTAATGGCGTTACAGCCTACTGTGATTCTGCGATCATGCTTACTTCCTTACCCCTTTCACCACCATTTTCGCTGAAGATACTGGCCACTAATTTGATTACCGGATGCAGTATCATATTGGACACTACGATAAGCCTGTCTGCGCAATTGCCAATCACTGTACAGCACAGCCTTAGTATTTGTCCGGGTGATTCGGCCTTCCTGGGTGGAAGCTTTACCCAATTACCCGGGGTGTATTATGATACAATTCACGTGGTGAATGGCTGTGACAGTCTGACTGTTACCACACTCAGCAGTTTTCTTGTCACACCTCCGGCACTCGGCCCCGACACTTCGTTTTGTCCCCCACAAACTGTTACGCTTTTCGGGCCTTCTGGGTCTTTTAGCTATCTCTGGAGTACAGGATCTGCTCAGGATAGCCTTGTTGTCGCTCAAACAGGAAGTTACTGGCTTCAAATTACAGATGCAAACAGCTGTATATCCTCCGACACGATTCAAGTAACACTCCTCCAGCCACCTGTTCTTAACCTTGGATTGGATACTATTGTCTGTATTGGGGTTGCTGTTGTTTTAAATCCGGGGCCCGGTTTCAATACTTATTTATGGAGTACAGGAGCCACTTCAGCCCTCCTGACTGTGACCCAAAATGGAACTTATGGCGTAACAGTCTCTAATAGTGGAAACTGCCAGGGGAATGACAGCATCACTGTACTTTTCCAGGCAGGCACCGTCAACAACCTACCTCCTGATACAGGAAGCTGCGCAGGCGATACAATCGTCTTAAATGTATTGCATCCCGCTCAGGCTTATCTATGGAATACCGGTCATACTACTGCATCTGTTGAAGTTTATATGCCAGGTGAATACATTGTGACAGTAACCGACCTTACGGGATGTCAATCGCCTGATACAATTATGGTTACACTCGATCCGGTCCTGGTGATAACTGCTTCTCCCTATACAGCAACCATTTGCGAAGATTCAGCAATTGTGCTGAATGTATATGGTGCGACCGCTTACCAATGGTCGCCTGCAATCGGACTGAGTTCAGTAACAGCTGCCTCGGTAACAGCATCTCCATTGAATTCAATAACCTACCTGATTTCCGGAACCGCTGAGGGGGCATGCCCGGGAGATACCTCAATTTCTGTTCTTGTGGTGCCTGCACCAGTTTCCACATTACCCGACAGCACCTTGTTGTGCGATGGTAACAGCATAGTGCTTGACCCCGGCATGTGCGATCTTTGTACTTACACCTGGTCTGATGGCTCCATCAGTCCTGCTTTGACCATAACTACCCAAGGACTCTATTGGGTAAAGATTAACAATGAAGGCTGCCAGCTTATCGATACCATCAATGTAGGTGCGTGTTTTGAGATCTGGGTTCCCAATGTATTTACGCCCAATGGCGATGGAAAAAACGATAGCTTTCACCCGCTGGGTCAACAGATACAATCATACAAAATGCTGATTTACAATCGTTGGGGTGAGATGTTGTTTGAGAGCAATGAGTTCGGACAGGGATGGGACGGAACTTACAAAGGAAAGGAATGCCCGGAGGGTGTTTACGTCTATCTCATTACTTATTCAGGCTGGGCAACAGGGCTTTTACTGGTGAATGACAAGCGAACTGGCACAGTGACCTTGTTTCGGTAGAGCTAAACATACACAATTAACAATGTGCAGTATGAAAAGGATATTCCTTTTGTTATGGATCATTTTGGCTCTGGCTTATTCCTCTGTTTCACAGACTTGGATACAGAAAGCTACGATGGGGACATATGGTAGGAAATCGGCCATGGGGAGTGTTGTTAATGACAAATGCTATGCGGGATTGGGTGCGACAACTGGAAATACATATGTTAATGACATTTGGGAGTATGATATCCTGACGAATACCTGGGCTGCAAAACCTGATTATCCCGGCGCCGGATGGCATGATCCCACTTCCTTTTCAATTGGTGGGAAACTCTATGTATGCCTTGGGTTTAGTAATTCATACGCTTGCCAGAGTGATTTATGGGAATTTGATCCAGTTAGTAACATATGGACCCAAAAAGCGAATTTTCCCGGGACGCCCAGGTATGGTTCCAGGGCGTTTGTATTAGGAGACAGCGCTTTTATTGTGACAGGTTCATCTAATAATAGTAGTTTATATCTTAGCGATGTATACCTCTATATCCCAGCGACAAATACATGGAAGCAAAAGGCAAATTTTGCAGGTGGAAGCAGAGCCTTCGGTACTGCTTTCGCAATCAATGGTTATGGGTATTATTGTGCAGGTATGTCAAATGGTTATACTATTAAAAAGGATTTTTGGAAATATGACCCAAACACTGATTCCTGGACTGCAGGTCCGGATTTTCCGGGACTAAAAAGAAGTGCGCCTGTTAATTTCGTGATTGGAAACAATGCCTATGTTTGTTTTGGTGATGATAATCCTGCCTCTATACTCTATAATGACTATAGTATTTATAATGCAGTAACAAATTCCTGGCAAGCCATGATCACCGCCACCGGGGTTCCTGTAAGATCCGGCGGCTTTGCCTTTTCATACGGATTGCGGGGTTTTGTTGGCGTTGGCATAAGCACAACGGGTGTATTGGATGATTTATGGTCATGGGAGAACCTCCCCATTGTCTTTGAACAGACTATTTCGAAATGCCCAGGGGATTCTGTTTTGGTTTGTGGTGATTATCTGCATGTTCCGGGTACTTACCATGATACGATAATCGGTACTATTACTGATAGCATTATCATTACACACCTTTTTGATTACCTTGTGACTAGTCCAAATCTTGGGCCGGATACCGTTTTTTGTCCATCTCAAACCATTACATTGACAGCAAATATTGGTTTTTCTGAATATCTTTGGAATACAGGTGCTATTATTGACAGTATCGTTGTTTCTCAACCTGGAATATATTGGGTACAGGCAATCGACAATCATGGTTGTGCGACATTTGATTCAATTGAGGTAACACTGTTGCAACCTCCGTCACTTAACATAGGTGTTGACACTATCGTTTGCCAGGGGGTATCTGTCGTGCTACAACCCGATGCCGGCTTTAACACCTATTTGTGGAATACAGGTTCAACAAGCCCGGTTCTGCTCGTCAATCTTTCCGGCACATATAGCGTAACTGTCTCCAACAGTGGAAATTGCACAGGTTCAGATAGTATAACTGTCATGTTCATACCAGGAAACATAGCCAATTTGCCTGCCGATACAGGTAGTTGCATGGGTGATACGATAAACCTGACAGTAATGAATCCCGGAATTGCATACATCTGGAGTACGGGTGCGACAACAAACTCAATTGATGTTTCAAGTCCGGGGCCGTATATGGTAACTGTCACAGACACCAATGGATGTATGTCCCCGGATTCTATATGGGTGTCGCTTTACCCTGTGCTGGAGGTCACAGCAGATCCCTATATGGTAACAATTTGCGAAGATTCATCAGTGGTATTAAATGCCTATGGAGCCCTTAACTATGCCTGGTCACCAGCGGCTGGCCTGAATGCCACAACAGGATCCAATGTGATTGCCTCTCCTTCAATGAATACCATTTATCATGTTGTTGGTACTGCAGCGGGCTCTTGTCCCGGAGATACGACAATATCTGTAACAGTAATCTTGCCGCCATCATCAAGCCTGCCAGACAGTACTTTGGTGTGTACAGGTAATTCTGTAACTTTGGATCCGGGACCATGTGATCTCTGTACCTACTACTGGTCAAATGGATCTCTCAATCCGCAAATTGAAGTTTCCGACCTGGGTCTTTATTGGGTGGAAATAGTCAATGAAGGATGTAAACTAATAGATACCATCCTTGTTGGAGATTGTTTTGAGATATGGATTCCCAATGTATTTACCCCTAATGGCGATGGATTAAATGAAACGTTTCATCCCCGGGGTATACATATACAATCATACAAAATGCTGATTTTCAATCGTTGGGGTGAAATGTTGTTTGAGAGTAATGATTTCGGACAGGGATGGGACAGAACTTTCAAAGGAAAACAATGCCCGGAGGGTGTTTACGTTTATCTGATTACTTTTGAAGGATTAAGCACAGGCTATGCCAGAGAATATGGCCGTCGTGCAGGATCTGTAACTTTATTTCGATAAGCGTGAGTGATCTGAGACAACGTACCATACATGCTGCTTCATGGAGCCTGCTCGAAAAAGTTGGTGTTTTGGGGATTGGCCTTTTTATCAATATCATTCTTGCCAGGTTGCTTAGTCCGACGGAATATGGACTGATCGGGAACATCGCGATCTTTACTGTAATTGCCAATACTTTCATTGATGGCGGTTTCGCTTCTGCCCTGATTCAAAAGCAAAACACCAATGACAATGACTATACTACCATCTTTGTCTTCAACCTTGTTGTTGCCTTGTTGTTGTACTTTGTTTTGTTTGCCTGCGCTCCGCTCATAGCGGCCTATTTCAATGAGCCTTCCCTGAATACCTTGCTGAAATTTGTGGGTTTGTTGCTGATATTTAATAGTTTGGGTATCATTCAGTCAACGCTGCTGACGAAAAATCTCGACTTTAAACCCCTTTCCAAGACCGCTTTGATTTCCAACACAGTAGCTGGTTTGCTGGCCATAGGCCTGGCTTTTCTCGGTTATGGGGTATGGAGCCTCGCTTGGCAATTGGTATTCGCAATGGTGGTAAAGACCCTGCTTTTGTGGTATTATTCAACATGGAGACCCAAGGGTAAGTTTAAGAAGAGCTCCTTAAAAGATTTGTTTGGCTTTGGTTCAAATATGCTGTTTTCCAGCTTGTTAGAGAGTATTTACCAGAGTGCATTTTCCTGGATAATTAACAAGCGTTTTTCTTTACAAAGTCTTGGTTTTTATACCCAGGCTAAAAAGCTGCAGGAGATCCCCGTATTAATTCTATCGAATGTGATCGGAGGGGTCACTTTTCCTGCACTCGCCAAGATACAGGATGATACCATGAAACTTAAGTTCTCCTATAAAAAGATCTTACAGCTTCAGGTTTTTGTTAATTTCCCGGTGATGCTGGGCCTCATTGTAATGGCCAAGCCTATCGTAGCCATATTATTGACAGCCAAATGGTTGCCCTCTGTTCCTTACATTCAGTTGCTGGCGCTGGCCGGCATGCTGTATACACTGCAAACCACCAACCTCAACATCCTTAAAGTAAAAGGAAGGTCAGATATTTTCTTCAGGCTGGAAGTTGCAAAAAAGATAATCGGGATCATCCTGATCTTTTTGGGCCTGATCTGGGGCATTTATGGTTTAGTGGCCAGCCTGGTGCTTTCGTCTTACATCTCCTTCTTTATCAATAGTTATTTTTCAGGTCGTTTGATTCATTACCCGGTGAAGGAACAACTTATGGATCTCCTTCCGTATTTGTTTGCCAGTATTGTAATGGCTGCTTTATCCTATGGATTGAAGTTTTTTCTGCCTTTTGGAGATGTAGGCATGTTGATTTGCCAGGGTACCATGGCCCTGGTAAGCTATATTTTAATTTCTTTGTGGCTTAAATTAAGTGCTGTTGCCGAGCTCAAGTTGATCGTAGATTCATTTATCAATAAACCAGGAGATGAGAAATAAAGAAGAGAAACCCATTTTGGTGACCCAGCCTGAGATGCCGCCACTGGAAGAGTTTCAGGAATTGTTAAAAGATATCTGGGAGAGCAGGTGGCTGACCAACAACGGAAAGTACCACCAGGAATTTGAGAAGGAACTTGCCCGCTTCCTGGGCGTGCCCTACCTCAGCCTGTTCTCTAATGGTACGATGGCTTTGATCACGGCATTGCAGGAATTGCGCATCACGGGTGAAGTGATTACAACGCCCTACAGTTTTGTTGCCACCACCCATGCCTTGCATTGGAACGGGATTAAACCGGTTTTCTGCGATATCGAAGATGAATACTTCAACCTCGATCCCGCCAAAATTGAAGCTGCCATAACACCCAAAACGACAGCCATTCTGCCTGTTCATGTTTATGGAAATCCTTGCAGGGTTGACGAAATCGCAGCCATTGCCGATACTTATGGCCTGAAGGTGATTTATGATGCCTGTCATGCCTTTAATGTCAATATACAAGGACAATCCGTCCTGAATTTTGGCGATCTTTCTGTGCTTAGTTTCCATGCCACCAAAGTCTTCAATACCATTGAAGGCGGGGCCATTATCTGTCATGATGCCAATACAAAAAAGCGCATCGATTACCTCAAAAATTTTGGTTTTGCAGATGAAGTTACTGTCGTTGCACCCGGGATTAATGCAAAAATGAATGAGATTCAGTCGGCATATGGTCTTCTCCAGCTAAAATATGTTGAAGAGGCCATCCTGAAAAGAAAAATGATTGCAGACCAATACCGCAAAACCCTCGCCGGGGTACCTGGTCTTCGCTTACTCCAGGACATGCCATCCGTACAGCACAATTATCCCTATTTCCCGATTTTAATTGATGAAGCTGAGTTTGGTATCAGTCGCGATGGTTTGTATGAAGAGCTTAAGAAATGCAACATCTTTGGCCGTCGGTATTTTTACCCTTTGATTAGTCAATTCCCAACCTACAGGGGCCTTCCTTCTGCAGCGCCGGCCAATCTTCCCGTGGCAGAAAAAGTGGCGCAGCAGGTTTTGTGCTTGCCAATTTACCCGCTTCTGCCGGCAGAGAAAGTGGACAACATCAGCCAGATCATCCTATCCTATAAAAAATAAGAAATGGAAAGTTCATTCTATTCGGAAGCTGAGCTGCCAGGCCTGGGACTGGCATCGTATGGTGAAGATGTGCTGATCAGCCGGAAAGCCAGCGTTTATTCTCCTTCCGGCATTCATTTGGGGAGCCATGTCAGAATTGATGATTTCTGTATTCTTTCGGGAAAAATTACACTCGGTAGTCATATTCACCTTGCCGCCTTTTGCGCCTTATATGGGCGGTATGGCATTGAGATGCAGGATTATACCGGTCTTTCTCCCCGTACGATTATTTTTAGTGCCACTGATGATTTTGGCGGAGATTATCTCATTAGCCCGATGGTTCCTGAAGCTGCTACCAATGTGAGCGGCGGCAAGGTTATCCTGGAAAAATATGTCCAGGTGGGTGCGGGCTGCATCCTCATGCCAAACATCTGCCTGCATGAAGGTGCTGCTGTTGGCAGTATGAGCCTTGTTAATAAATCGCTGGAAGCCTGGACTATCTATTTTGGCGTACCTGCGAAACCGCTGAAGGCAAGGAAAAAGGGATTGTTGGACAAACTTGATCAGTAGAAAATGAAGGTCGGTGTCTGCATGTTGGTTTATAACCACGAGAAGTATGTAACACAGGCCGTTGAGAGCATTGTGAGCCAACAGACTTCCTTCGCTTTTAAATTGGTCATTGGTGAGGATTGCTCAACAGACAAATCAAGAGAGATTCTTATTCAGCTCAAACAAAAATATCCGGATAAAATTGAACTGTTGCTTGAGGATAAAAACCTGGGCATGATCAATAATTTTTACCGTACCATCAATGCCATTGATGCTCCTTATGTTGCCTTTTGTGAAGGCGATGACTTCTGGAATACAAGCGATAAACTGCAACTGCAATTTGACTATCTGGAAGCAAATCCTGCAACAGGCCTTGTATTCTCCAATCTGAACATCAAGGAGAAAAACAGGACAATACCTTCCTCAATAAAAATCCCCCCTGATTATAGCCTGAAGCCGGAAAACCTGCTTGTCAACAACAGCATCGCTACATGTACTGTGATGTGCCGGAAAAAATTACTCCTTGAAGCCCAGGATTTCCTTGGCGGCAGACATTTTGCCATGGGTGATTATCCTTTGTGGCTATATGTAGCTCAAAAATCTACCCTGGCATACCTTGATAAAGCATTGGCTACCTACAGAATTGTCGGGGGCTCAGCTACCAACCAGAATTATGGGAAACAGTTGCAGTTTCTTGAATCTCAATGGGAAGTGAAGCAGTTATACGCACAGAAATTTACTTTTCCGGCCTCAATTACCCGGCAAGCCGAGATCCATTATCTGCAACGAAAGATGTTGTTGTGTTTCCTGGCAGAGAAAAGAGAAGATCTGGCAGACACATGTAAAAGGCTGCTAGCAATGAAGGGCAAACTGAGCAGGCGCGAGCAAGTATATTGTTTTGCAATAAATACAGCCCTTTTATCCTGGCCCCTAAAAAGGTATCATGCCCTGCATCATGCGTTAAGACGACATTAAGATTGTCCTTACTACCAGTCTGATTTCTGTTTTTTACCGATCATGTAATACCTTCCCGATGTTTTCTACCTTTGCCCCGGAGAGATGCCGGAGTGGTCGATCGGGGCTGACTCGAAATCAGTTGTCCTGGGTAACCGGGACCGGGGGTTCGAATCCCTCTCTCTCCGCCAGATGATTGTCTAAAACAGTGTAAAAAGGTTGTAAAATAAGGGCTTTTCTCCCTATCAACTATCCTGTAGTGGAAAATAATTGCGATAATTGGCCTTTTGCTGGAAAATAATTAATATTTTCGCACTTAATCTGATGGATAATGGAAAGGAATTTGCCACTTCACTTACAAGAAGTCCTATTTGGATCACAAGACCCAAAGGTTTCAACCCAATTATCGAAGCTTCTTAAGTCAGGAGTTATCAGAAAGATTGCGCCAAGGGTATATTCATCCAATTTGACAGAACCCATTGATGAAATCTTTAGAAGAAATCTCTTTAGAATTCTTGGAAATCTTTACCCCGGAACAATTTTGAGTCATCGGTCGGCATTTGAATTTCAGCCTACCAAAACAGGACAATTGTTTTTAACCTCAAGCTACACTAAAAAGGTTAAACTTCCTGGTATAACACTTCATTTTCTCGAAGGCGCTGAACCCTTAGCAGGGGATAATAGATTTTCTGGGGAATTGTATGTATCGCAAAAGGCACGTGCATTCCTGGAAAATTTGCAACCTACAAGGAAACTTGGAAGTGAATCAAAATGTTTGAGTTTGCCTGAAGTTGAAGAACGACTTGAACAAATAATCAGCATAAATGGTGAAGAAGAGATTAATAAGTTGCGAGACCAGGCCAGAGCTTTCTCTGAGCAATTGAACATGCCCAGGGAGTTTGAGAAGTTGAATCGTTTGATAAGTGCATTGTTAACCACCAAGACTTCTAAAATTCTTAGTTCGCCCTTAGCAAAGGCCAGAGCCTTCGGATTGCCTTATGATCCTGCCAGGCTTGCCCTATTTGAAACCTTATTCAGAGAATTAAAATCAAGGGAATTCCCCTATCGTGAAGAAAGAAATACCAAACCAACATCATATCGAAATTTGGCTTTTTTTGAAAGTTACTTTTCTAATTACATTGAAGGGACTGTTTTTGAAATTGATGAGGCAAAAAAAATCATTCAAACAAAAAATCCACTGCCGGCAAGAAACGATGATAGTCACGATATATTGGGAACTTATCAGATAGTTTCAAGCCTGAAAGAAATGCAAATTACCCCTGAAACGGAAGAGGATTTCCTGAAAATTATTTGTTTCAGGCATTCAGTGCTATTGAGCGCGAGACTTGATAAAAATCCAGGACTGTTTAAAGACAAAAATAATTTTGCGGGAAGTACTGCATTTGTAGATTTCAATTTGGTGAAAGGTACTTTAACGAAAAGCTTCGATTACTACAGAGCTCTGGATCACCCATTTGCGAGAGCTGCCTTTATTATGTTTGTGATGAGTGAAGTGCATCCTTTCCTGGATGGAAATGGTCGGATAGCACGTGTCATGATGAACGCAGAATTGGTCAATGCAGGACAATCTAAAATCATTATTCCTACTGTCTTTAGGGAGGATTACATGGGAGCTTTAAAGAAATTCACAAAACAAGGAAAGTGTGACACTTATATCAGAATGCTGCAAAGAGCGCATGAATTCAGTGCCAATGTCTATGACGAGAAAATGGATGACATGCAAGAATACTTAACGCAATGCAATGCATTTGTTGACGATTCAGATGTCATCTTGAAAATTGCACCACGCTGAAAAGCAAACAATTGAACATAAGCATATGAAATTTTAAATAGGTTCATTGTTTTCATGATCAGCGCTCTCCGCCATTTTTTGTAAATGTTTCATTAGAAGTAGTGAACCCGCCAAAAGGCCGCAGTATTATATTCTAAAGGCTTGCAAGCAATTCGATCAGGGCTTTTTCACGGATGGGCAGACTGAACTTCTTCGCCTGGGCAATGATGCTATCTTCATCAAGCTGAAGTGACATTGCCTTGTCAAGGGCTTGTGATAATGCAGCCAATTCTCTTTTCTCAACGATGACACCACAATCTCCAATGGCATCAGGGATCCCATTGACATGAGAACCTATGGGGATGCAACCACACAACATCGCCTCATTCAGGGTGTTTGGCATTCCTTCTGTGATGCTGGCCTGGATGTAATAAACGGCTTTGTTATAGGTCTCAAACAAAACCTCATCCGGGCAAAAGCTCAGAATCAGTTTTAAATTGGGGATCTGGTCGACAGCATAGTGTTCCTGAACCCAGGGCAGGAATGACTTTTTGATGCCAATCATGATGAAATTGAGTTCAGGCCTGGATTTCGCCAATGCGATTAAGAGGTCAAACCCTTTGTTGTAAAAGTCATTCTTGGCACTCATGTTGCCACCTACAGTGAGTACCAGTTTCGCTTCCTTCTGAATGCTGTGATCCCGGAAGTATTTTTTGTCGTTGATGCCGTTAAAGATTACCTCCATCGGCGTTTTGATCCCGGGCACATAATACTTGATGCCATCTTTTTTACCATCGGGGGTATAATAGAAATTCTCATGCCAGATCAGCGACTTGTGGTTCGGTATGACGAGGCTGGCATGACGCAGGGCATACTTTGCACAGGCACCACGGAATTTGCTTCGATAGATGCCTTTTCCCAGCTCCGGATAGCAGACCGCCTCCTGGCCGCCGGCAATGATCACAACCTGAATACCCAATATTCTGCCCCAAAAGGCCATAATGGCTGCATGATAATCTGCAAACCAGGTGATCATCATTTTCGTGCCGTAAGCATTGAATAGGATGAAAAACGGAAGCCTGGCCAGGCGTAGAAAATATCGGAACTGTCCGGCTGCCTGGTACAGCAGAAAGGGTTTTACGACATAATGTTTTTCGAGGATATCCTGATCCTGTTTGATAAAAGTAGAATCACCATGTTTGATATACAGGATCTTGTTGCGCATCTTATGCTAAGATTTTTCCTTCAGATAAGCCTGAATTGACAGCTTCAAACCTTGTTCCAGGCTGGTTTTGGGAGTCCAGCCAAGTTCCCTGGCTGCTTTGCTGATGTCGGCGTAAAGATCCAGGATCTCATTTTTCCTTGGTGTTCCTGATGAAACAACTGCTTTGCTGATGTGGCTTAAAGTCATGATCATGTCAACGATTTCGGCCGCACTATAAGATTCTCCGCTACCGAGGTTGTAGATGCCGGTTTTTCCATCGATGCTCAGCAGAAATGCATCAATGAGGTCGTCGATGTAAATATAATCGCGTCTTGGGCTGAGATCCATCACGGTGATGGTCTCACACAAAGGTTTGTTGACTTTTTCAATAACCTCCTGAATCAGGAAGTGAGCTGGCTGTCCCGGGCCATAAATGTTGAAAGGCCTGAGGATGCAGGTCTGAACATCAAAGTTGTTGCGATAAAAGACACAGGTGTTTTCTGCGATCAGTTTGCTGTGGCCATAAGGGTTGTAGGCCTTAAGCGGGTGGTTTTCATCGATGGGAAGATAGTCTGGTGCGCCATATAAGTAAGAACTGATATGGGTCATTTTTGCACCTGATTTTCTGCAAAATTCCAGGGTGGTAAGGGTGCCATTTAAATTTATCCTGTAAAATTCTTCAGGATTGGTCCAGCTTTCCTGTACAGATGTTTTCCCTGCCAGATGAAAGACATGGCTGATGCCTTGTTCAAGAAAGGCATCTAAGGCACCAGTGAGGCTTAGGTCACCTTCTGCCACATCAAAAGTGAAAACTTCATAGCCTGTGGATTTCAGTCTTTTGACAAGGTGTTTCCCGACAAAGCCATTGGCACCGGTGACCAGGATTTTCATGAAAGAGGTGCATTAAGTTTTTCGATGTCTTCGTTGGCTTTTTCATAGTCGTCAGGACGTCCGATGTCGAGCCAATAACCTCCGAAAGGATATACTTTCACTGCCTGTTTGTGTTCCAGCATGGTGAGCATCAGGTTGTCAAAGCCAAAAGCCCGGCCTTCAGGAACCCATTTCAATACTTCACGGTTCATGGCATAAACACCCATGCTGACTTCGAAATCATAAACGGGCTTTTCCCTGAAATTGCTGACAATGTTGGTTTTAGGATCTACCTCCATCACACCAAAATCAATTTTGGTAGTACGGTGATACGAGGCCACTGTAAGCAAATCCTTGCTGGCCAGGTGTGAGGCGAAGAAGGCCTTGAAATCCAGGTCTGTGAGCAGGTCACCATTCATCACCAGGAAGTCCTCAGGCAGGTCTTTGATTAGCTTAATGGGTGCTACGGTACCCAGAGGCATGTCTTCCAGGGAATAGTTGATTTTCAGACCGAATTTCCTGCCATCGCCGAAGAAAGCCTGGATAATCTCTGCAAAGTGGTTGAGGCAGATGTAGACTTCATCCACACCGGATGCTTTGAGCCTGAGTAGCAAAATTTCCAGAATGGCTTTTTCTCCTACAGGAACCAGGGGTTTTGGGATGACAGAAGTATAAGGCTTCAGGCGTGTTCCTTTACCTCCTGCGAGTATGATTGCTTTCATATTGTGTATAGTCCTGCTTTAAACAAACTCAGGTTTGCGGGTTCACGGTACCATGAAATTGTCTCACTTAGCCCTTCTTCCAGGGTATGAGAAGGATGCCAGTTCAGGAGCTGCATGGCTTTGCTGTTGTCGGCAAGCAAACGTTCCACTTCGCTGGCCTCAGGACGAATTCTTTCTTCATCGGAGATTACTTCAATCTCATTTCCTGAAAGTTTCCCGATGAGGCTGGCCAGATCGCCAACAGAGATTTCGTGTTTGGTGCCCAGGTTGATAACTTCACCCAGGCTTTGGTCTGATACTGCAGCTGCAATGAATCCTTCAGCTGTATCGCCCACAAAGTTTAGGTCGCGGGTAGGACTTAAAGCACCCAATTTGATGACTTTTCGTCCATCAAGAATTTGTGTAATAATGGTGGGAATGACAGCCCGGGTGGATTGACGCGGTCCATAGGTATTGAAAGGTCTGACAACAGCAACAGGAGTGCCAAAGGACCTGAAGAATGTCAGGGCCAGGAAATCGGCACCTGATTTGGTTGCAGCATAAGGTGATTGTGGATTTACAGGGTGCTCCTCTGTAATGGGCACAAATTGCGCTGTACCATAAATTTCACTGGTAGAGGTATGAATGATCTTTTCAACGCCTGAATCCCGGGCTGCCTGCAAAATGTTCAAGGTCCCTTTGATGTTGGTGTCGACATAAGAATCCGGTGAATGATAGGAATAGGGGATTCCGATTAGTGCAGCCAGGTGGAACACGACTTCAATGCCCTTCATGGCTTCCCGTACGCCATTGGGATCGCGGATGTCACCCACAAAGATCTCCAGATCGGGATTGCTTTTTGCCGCAGCATAGTCTAGCCAGCCCCAGCGGTTGAAGGAATTATAATGCACGAAGGCTTTGACTTTACAGCCGGATTGGAGTAATTTTTCGACTAGATGACTGCCAATAAAACCTCCTGCGCCGGTGACCAAAACCTTTTTATGTTGAAGAATCATATTTCTTGAATTCAATGAAACACTTAGGGTATTTTGTGCAAATTTAGGTATTTTCAACGAACATCCATCAGCTCATTCAGCATCTGAAATTCTGTCCCGGAGCTTGTCTATGATATGCTGAAAGCCTTGCTGTTGTAGTGAAACATGTCAAATAAGAAAAAATTATCATGCAAGGGCTGTGTGCATCGGGGAATTTTATACTTTTGCAGCGGAGAGATGGCAGAGTGGTCGATTGCGGCGGTCTTGAAAACCGTTGAGGGTTAAACCTCCGGGGGTTCGAATCCCTCTCTCTCCGCCTGGCAGTTTATTTTAACTGGACAAAAGCGTGTAAGTCATTGATTTACACGCTTTTTTTTATTTTCAATACAGGTGATAATGGTGTTTGTCAGGACTCCTGAAGCCATTTGTATCAGCACGGCTTACAACATTTGCCTGTTGGCAGATCCACACAAGCTGAAAAGGAGCATACAGCTTATGGAGCTGTAAATGGATTAATCCTGCTGATTCTCCAGTTCGAGTATATAATTCAAGTCAGATTCAATCGTCTTCATGTCATTTGTCAGCATCTTGAGCTGGTCATTTTTTAAGCGCAGAAAGAAGCGTTGATCCTTTGTTTCTTTGTCTGAAAAAAGTTGGACGATCTTTAGTCCCGGGTACTCTTTACTGTTGATGTACGCCCAGTTTCCCTTAGAAACAAATGCCTTATCTCCTTTTCCCAAATAGGTCTCATGCAATTCAAAATGCCCGCCATTGGGGCTGATACCTGTGCCCAGAAACAAGTCCATCCTGATGCCGGAACAATCGGCACAAGGTGTAATTCCCATGAAGTACTCTGGATGCTGGCCCTTCATGCCGGCTGGAATTTCAGTCCTTGTAAGCTGCGTTACTGCCCGCTTTGGAGACCTGCAGGAAACTGAAAATAAAACAACAAGACAGATAAGTATGTATTGTAAATATTTAGATGTTGTGTACATGTGTCTGTTGTTAAGTATGTGGATTTGTGTAATACTGAATCCGTGACTGCTTGAAAATTAGATCAAAAAAAAGGCTGCCCTCCCGGAAGCAACCTTTTTTTTTGTGCAAGTAGTAAAGAAGTGAAAATCCCCGGGAGAAGTGCGAAAATACGGGTTTAATATTTATTGTATGGTAAATTTGGCAAGAATATCTTTTACAACATCGCGGTGGATCAGCAAATCCATCATCTTCAGTTTGATGTAATCTTCATGAAAGAAATAGTATCCATAGTTTTTGTTGGTTTCCTTGCCACCGGTTTTTGATCCGGCACCGGAATCTTTCACAAGGTACCAGGTTTTTCCATTTTTCTCAAGGTAGCCAACGACATGCATCCCATGGTCATCGGTTGTGCTTCCATTGCTGAAGCGCATCTGACGCGCATTTTCATCGATATACTCTGATGGAATATCAAAAGTTGGCACAATTGCAGCCTGAAAGTCTTTTGCATCCATGCCAGCCTCGGAAACATCTCCACCGATAGTAAAGGTATAACCCATCTTCAGGGCTTTTTTTACAACAGCCATATAATCATCCAGGGGAACGTTATAATAGTCTTTGCTCAGCCACCAGTTATCAGTGACTTCATAGACTGCTTTCTCCCAGTACGGTTTTTGCATCAGGGACATCAAATCAATCTGATCATCCAGGTTGATTTTAATGACATCTTTCAGGTATTGCTGAGGTGTCATGTCTTTCCCATCTACCTTGATGCTCACAGGTGGCCTGCCGAGATAATGATCCAGGATGCTGCGGATTCCGGAAACAGCAAATTCCTCATTCCAGTTGTTACTGGCTTTTATGCTGCCAAGGAAGGCGGTCATCTCTTTCACCATTAATTCATGGTTGTGATAAACCTGACCGGGAAGCAATCCTGTGTAATCTGATAGCGGTACAATGCCATATTTCTTCCATTCTCTCACAACGGCATTGCATTCGCTGCCTTCTTCAAAAGCAGAGCTGCCACGTTTGTCGATGAAGCGACGGGCTTTTTCTACATATTCCCAATACACAGTGTACATCTCGCTGAGTTTGACTTTGCGGCCTGTCAGGCGGTTTATTTCAGACTCCAGGTAGGATGTTCCGGAGAAACACCAGCAGCTGCCGGTATTTCCCTGGGAAACAGGATCATTGTGCCATAACGTTGTAAAACCCTCTTTGGTTTTGGGAATGTCCATCTTGCTCATGTCCACTTTAAAGGAACGGACAGGAGGGGCAGGGGTTTCCTTTTTCTCGAAATCCTGAATACCACTCAGGATGTATTTCTCGAAAAACCCTTCTTTATATACTTTATAGACTGCTTTGTCTTTGGGCTGTTGCGCAAAGGCAGGAACCATGAGGATTCCTGCCATTACGCTCAGAAAAACTTTACGCATGTTCATGAGGGATTAAACAAAAGACATGTTTTCTTTTCCTGTGATCTTTTCACAATAATGACAATGCAGCTTAATCTCCTCTTTATTTACAACATAAAAACGGGTTGGAATGCTTTCATGGTTGGTGATACAGTTGGGATTGAAGCATTTCACGATTTTGTGAACTTCATCAGGGATAGAGACAGATGTTTTTGAAACAACGGCAAAGTCCTTGATAACGATTAAAGTTGCGGTTGGGGCTGCCAATGCAATCTTGTTAATCTCCTCAGGTTCAAAGAAACGGTTGTTCATTTTTATGATCCCTTTTTTGCCATATTTCCGGCTTTCTAGGTTAGTCCCGAACAGCATCTGGTTCTCGAAAGTATCCAGTCCAAGGATTCGGATTACCTGGAAAACATTGCGTGCAGGGATATGGTCGATCACGGTTCCGTTTTCAATAGCGGAGACCTTTAATTCTTTGGGGTTGAGTGTATTTTCCATTATTTTACTCCTAAAATTGCGCTGACAAGGGCTTGTCTGACATAAACACCATTCTTGGCTTGCTGAAAATAATATGCCTTTGGATTTTCATCCACGTCGACATCAATTTCATTGACGCGGGGCAGGGGATGCAATATCCTCAGGTTATCCTTTGAATGCCTTAGTGCGTCATTTTTCAGGATGTAGGCATTTTTTACTTTCTCATATTCGATGGGATCAGAGAACCTTTCTCTTTGAATACGGGTCATATAGATCACGTCGGCAAAGGGAATCACCTCATTCAGATCAGTATATTGATAATAATCAAGGTTCTTTTCCTTGATATAGCTTTTCACTACACTGGGTAGTTTCAGCTCGGGTGGCGAAACCAGGTGAAAGTTACAGTTGAAGCCAGACAATGCCATGGCAAGGGAATGCACTGTTCTGCCATATTTCAGGTCACCAACGAAGGCTACCTGCAGGTTTTCAAGTTTCCCCTGTGTTTTACGGATAGAATACATATCCAGCAAACACTGCGTTGGATGTTGGTTGGCCCCATCTCCGGCATTGATAACCGGCACAGAGGCAACTTCGCTGGCATAGCGTGCGCTCCCGGCCTGGGGATGACGCATCACGATGAGGTCAGAATAACCACTGACCATGGTGATCGTATCTTTCATGGATTCTCCCTTTTTGACACTCGTAGAAGAGGTGTCAGAGAAACCAATGATACGTCCGCCCAGTCTCGAAACTGCAGTTTCAAAACTCAGGCGTGTCCGCGTGGAGGGTTCAAAGAACAAAGAAGCAACGACATAATCTTCCAGGATCTTCTGCGTGGGATTGCGCTCAAAATCCTCTGCTATGTCGAGAATGCGCAGCTGTTGCTCCTTGGTAAAGTCGTTGATGGAAACAAGACTTCGGTTTTTCATCTGTTAATAATTAATTTTTTAGCGTTTTGGAGAAATGACATTATTCCCGGATTCGGCTTGTTTTCCAATCCGAATAATGTGTGTTTCGTCAACAAGGGCCTTATTATCAAGGTGTTTGATACGAAAGCCCGATTTCTAAAATTAGAAAAAAATGTTTTGGCTCAAACTTATGTTGAAAACAAAAAAAAAGCGACCCTAAGGCCGCTTTTTTGAAAAATACTAAAGATTGTGTTTCTTGAAGAAATCACCCATCACCTCGGTGAGGTTTGGTGAACCGATTTCCTGTAGTTCATAATAAACACGGGTACTTGGTTTGTCGATTTTGATGAGACGTTTGAGGTCAATCGGGGTAGCGATGATCACACTGTCACATGGGGTATTGGCAATTGAAGTTTCGAGGTCCTTGACCTGTTGCTCACCATAACCCATGGCTGGCATGAGTTTGCCGATGTTCGGATAAATCTTGAAGGTCTCAGCCAGTTTACCAACTACGAATGTTCTTGGATCAACCCATTCTGATGCACCAAAACGCATGGCAGCAACAATACCGGCGCCCAGTTTCATTTCACCGTGGGTGAGGGTAGGACCATCTTCGATTACGAGTACTTTTTTACCACGGATGATGGCAGCATCATCAACAGAAATTGGTGAAGCAGCATCAACAACGATGGCGTTAGGATTTACTTTGGCAATGTTCTCTCTTACGATCTGGATGCTCTCTGGATAAGCGGAATCCATTTTGTTGA
>Ga0247840_10003288_pt1 | contig 27510 bp, 41 predicted proteins | sample LaCruzMarch2015__FD_192404 | JGI IMG/M metagenome (GOLD analysis project Ga0247840, IMG submission 192404) | Freshwater microbial communities from meromictic Lake La Cruz, Castile-La Mancha, Spain - LaCruzMarch2015_17m | ecosystem: Environmental > Aquatic > Freshwater > Lake | place: Spain...
GAGGGCTACAAGCAGGCCGCAAAGAAAGATTCCGGAGAGTCCTCAAAACCGGAGGCGAAAACGGAGACGAAAACGGAGACGAAGGCGGAATCAAAGCCCGAACCCAAACCGAAAAAAGAGGCGAAACATTCGAAGCCGGACTAGCATGCGCGCCTGCCAACATTGCGGGACCGAGAACGACGACACGCGTGTCTTTTGCGGAAACTGCGGGACCAGGCTGCCCGCGTTGGGCGCGGGGGAGGCGACGGAATCCCCGGCCCAAGCGAGCGCGGTTCCCGGGCTCCCGACCGCAGGCGTTACCGCCCCGCCCTTGCTGGTTCCTTCGTATCGAAAACCCAGACGGAGTTCGCAGCCGGCGCCGGTTGCCGAGCGCAGCGCGACCGGGTTTCTGGTTTCCAGCCTTTTCTGGCTGGCGGTTGTTTCGGCAATGCTGGCCTGCCTGATCCAGATGGTCCGGGAACCGGACAACATCCCGGCCGCACTCGGTGTCGATACCGCCGCCGCACGCGAAACGTTTTCCACGCTCAAGAATTTGGGGGCGTCATCCAAACCCATCAGCTGGACCGTCAACAGCAAGGCGATTAACCAGTATCTCGAGTCCAGCATCGAAATGAAGCCGGCCGAGGCAGGCCTCTCGGGGCTGAGCGCCCGATTCCAAAGGGCTTTCGTCAAGCTCCACAAAGGAAACCTCACCCTCTATGTCGATCAGAAATTTCTCGGCGCGGACCTCTATTTTTTCCTGGATCTCGAACCGGAGAACGCCGGGGCCGGATTGAAGGTGAAGCCGACCGGCGGTGGCGTCGGACGCCTGCCGGTCCACCCTTTGTTGATGCCGGTTTTTCTGCGGCTTTTCGAGCCGACCATCACCGGTCTTTCCCAACCTCTGGAGTTCCTCAAAAAGGCTAAATCAGCGGCCCTCACTCCGGATGCCGCCACCCTCCAATGGCCGGGCACCGGAACAAAGCCCTGACGGGCCTCTGCCTTCTGGCGTTGTTCGCGGCTGGTGCGGAGGCCCGCGAGAAGGCGCTCGCCGGAAAGTCCACCACCGCCTCCGGCCAGTTTGTGATCTATTCGAATGACGCCACGCGGCGCACCAATCTCGCGCGGCGCGCCGACGAGGCCCGGTCGCAGTGGTTGCAAAAGGTTGGCGACGACGAGACGTCGAGCCACCCGATCATTATCCAGGACCTCATCGGGGCCGCAAAGCCGCACGGCAGCGCGAACATCCTCACCGGCATTTTTGAAGGCGACGGGGGCGCGATGAAGGTGCAGACCGACATTTATGACGCTTCGGCCCTTCGCGGCCAGGCGCTGGAAATGGAGATTTATCGCGCGCTCGGCCTCGATGGGATCTACAGGGACCACCCGCCAAAAGCCGGCAAGCCATTCCGCTCCCCGCCGCCCTGGCTGCTGGAAGCGCTCGCCGAGGAAAAGCGGACCAATGAAAGCGGCGTCCCCGAAGGCGTCTATGCCACGCTGCTCAAGAGTGACCACCCGCCCAAGATCGAGGACTTTCTCAAAGCGAAACCCGAACTGATGGATGCGACATCCCTGACGCTCTACCGGACGCAGGCTGTCGCACTGCTCAAGGCTTTGCAGCAACTCCCCGAGGGGCCGAAAGGCCTCCGGGACTTTCTCGTTTCGCTCGCTGAAAACGACGCCGACATCAAATCCCTCCTCGCCGCTTACCCGTCGCTCGAGAACAGCCCGTCACGCCTCGGAAAAATCTGGACTCTGTCCATCGCGCGCAACTCGTCCTCGAAAGGCGTCGAACCGTATTCCATCGGGGAAACCGAGCGTGCGCTGCGCGAGCTGCTTGACATTTCCGCCCCGGTGGACCCGAAGAAGCCGGCGCTCGGAAAGGCGATGGGGCCGGCGGCATTTTCGCCACTCGCCAAAAGCGAGGGAGGGCCCTTTTTGATGCGGCAGAAATCCGCGGAACTCATGACGCTGGAATTCCGCGCCCACCCGTTGCTCAAACCTGTGATCTCGGAATACCGCAAGATCACGACAGAGCTCGCCTCCAAACCCAAAAAAAACGTGGTCAAGCAAATCGAGGAAACCGGGAAAATCCTGGACCTCCTCCTCCAGCGCACCGGCAAGGTGGACGATTACCTGAACTGGTTTGAAGCCACCCAGCTCGATACCCTGAGCGAAAATTTCCTCGAAGTCACCTCCCCTCCCGAAGCCCCGAAGCGGACCGACCCGATCAGCGCACACTTGGACACCATCGAAATCCGGGGGTGGTAGCCCGGGGCGGGTCAGGCCTTAATTCTGCCCGGCGTCCGGAGGTTCGTGTTTCGGGTAGCTGCCGAGGACTTTGACGGCGCGGCAATTTTTCGAGAGTTCGCGGAAGAGGTCGGCCATTTGCAGTTCCTTCGTATGGCCATCGGCCTCGAGGAAGAAGAAGATGTCGTTGCTGCCCTTCATGGCCGGGCGGCTGGCGAAGTGGGTGAGGTTGATCCCGAGCTCCTTGAAGGGCTCGAGCGCGGACACGAGGGCGCCGGGCTTGTCTTCGATGCGGAGCATGAGCATCGTGTGGTCGTTTCCCGACGCGGCATTGGGCTGGCGTCCCAGGACAAGATAACGGGCCGCCACGCGCGTGTCTCCGGATGTGGAATCCGGGATAATCTCCGCGCAGACGGACACCTCGTTTTCCGCCAGCGCGTCGAGCGTCTGGTTGACGAGCCCGTGCGCCGGATCTTCGAGGGGCACGACCCCGCAATCCGCGCGTTCCCCGGCCACCTCCTCAAAAACCCCGGCGATCTCGGCGGCGAAAGTGTAGCGGACGCTCGAACCGAATTTTCCCAAGGCGGCCTGATGGGAGGGGCTGCCGATCGGGCCGACGCAGGCGATCGCGACGTCCTTTTCGACGGCGAGCGCGGCGGACATGATCTCGCGATAAATCGCGCGGATCGCCTCGGGCCGCAACGGTCCCTCGCTGCGGTCGATCAGGCTGCGCAGCAGCTTCATCTCGCGGTCGGGGGAATAGATCGGCAGGCTCTCGCGGTTTTTGATGACCCCGATTTCCCGGGCGATCAGCGTCCGCTCGTTGAGGAGCTTCAGCAGCTCGCCGTCCAGCGCGTCGATCCTTTGTCTCAGCTCGGAAAGGTCGCTCATGTTGGTTTTTCGTCGGATGTGTCGGACTCTTCGGATGTGTCGGGCACGTCAGACGGGTCGGACTCCGCCGCTTCGAGTGCTTCTTCGACCTCTTTTTCGCTCTCGAGCACCTCCGGCGCGGGCACATCGTCGAGCGGGAGTTCGGGCGGCTTTTCCTCGGGGGGCGGGGTGGCTGTCGGCAGGGGGATCCGGCGGAGCTCCGCGGCATTCGGCAGCTCGTCGAGATCTTTGAGGCCGAAGTGCTCCATGAAATACTGGGTCGTCTCGTAGAGGAGCGGGCGCCCGGGAACCTCGGCCCGCCCGGCGATGCGGACCAGCCCGCGGTCGAGAAGCGTCTGCATCACGCCATCCACGGCGACCCCGCGGACCGCTTCCAGATCCGCCCGGGTGATCGGCTGGCGGTAGGCGATGATGGCGAGCGTCTCCAGTCCCGGAGCGCTCAGCTTCGCGGAGCGGTTCTCCGGGAAAAGCTGCCGCAGCCAGGGGGAAAACTCCGCGCGCGTGACGAGCTGCCAGCCGGCCGCGCTCTCGCGGACCTCGAAGGCCCGGCCGGTCTCGAGAAGTTCGGTTTCGATCTGACGGATCGCCTCATCGATTTCCTCGCGCTTCACTTTGCCGAAGCAGGTGACCAGAGGATTTTCTTTGGCGTCGGCGGCGGCCCCTTTAAAGATCGAGGCCAGCTCTTTGAACGAGATGGGCTTTTGCGAGGCGAAGAGGATGGCTTCGACGATGCGGTGAAGTGGGAATGGTGTCTCTTCGCTCATGCTCTTGAAAACAAAGGGGTGGAGTTCCGGGCGCGATCGATCCAGATTTCGCCGAAATGGGCGTCCTGCCGGACGCAGAGCTGCTTCATGCGGATCAGCTCGAGCATGGCGAGGAACGTGACCACGATCTCGGCGCGGCTGGCCACGTCGGCAAAGAGCTCCTCGAACCGCATCGCCACCCCGCTCGAAGTGACCTTCAGGAGGTAGTCGATCTTATCGGAAACGGTAAAGTTTTCCTCGAAGATCTCGCGGAGGTTTTCCGGCACCTTTTCGAGGCGCTTGAGGATTTTTTGGAACGCGTGGATGAGGTCGAAGATCCCGACCTCCTCGACGAGCAGGTTCTCGGCGGGCGCGAGATCCGGCGCGACCGGGATTCGAGGGAAGAGGTTTTCCATGAGCGCCTCCTTGTCCCGGAGCCGGGCGGCGGCCTCCTTGAATTTTTTGTATTCGATGAGCTGGCGGATGAGCTCCCAGCGCGGATCATCTTCCTCGGCATCCTCCTCGGCCATCTGCTGGTCCACGGGAAGAAGCGTCCGGCTCTTGATGTAGAGCAGGTTGGCGGCCATCACGATGAACTCGCCGGCGAGCTCGATGTTGAGCACATGGAACGCCTCCATGTAGCTGAGGTATTGCTTCGTGATGCGCTCGATCGAGATGTCGTAGATGTCCACCTCATCGCGCTTGATGAGATAGAGCAGCAGATCGAGCGGCCCCTCGAAGACGTCGAGTTTAACCTTGTAGTCTTCCACCGGGCTTCAGCGCCGCTTGAATCCCCGCTTCGCGGCCTCGCGCTCGAGCTGGGTCAGGTGTTTCTTGTGGTCTTTGCGGCGGGTCTTCCGCTTGCTGAGCTGGCCTGCGAGCTTGTGGACAACCTTGTCGATCGCCGCATAGAGATCCTTCTCGTGATCCTCGCAATAAATGTCGGGGCCGGGGATCGCGAGGTGGACCTTCACGACAAACGGCTTGCTCTTGTTGTTCTGGTCGTGGAGGAGGACGACGTGCGCGGCCAGAATCTGCTCGCCGTGTTCCTCGAGGTGCGCGATTTTTTCGGCAATGAACGTGTGGATCGCGGCTGTCAGCGCGATGTTGCGGGGACTCAGGTGGATTTGCATGAAAGGGATTTTGGCGCGGACAGGGGCCGCGTGCGAGCAAAAAGCAGCGCGACAGCAAAAAGCAGCGGGACGCTCAAGCTGCCAATATCAGCCGGAGCCCGCCGGCCAGCGAAAACACGATCATCAGCCATTCGAAGACCTGCTGGTTGATTTTTCCAAGGAAAAACCGGCCGCCCGCGACCCCTGCGACGATGCCCGGGACAAGCAGGAGGTTCAGGGTGAGCGAGGAGGTGTTGATCAGCCCCAGCGACGCGCTGAAAGGGACCTTGATCATGTTCACGATGAAAAAAAACCACGCGGCGGTCCCGACAAATTCGTATTTCGGCAGGCGGCAGGCCAGCAGGTAAACCGTCATCACGGCCCCGGCGGCGTTCGCGAGCATCGTGGTCACGCCGGCGGTCCAGCCTAGCGGCCAGGCAATCGATGGATGCTCCGCCGCGGACGCCGAGAGCTTACCGGACAGCTTTTGCGCGATCGTCAGGACGACCAGCGCGAGGACCATCCAGCCGATCAGCGGACCGAAAACTCTCGTTGAAATATGCGGCATCAGGAGCCATCCGGAGACGATCCCCAGAACCGCCGGAGGCAGAATTTTGACAAGGTGCCGCCAGACGGTGAAGCGCCGGAAGGCGCAGACAGCAAAAACATCCGCAACGATCAGGAGCGGGAGCACGGCCCCCGTGGATTCCCTCGCCGGCATCACCTGGGCCATCAACAAAACCGCGGCCATGCCGACGCCGCCGAACCCGGTTTTACTCAGGCCGATGCAGACCGCCGCCGCGTAGGCACAGGCCCATTGCCAAGGATCGTTCAGCATGTCGAAGCCTGTCGGGATTCCGCGCCCGTGTCCATTGCGCCGCGCAGGAAAAATGCTCCTCTGCGTTATTCCCTATTGGAAATACGCAGACGATAAGCTGCCAGTGCAAAACAGGGGGCACAGGCGTCCCGCCCAATACCGTTTACTTAAGAAGGTTTTATCCGCAGATTCACGCAGATGAGCGCAGATTAAAAAAATTGCGCAAAAGATTATTAGCATACTAGTTATGAATTATATCTGCGAAAATCCGCGGCCATCTGCGGATCAATCTTTTCTGCTAAAGCAACAGTATTGGGCGTCCCGCCTGCGAAAGACGCTCGCCCGCGTATGCAAAGCGAGTGCCCAAACGGGCGGGACGCCCGTTCCCCCTGGTCGCTGCGAAGTCCAGATATTTCCAGGAGCTGGTATTATTCCCGCCGTTCTTGTCATGCCGGACCGTCCGGTGTTCATTGGCAGCTGATGAAACATTACCTCTGCCTGCGCTGCACGAATTGCTGCCGGTGGCCGGGGTTTGTCAAGGTGGACAACGGGGATATCGCCGCCATCGCCGCCCATCTCGGCATGGACGAACGGGAGTTCGTCGAAAAATTCACCCGCCTGCGGCCGTCGAGGGACGGGCTCGCACTCATCGACCAACCGGATGGGGCCTGTATCTTTCTTGAGGGGCGCGATTGCCGGATCCAAGCGGTGAAGCCGCGCCAGTGCACCGGCTTTCCGAACACCTGGAACTTCCCGGGCTGGCGGGATGCCTGCGAGGCCATCGAGGTCGATTCGACAGATATCCTGACCTCCAAGGAAGTGGCATGATCCCAAAGTGACTTCGGAGGTGCGACATTCTTGTCGCACGGCTGGCTTGGCCACTCGGTCAGCGTGTGGTGGACAGGAATGTCCACCCTCCGGGGCCGGAGGTTCCGGCCCTGCGGAAAATTACCGCGAGTAAAGTTCGACGACGAGCTGCTCGTTGACGATCGGGTTGATCTCCTGGCGGGTCGGGATGCGGACGACGCTGCCTGTCAGATTATCTTTGTCCGCAAGAAGCCAGTCGGGGGTCGTGGCGATCTGGGTCAGCTCCACGCCGCGAACGCCGAGGCGTTTGGATTTTTCGGCTGTCTTGACGGCGACGACATCGCCGGGCTTGAGGTTCATCGAGGATACGTCCGTCTTGCGGCCGTTCACCGTGATGTGGCCGTGGGCGACCATCTGGCGGGCGCCGCGAAGGGTCTTCGAGAAGCCGAGCTTTTGGACGACGTTGTCGAGGCGTGTCTCGAGGAGCTGGAGCAAAATTTCTCCCGTGACGCCGCGGCGGGTGCTCGCGATCTGGAAGTAGCGGCGGAACTGCTTTTCCAGAACCCCATACTGGTGCCGGAGCTTCTGCTTCTCGGCAAGCGCGATCGCGTAGTCGCTCTGCTTGCGGCGGGATCCCTTCGGCCCGTGCTGGCCGGGAGGGTAGTTCTTGTTTTCGAAAGCTTTCGGCGAGCCGCTGATGAGAACGCCGTAGCGGCGGCTGACTTTGGTTTTGGGTCCTGTGTAACGTGCCATTTTAAGAAGTTTTCAGTTTTCGGTTTTCAGTTTTCAGTATTTTGGGAGCGGAGTTGTCGGTAATTCGGATCAAGTTTCGTTGTTTGGCTGAAAACTGAACACTGGATACTGAAAACTCCTTTAGGATCAGACGCGGCGCTGTTTCGGCGGGCGGCACCCGTTGTGAGGGACCGGCGTGACGTCGCGGATGACGGTGACGTCGAGGCCGATCGCCTGCATGGCGCGGACGGCGGATTCGCGGCCGGCCCCGGGGCCTTTGACGCGAACCTCGACTTCTTTGAGCCCGTGGCCCATCGCCTGGCGGCAGGCATCCTGCGCGACCATCTGGGCGGCGTAGGCGGTGCTTTTGCGCGAACCTTTAAAGCCGCATTTTCCGGCGCTTGACCATCCGATCACGGAACCGCGGGGGTCGGTGATGGTGACGATCGTGTTGTTGAAGCTGGCCTGCACATGGGCTATCCCCTGCGAGATGTTCTTGCTGCCCTTCGCCTTGACGATCTTGATCGGCTCGATGGCGTCATCGAGGGAAATGCTGATCGGTGCGGGGGCGGCTGCGGCTGCGGCCTCCTTGGATTTTTTGGGTGCCTTGACCTTCGGGGCCTTGGCTTTTTCCCCGGCTGCGGCAGGCGCGGCAGGAGCCTCGGCGGCGGGAGCGGCCGGGACCGCCTCAACGGCAGGTGCAGCGGGCGCTTCGGCAGCGGGAGCGGCGGGCGCCTCAGCAGCGGGAGCGGCGGGCGCCTCGGCAGCGGGAGCGGCGGGCGCTTTTTTCTTCGGGGCCGCCTTGGGCTTCTTCGCTTCCGGGGCAGGAGCCTCGGCGGCGGGTGTTTCGGTGACAGGCACCTCTGCGGCGGGCGTTTCGGTGACAGGCACCTCTGCGGCGGGCGTTTCGTTGGATGGGATCTCTTCGGCCATGGTCAGTTTTTAATTAGACTTTACCCGCCTTGGCGTCCTTGTTGCGCTGGACGCCGACGGTTTTGCGCGGACCCTTGCGGGTTCGGGCATTGGTGGAGGTGCGCTGTCCGCGCACCGGGAGGCTGCGGCGGTGGCGGATGCCACGGTAGCAGTTGATCGCCTGCAGGCGCTTCAGGTTGCCCTGAACCTCGCGGCGCAGGTCGCCCTCGATCGCGATTTTGTTCGCGTTGATCGCGTGGATGATCGCGTTCAACTGCTCGGGCGAAAGGTCTTTGGCCCGGGCGTTCGGGTCGATGTTCGCCTGCTCGAGAACCTTTTTCGTGTTGCTCGGGCCCATGCCGTAAATGTAGGGCAGAGAGGCTTCGATGCGTTTGTCGCCGGGGATGTCAACTCCAAGTAAGCGTGGCATAAATTCGGTATTTGATGGTTATCGGGCTGGGGCTCAGCCTTGTTTTTGTTTGTGGCGCGGGTTTTTGCAAACCACGCGGACGACGTTCTTGCGCCGCACGATTTTGCAGGCTTCGCACATTCTTTTGACGGATGCTCGGACTTTCATTTTCTTCTATAGTTATTTGGTGACGACGATTCGTTTTTGTGCCGGTAGGTGATTCGGCCCTTGCTGAGGTCGTAGGGGGACATCTCCACCATGACCCGATCTCCGGGGAGGATGCGGATGAAGTGCAGCCGCATCTTACCGGAAATGTGAGCGAGGATGCGGTGCCCGTTTTCCAGTTCAATCCGGAACATGGTATTCGGGAGCAGCTCGACAACTTTGCCTTCTACTTCAATAGCGTCTTTCTTGGCCATGTCAATACTTCCGGCAGGTTGTCGGTGACCAGCACCGTGTGCTCGAAATGGGCGGAGGGGAGGCCGTCGTCGGTGACGGCGGTCCACTTGTCGGCGAGGACGCGCACTTTCGATTTCCCCATGTTGATCATGGGCTCGATGGCGATCGTCATTCCGGCCTTCAATTTTGGTCCGGAGTTGCGCTTTCCGAAGTTCGGGACCTGGGGGTCTTCGTGCAGGCTGCGGCCGACCCCGTGCCCGACAAATTCGCGCACGACGCTGTAGCCGTTTTTGTGGGCCTCGGATTCCACGTAGTTGGAAATTTCTCCGACCTTGTTGTTCGGGCGGGCGAGCTCGACCGCGCCCTGGAGGATCTCCTCGGTGACCGTGAGGAGCCGCTCGGTTTCGGGGTCGATGATTCCGACCGGGACCGACATCGCGGTGTCTCCGATCCAGCCGTCGCGGATGATGCCCACGTCCATTTTCACGACGTCCCCGTAGGCGATTTTTCTGGAGCCACCGATCCCGTGGACGACCTCCTCGTTGATGCTGATGCAGATATGGCCGGGAAATTTCCGGTAGCCGAGGAACGCGCTGCGGACGCCGGCTTCCGACATGAGCTGGGAGGCGGCGTGGTCGATCTCGCCGGTCGTCACGCCCGGGGCGACCCGTGTGGCCAGCTCGTTGAGGATCTCCGCGGCGGTCTCGCCGGCACGGCGCATCTTCTCGATTTCATGCGGGCGCTTGATCGGGATCATGAGTCCGCCCTCAGGTCGTTGTAGAGATCGTTGTAGAGCAGCTGGAAAACGGCATCGCGGCCGAACCGGACGTCCACTTTTTTCAAAAGCCCCGCCGCCTCGTAATAGTCGGTGATCGGCCTGGTGAACTCGTGGTATTGGGAGAGGCGCTGGTCGAGGGCCTCGATCGTGTCGTCCCGCCTGCGCGCAAGAACGCCATCGCATTTCGGGCAGGGCACATCCACGGAAAGCTTGTGAAATTTCTCGCTGTAAACCGCCCCGCAGCTTTTGCAGGTGAGGCGGCCCAGCATGCGGATGCGGACCACGTCGTCGGGGAGTTCGAGGAGATAGACGGTTTGGATTTCGATCTCTTTGGATTCGAGAAGCGAGTTCAGGGCGACGGCCTGCCCGATCGTGCGGGGGAATCCGTCGAAGATAAACCGGGAGTGGATCCCGAGCCATTGGCCGACGAACCGGAGGGCGAGCTCGTCCGGAAAAAGAAGGCCGCGGCTCACGTAAGAATCCGCCTCGAGGCCGATGGGAGTGCCCTTCGCGCGCTCGTCCCGCACGATGGCTCCGGTGGAGACGTGCGGGATGCCGAAGACCGCCCCGAGGAGGGAGGCTTGCGTGCCCTTGCCGGAGGCCGGCGGACCAAGCAGAACAATTCGGTTCTTCAATTGTTCAATGCGCGCACTACTGTTGCGACGCGAGATAGATGGTCACCCCGGCGATGATGATGAGGCCCAGCGCGGCATACATCCAGACGAGCGTCTGGTCGTCGAGCAGGTTGCCCGAGCCCATGCGGGGACGCTGGTCGCGCGCGCCGCGGATCCGCCCCTTGCGGAGGAACCCGTCGTAGTGGCGCTGGAGGAGGTGGGTCTCCACCTGGCGCATCGTGTCGAGCACGACGCCGACGATGATCAGGAGGCCGGTGCCGCCGAAAAATTGTGCGGTCATGTAAGGGACCTTGAGCCCCTGGATCAGCATCTGCGGGAGGACCGCGATGATCGTGAGGAAGGCCGCGCCCGCAAATGTCAGGCGCGTCATCGTGTAGTCGAGAAAATCCGCCGTCGGCTTGCCGGGGCGGACGCCGGGGATGAAGCCCCCGTATTTTTTGAGGTCGTCCGCTATCTGGACCGGCTGGAACTGGGTGGCGACCCAGAAGTAGCTGAAGAAGAAAATCATCACGCCGTAGAGCGCGTAGTGGAGCCAGCCGGATGTCAGCTCGTTCGAGAGCGCCTGCGCCCAGCGCTGGCCGGGGAAGGCCATGTTGAAAATCGTCGAGGGAAACAGGAGGATCGCCTGGGCGAAGATGATCGGCATGACGCCCGCATAGTTGATCTTGAGCGGCATGTATTGGGTCTGCCCGCCATAGACCTTGCGGCCGACGACGCGCTTCGCGTATTGGATGCTGACTTTCCGCTGCGCCTGCGTGACCGCGATGACGGCGGCGACGACGAAGACCAGGAACGCCACCATGAGGACGAGGACGACCGGGCTGACCGCAGCCTGGGCATCAGCGCCCGAGGGAACGAAGGTTCTCCAAGCCTGGATGAGGCCCGCCGGAAGCTGGGCCAGGATGCCGATGGTGATGATCAGAGAAACGCCGTTGCCGATCCCCCGCTCGGTGATCTGGTCGCCGATCCACATCAGGAACATGGTTCCGGCGGTCATTGTCAGGATGATCGTCATCTGGAACCCGAACCCCGGCGAAGGCACGAGGCTGACGCCCATCCGGTTGATCGTATCCATGATCTGCGGCAGGAACGGGTTGTGCTGCGGGCTCTCGAAAGATTTGGCGAGCAGGTAGGCCTGGAAAACGCAAAGCCCGATCGTCGCATACCGGGTGTATTGCATGATCTTCTGCCGGCCGCCGTCCTCGCGCGAGAGCTTCCCGAGCTGCGGGATGACCGCGGTGAGGAGCTGGATCATGATCGAGGCGCTGATGAACGGCATCACGCCGAGCGAGAAAATCGCGCAGTTCTGGAGCGCGCCGCCGCTGAACAGGTTGAAGAGATCGGCCACCCCGCCCGCGGAGGCGGCATTGGCGCGGTCGAAGAACCAGTGCCGGAGCACGTCGGCATTCACGCCGGGCGCCGTGATCGCCGAGCCGGCGCGCACGACAACAATCATCGCCATCGTGAACAGCACGCGGGTGCGCAGTTCCGGGATCTTGAAGATGTTGGCGAAGGCGGCGATCATGCGGCCTTACTTTGAAGCTTCCGATTTGGGAATCTCGACCGACCCGCCGGCTTTTTCGATCTTTTCGCGGGCGGTGGCGCTGACCTCGTCCACGAGAACATTGAGCGCCTTGGTGATTTCCCCGCGGCCGAGGATCTTGACGCCGTCGAAGCGGCCGTTGACAAGGCCCGCCTTGCGGAGCGAATCCTCGGTCACCGAATCCCCGGCGGAAAACGTCTTCTCGAGCGAGTCGAGGTTGACGACCCCGTAAACGGTTTTGAAAGCGGCGTTGTTGAACCCGCGCTTGGGCAGGCGCCGGAACAGCGGCATCTGGCCGCCTTCGAATCCCGGACGGATCGATCCGCCCGAGCGGGCCTTCTGGCCCTTGTGGCCTTTGCCGGAGGTCTTTCCCTTGCCGGAGCTTTCGCCGATACCGAGGCGTTTGCGGCGGTGCTTGGCACCGGGATTGGGTTTGAGGTCGTGGAGTCTCATGGGATCAGGCTGCTACTGGCTCCGCGACGACGGACTTGGCCCGGATGGCCTTGCCGCGCAGGCGGAAAATTTCTTCTTTCTGGCGGAGCTGGGTCAGGGCCGCGATGGTCGCGTGGACGACGTTCGCGTGGTTGCTCGATCCCAGCGATTTTGCCAGGACGTCGCGGATGCCGACCGCCTCGATGACGGCGCGGACGCCGCCGCCAGCGATGACGCCGGTTCCGGGCGAGGCCGGACGCAGGAGAACTCGTCCGCCGCCGAATTCGCCGAGAACCTCATGCGGGATCGTGTTTTCGTGGACCGCGATTTTTACCATGTGCTTCCTCGAGGCATCGGTCGCCTTGCGGATCGCTTCGCTGACCTCGTTCGCCTTGCCGAACCCGACGCCGACTTTTCCCTTGTGGTCGCCGCAGACGATGAGGGCGCTGAAGCTGAATCGACGTCCGCCCTTCACGACTTTGGCGCATCGGTTGATGAACACGACTTTCTCCGTCGTCTCCTTGGGCTCGCTGGGACTGTCCGAGCGTGAATTCCTTCTATCTCTGGGTTTCGGAGGCATGGTGTGTGTTGATTAAAATTCGAATCCGCCTTCACGGGCGGCATCGGCCAGGGCTTTGACTTTGCCGTGGTATTTGAAACCGCCGCGATCGAAGACCACCTTGGTGATTTTTTTGGAGGCGGCGCGCTCGGCGACGAGCTTGCCGACCTTCTGGGCGCCCTCCACGTTCGCGCGGGTTTTGGCACCCGAGCGGAGGTCCGCTTCGGTCGTGTTGACGGAGACGATGGTCTTCCCCGCCTCGTCGTCGATGACCTGGGCGGTGATGTGGCGTCCGGAAAAATGGACGGCCAGGCGCGGGCGCTCGGCGGTTCCCGCAACTTTCTTGCGGAGGCGGACGTGGCGGTGTTGGCGTTTGTCGGTGGCGGACATGATTTATTGGACGGTTTTGCCTTCTTTGCGGCGGATTTGCTCGCCAACGAAACGCACGCCCTTGCCCTTGTAGGGCTCCGGCGGATAAAACGCGCGGATGTCGGCGGCGCACTGACCCACGATGTGGTTGTCGATGCCTTCGATGGTGATTTTCGTGTTGTCCACGACGGTGATTTTGATTTCCGCCGGGATCGAGAACAGGATCGGGTGGGACTTGCCGAGGCTGAGGTTCAGGGTCTTGCCCTGGACGTTGGCCTTGAAGCCGACGCCCTGGATTTCGAGCTCGCGCTTGAACCCTTCATTGACGCCCGTGACCATGTTGGCGACGAGCGCGCGGGAGAGCCCGTGAAGCGCCTTTTCCTGGCGGGATTCGCCTGCGCGGGTGAGCGCGACTTCCGTGCCTTCGACCTTGGCGGTGATGGCGGCCGGCAGCGTCCATTCGAGCTTGCCCTTGGGACCTTCCACAGCGACGGAGCCGGACCCGGAGACCGAGACCTTCACCTTCGCGGGAAGCGTGATTTTTTTGTTGCCGATACGTGACATGGTTACCAGATGTAGGCGAGCACTTCGCCGCCGACGTTTTGTTTGCGCGCTTCCTGACCGGAGAGGACTCCGCGGGGAGTCGAGAGCACCGCGATGCCCATGCCGCCGAGGACGCGGGGGATTTCCCCTGCTCCCACATAGCGGCGCAGGCCGGGGCGGCTCACCCGCTTGAGCCCGGCGATGGCGCTGGTTTTGTTGATAAATTTGATGCGGATTTTGAGCTGGGGATGCTTCTCCGTGGTGTCGAGCTCGTAGTCGCTGATGTAGCCTTCCTTTTTGAGGACTTTGGCCACTTCGCTCTTGAGCTTCGAATACGGCATCTTGAATTCGGTTTTCTTGGCGCCGGTGGCGTTGCGCAACCGGGTCAGAAGGTCTGCGATGGGATCATTCATGGGCTTGTGGTTCCTCAGGCGGCGGCTTCCGCGACCTTGGCAGGGGCTTTCTTGGCTTTGTCGGCGAACGGCATTCCGAGTTCGCTCAGGAGGGACTTCGCCTCCTCGTTGGTGGCGGCCGTCGTGACGATCGTCACATCGAAGCCGATGTTTTTCTTGATCCGGTCGAGCTCGATCTCCGGGAAGATCGACTGGTCGGTGACTCCGAGCGTGTAGTTTCCGTTCCCGTCAAACGCGCGGGTCGAGACGCCGCGAAAATCGCGGATGCGCGGGAGGGCGGTCTTGATCAGGCGCTCGAGGAACTCATACATGATGCGGCCTCGGAGGGTGACCTTGGCGCCGATCGCCTGGTTGTCGCGGAGCTTGAAGTTCGAGATCGCCTTCTTCGAGGTCGTGGTGACCGGCTTCTGGCCGGTGATCGTGGTGAGCTCGGCCTTCGCGATTTCAAGCGCTTCCTTGGTGTCAGGCGAGGAGCCGATGCAGGTGTTGACGACGACTTTCGAGATCTTCGGGATCTCGTTGACGTTTTTATACCCGTGCTTCTCGCGCAGGGCGGGAATGACGCGGGTCTTGTATTCGATGAGGATTTCGGGTTCCGGTGTCATGGCTTAGGCGGCCTTCTTTTTGGCCGGTTTGTCGGAGGCGGCCTTTTCGACCAGCTTGACGTTCGAGATGTGGAGCGGGCCCTCGCGCTCGATGATCGCGCCGTTCGGCTGGTCCTGGGTTTTGCGCTGGTGCTTTTTGATCATGCGGACGCCTTCGATGATCACCTGGTTTTTTCCCGCGATGATTTGAAGGATCTTGCCGCTCGCGCCTTTGTGGTTGCCGGAGATCACCTGGACGATGTCGCCGCGACGGACATGGAATTGGGGTCTGCTCATAGAACCTCCGGGGCCAGCGAGATGATTTTCATGAAGTTTTTTTCGCGGAGCTCGCGGGCGACAGGCCCGAAGATGCGGGTGCCGCGCGGGTTCATATCCTTGTCGATGATGACGATCGCGTTGTTGTCGAAGCGGAGGTAGGAGCCGTCTTCGCGGCGGACCGGCTGGCGGGTGCGGACGACGACGGCGCGGACGACGTCGCCCTTTTTCACGGTGCCGCCAGAGGAGGCCTCCTTGACGTTGGCGGTGATGATGTCGCCGACACCGGCGGAGGACGAGGCCTTGCCGATGACGCCGATCATGGTGGCCATGCGGGCGCCGGTATTGTCGGCCACATCGATGCGGGAGCGGAGCTGGATCATGTCAGTGCTTGAGAATTTCCACGAGGCGCCAGCGTTTTTGGCGGCTGAGTGGACGGGTTTCCATGATGCTCACGCGATCGCCGACCTTGGCTTCGTTCTTCTCGTCGTGGGCATGAAATTTTGAGACGTGCTTGGTGATCTTGCCGAACTTCGGGTGCGGGACGCGGGTGACCGTGCGGACGACGATGGTTTTGTCCATGGCGTCCGAGACGACCTCGCCGACGCGGATTTTCCGGAGTGAGCGGTCGCGGGCGGCCGGGGTTTCGGGAGTGGTGATGGTTTCGCTCATTTACTTTGCGGGTGTTGGCCGTGTCTTTTTGGTGAGCACGGTTTCAATTCTGGCGATGTTTCGGCGGAGCGCGTGAAGCATGTGCGGCTTCTCGAGCTGCCCGCTCTGCTGTTGCACGCGGAGGTTGAAGATCTCCTCGCGCAGCTCGCGCTTGCGGGAGAGGAGTTCTTTGGCGGTGAGTTCTTGGATTTCAGCGATCTTCATGGCAGGAATCAGCCGGCGTGGTGGCGGGCGATGAAGCGGGTGCGAACCGGCAGTTTATTGGCCGCGAGGCGCAGGGATTCGCGGGCGACGGTCTCGGAGACGCCGTCGAGTTCAAAGAGGATGTTTCCGGGGCGCACGACGGCGACCCAGTATTCCGGCTGGCCTTTGCCTTTGCCCATTCGGGTTTCCGGCGGGCGGGCGGTGACGGATTTGTCGGGGAAGATCCGGATCCAGAGCTTGCCCTTGCGTTTCATGTTGCGGGTGAGCGCAACGCGGGCGGCTTCGATCTGGGTGTTGGTGATCCAGGCGCGCTCCAGCGTCTGGAGGCCGAATTCCCCGAAGTCGATACGGATGTTGCGCGAGGCGATCCCCTTGCGGCTTCCCCGCTGGGTCTTGCGATACTTCACGCGTTTTGGCAAAAGTGGCATGTCTGGTTCCTTCTAGAAGATTGGGGGTTCGATCAGGCGGTCGGCGCGAGCGAATCCTTGGGTTCGGGTTTGCGGGAGGCCTCGGCTTTTTCGGCTTCGACGACTTCCTGCTTTTTGCAGATCCAGCATTTGATGCCGATCTTTCCGGCGACGGTCATGGCTTCGGTGAAGCCGTAATCGATCGGGGTGCGGAGGGTGTGGAGGGGGACTTTCCCCTCGCGATACCATTCGGTGCGGGCGATTTCAGCACCGCCGAGGCGGCCCGATGCGCGGATCTTGATCCCGAGAGCGCCCTGCTCCATGGAAATCTGTACCGCGCGCTTCATCGCGCGGCGGAACGAGATGCGGCGCTCGAGCTGGGAGGCGACATTTTCGGCGACCAGCTGGGCGTCGAGGTCCGGGCTCTTGATCTCGACGATGTCGATCTTGACGGATTTTCCGCCGGCGAGATCGCTGACCTCTTTCGTGAGATTCTCGATTTCCGATCCGCGGCGTCCGATGACGACCCCGGGGCGCGCCGTGTGGATCGTGACGCGCAGGCTGTTCCAGGCGCGCTCGATGACGATGCGGGCGACGGCCGCCTGCTTGAGTTTCTTTTTGAGCGATTCCCGGATCTTGCCGTCGGCGAGAAGGTAATCGGCAAAATCTTTGCGCGAGGCATACCAGCGCGATCCCCAGTCACGGGTGATCGGGAGGCGGAATCCGATTGGGTTGACTTTTTGTCCCATGGTTTACTCCTTGGAATCCGCGGCGGGGGCGGATGTTTCTGTGGCGGGCTCTACGGGAGCCGGTTTCGCGGCCGCCTTTTTCGAGCGGGGCTTTTTGGTTTTTGCCGCGGTGTCGCGGCGTTTGATTTCGATCTCGTCGGTGAGGGTGATGCGGATGTGGCTGGTGCGCTTGCGGATCGGTCCGGCGCTGCCGCGGGCTTTCGGCTGCGAGCGCTTGAACGTCGGCCCCTCGCCCACGATGGCCTCTTGAACGACGAGGTTCGCGGCGCTGAGGTTGTTGTTGTTCTCAGCGTTGGCGATCGCGCTTTTGAGCGTCTTGATGACGAGCAAAGCGGCCTTTTTCGGGGTGAACCGGAGGATGTCCAAAGCATCCGTTGCCGGAAGGCCCTGGATCGCACGGGTGACCTCGCGCGCCTTGAAGGCGGAGATCCTCGCGAATTTGTAACTGGATTTTACCTGCATGTCGTTGTTGGTTTGAAAATTTTATTTTTTGGCATCCACCCGGAGGCGGTCGCCGGTTTTCACGGTTGTTTTTTCCGATTCGAGATTTTGAATAATGGCCCCGCAGATCCTGTCCCTGACGTCCACGACCCGCACATTTCCGATCCTGCGGTTGTCGCGCCAGACCTGGAACGGCATGCCGACTTTGACGCCGTGCCTGGCCCCGATATTGGCGATCACCATCGAGAGGTCCTCCTTGGTATCCACCACCATCCCGTCCGAAAGCGTGGCATCGATGCTCTGCGCCCTCGCGGCATTCGGCGTCCCGAGGATCTCGCTGGTCTTCCGAAGCTCGGTTTCCATGGACATCCTCGCCTGCGGGTTGATCCCTTCGGTCGTCTTGATGAGGATCTGGATGCTTTCCGAGAGCCTCACGAGCTGGTTCACGGCATCCTCGTTCTGCTTTTTGATCAAACGGAGATCGCGGACTGCGGCCAGGAGGCGCTGCTCAACTTTTTCCGGTTCCTTGTCGAGGCCGGCGAGCCCGTAGGCATCGAGTTTGAGCTGGAGATCGGCGGCCTGGCGCTTGAAGATCTCGGATTCGCTGTTGGCCATCGCCAGGCTGTCGGTGAGGGCCTTGATCGAGGTGCGCGCCAGAACCAGCTTTTCCTCCAAGCTGCCACGGTCGGCCTCGTCCGGCGCAGGGATGGAGATCACCTGCCCCAGAGGGGCTGATTCAAAATCTTTCAAAGAGCGATTGTCCAGTGCCAGCGATCCGAAGATCCCCGGCAGGACGATGAACGCTGCCGCCGTGGCGACAACCTTCATGGGTTTATTTGGTCACTTTTGCGGTGTGAGAACCGTGTTTCTTAAAGATGCGGGTCGGGGAAAATTCCCCCAACTTGTGGCCGACCATGTTCTCCGTCACAAAGACAGGGATGAACGTTTTGCCGTTGTGCACATTGAAGGTGTGGCCGACAAAGTCGGGGGTCACCGTGCTGCGGCGCGACCAGGTTTTGATCGGTTTCTTGATGCCGGAGTCGTTCATCCGGTCAATTTTGTCGAGGAGTTTCCACTCGACGAACGGGCCTTTTTTTAGGGAGCGTGCCATGGTTAGTTTTTAGCTTTGGCCTTGCGGCGCTGGACGATGAAAGTGTCGGAAGGCTTGTGTTTGCGCCGGGTTTTGAACCCCTTGGCGAGCTGGCCCCACGGGGACATCGGATGGTGGCGTCCGCCGCCGCCCTTGCTCTTGCCCTGGCCGCCACCCATCGGGTGATCGACCGGGTTCATGACCATGCCGCGAACGTGCGGGCGGCGCCCGAGCCAGCGGGTGCGGCCGGCCTTGCCAGCGGAGACGTTCATGTGGTCGTTATTTCCGACCTGCCCCATCGTCGCGTAGCAGTTCTCGTTGATCTTGCGGATTTCGCCCGAGGCGAGCTTCACGAGGGCGAACCCGCCTTCGCGGTTCGCGAGCACGGCCACCGAGCCCGCGCTACGGATGATCTGGCCGCCGCGGCCGGGAGTGAGCTCCACGTTGTGGATCGAGGAGCCGAGAGGGATGGCCTTGAGCGGAAGGGCGTTCCCGATCGAGGGCTCCGCTTTTTCTCCGGCGCTGATCTTGCTTCCGACGCCAAGGCCGATCGGGGCAATGATGTAGGCCTTTTCGCCGTCCGTGTATTGGAGCAGGGCGAGGCGGGCGGAGCGGTTCGGATCGTATTCGATCGCGAGAACCTCCGCGACGATGTCGCGCTTCGAGCGCTTGAAATCGATGATCCGGTAGCGGCGCTTGTGGCCGCCGCCGCGGTGGCGCATGGTCATGCGGCCCTTGTTGTTGCGTCCGCCGGTGCGCTTGATCGCCTCGGTGAGCGTCTTCTCCGGCGTGTCCTTGGTGATCTCGGCAAAATCCGGCAGGGCCTTGAAACGGCTTGCAGGAGTGAGAGGTCTGAAAGTCTTGAGTGCCATGGTAGTTCCTTAGACGAGGTCGAGTTTTTCTCCGGCCTTGAGCGTGACGATCGCCTTCTTCCAATGCGGGCGGCGGCCGAAGTCGGCTTTGCGCTCGCGCTTTTTCTTGCCGGCGTAATTGGCGGTGTTCACGGAAACGACCTTCTTCTTGAAGATCACTTCGATCGCGCGCTTGATCTGGAGCTTGTTGGCGGCCGGGCTGACGCGGAAGACGTATTTGTTGAGCTTCTCCGAGAGGAGCGTGGCCTTCTCGGTGAGGATGACAGATTGGATATGGTCGTGGACTTCGTTCATGGCGCGAGCCTTTCGGAGAGTTTTTCGAGAGCCCCCTTGGTGAGGACAATTTTGTCGAAGGCGAGGAGCTGTTCCGTATTCACGTCATCCGCGCGGGTGAGCTGGGCGTTCGGGACGTTCCGGGCCGCCTTGAAGGTCGTCTCGTCGAACCCGACCGAGACGATGAGCGTCTTGCGGGCGTTGGCGGAGGTTTCGGTGAGCAGGGCAACGAAGAGCTTGGTCTTCGGCTCGGCGACCGCGAATTTGTCCACGAGAAGAACGTCGCCGTCGAGGATCCGCGCGCTGAGGGCTTTGCGGAGGGCGAGCTTTTTGACCGCCTTCGGCGTGTTCTTAGTATAGTCTCTTGGGAGCGGGCCGTGGGCCACGCCGCCACCCACCCACACGGGGCTGGAAAAATATCCGGCTCGGGCGCGTCCGGTTCCTTTTTGGCGCCAGGGCTTGCGGCCGGAGAGGTTGACATCGGCCTTGGTCTTCGCACAGGCTGTGCCGCTGCGGCGTGCGGCCTGGATGGCAACGACGACATCATGCACGGCCTGCCGGCCTTTGGCTTCTTCGGTGATCAGTTGGATTTTCGCCTTCTCGGCATCGGCGGCTGTCAGGACGGTGGCGCTCATGGTCAATTGTGCTGCGGACAACACGCGGCGGCGTCTCGCGTGGAGACGGTGGTTGCGTGCTTGTCGGTGTGCGTGTTCATTTCAAAAATTATTTCCCGTTTGCCCTTAAAAATATCCGGGGACAAAAAAACCACGCTAACGTGGTAGTGCGTCCAACCGAAGACTCGCGGGAGAGAGGAGTTTACGAATCGAAGTTCACTTGGCAAGAATTAAAACAAAGAAATTTAAAAATTATTTCCGCCTCCCAATTTCTGGCGCGGCGTGGTGGTTCAGAGGCTGGTCGAACGGATGATCTGCCGGATTGAAAACCCGGACATCCCGGAAGACGTTTGGCGCGGGATCGAGGGGGATTTGCGGGCGGTCTTTTACATCGAGGGCGGGCTCGCCCCTCGCGTTCTTCGCGCTCACGGCTTCACCTCCAAACCTGCCGCCTTGGCAAGCTCGCGCTGCCGCTTGTCGAATGAGAGGAACCTCCGGGTGCCCGCCAGCATCGCCGCCGCAACGTGGAGAGTGTCCGCCGCTCTGCTCCCGATCCGCTCGGCATGGTCCGCGCTCAGTTGCCCGGCTTTGCGGAGGGCATCCGTCCACGGAATCGGGGAATGGGCCAGGATGCCGTCCGAAAGATTCTCGTCAATGCGCCGCAAAGCTGCCGCCCGTTCTTCCCTTGTCATTTCCCCGCGATGAACGCGAAGCCGCAGGCCGTTGAAGACTTCCAGCCTGTGAAAAGGATTGAATGCCAACGCCGCCGGATGCCTCGCCATAAACCGCCGGGCTTCCTCCGTGTTCTGATCGTCGCAATACAGGGAAAGGACGAATGAGGAATCCGCATAATCCGGGGTCATAGCTCGCCCCTCATGTCATCGTAAAACGCCCGTGTTTCCTCTGCGCTCAATTTCCTTCCAAGCGGCGGGTTCTTCCGCGCCCATGCCGCCCAGTCCGGCTTGCGGGGCTTCTCGGGCCGCGCCGGGGCCAGTGTGGCGAAGGCCGCGCCGTGACGGGTAATGGTCACCTGCTCGCCGTCTTCAATCCACTTCGCCACGTCGGCAAATCGGTTGCGAAGGTCGCGGACGGTTGCGGTTCTCGGGTCTTGGGTTGCCGTTGCCATAGTGTGATACAAGAAATGTATCCCCCAGGCTTGCCGGTGTCAATCGTGCTTTCCGGTGTCAGCCTGTGCGGGGTGCAGGACAAATTTCTTCGAGAAATTCCCCGAAGGGGATGAAATCTCTCAGCCCAGGGTTGCGCAGCTACCCTGGGTATTGTATCAGCCGCGATCAACCCCATCGGCGGTTGCATCCCTTTTCCATGTCTCAATCGCTGTCCAGCGTCTTTTTGCACATTGTCTTCTCCACAAAAGAACGATTTCCGTTTTTGTCCGACGAGGATGTTCGCCGACAAGTTCACGCTTTTCTCGGGGGAATCGCAAAAAAACTCAATTGCCCGCCCATTTTGATCGGTGGTGTTTCCGATCATGTCCACATTTTGATCCAGTTGGGTCGCAGCGTTTCTCAAGCCGATCTGGTGAATTTTTGGACGCTACCCATTCAGGGCAGGACGCATGAATGGCGAGGAAACCCAGGGCGGCGTCTGCTTCGCAGACTTGCCCTGGGCTGTTGGATGCAGCCCCCTTTGGGGCTTAAGGAGCCGTTATTTTTTCTGATCCCGCTCGGCTAAAGCGTCGTAGATCGGCGCGTCTTTGAGAAGCGTGGGGATGGGGCACAGACTTTCCAACCTGTGTTGGCAGTTTGGCCCAGGGCAAACGCATTAAAAATCGTTCGGGGGATGAGGTTCTTCCCAGGGAAAACGGGCGTCCCCGGCCGTTTGGGCACTGGCTTTGCAAACGCGGGCAAGTGTCTTTCACAGGCGAGACGCCTGTGCTCCCTGTATCAGCGAGGCCCAGCGGGGGATTTTAATGCGTTTGCCCTGCAGTTTGGCCTCTTCCGGCTGGCGGAGAGACTGCTTGTCTGCGATATTTCCGGACATGACGGCAACCACGTTGGCGAACGAATTGCGGACGGTTCCTGACCCGGAGCGCGGGAATGTGATTGGCGCGGCCCTGCGTTCGATCTACCCGCAAAGCGGGCGCGTCATTGAACGGATGATCGGCCGGATTGAAAACCCGGACATCCCGGAAGACGTTTGGCGCGGGATCGAGGATGCCGAGGCCGGGCGGCTTGTGGACATGGAAACGGCCATGACGGAATCCCCGCCGTGCCGGGCGTAAAGTATCGCTTTGCGGCAACGGAAGCCTTCTACGCATTGCCAGCCCCGCAAAAGGAATCGGCGCGGGCAGCATGGCTGATCTTCAAGGAAGACCCTTTTGACCCCCCGCTTGAGAACGCACAAAATCCACCGGCTTTCGGCCCTCATGCGGCAAACTGTCTTCGCCTTGGTGATCGAGGGGGATCTGCGGGCGGTCTTTTACATCGAGGGCGGGGCCGTGATTTCCTTCAATATCGGAAGCCATGCGGTCTATCGGCAATGAAATCCGTCTGCCGCCTTTGCAAGCCCCACAAGCGCGGATGGGTGCCCGTTATTTTTTCTGATCCCGCGCGGCGAGGGCGTCGTAGATCGGCGCGTCTTTGAGGAGCGTCGGGATGAGGTAGGCACCAAGGCAGGTGGCGAGCATCGGGAAGAACAGCGGGTAGCAGCCGGTCATTTCGAGGCAGATGACGATGCCGGTGAGCGGGGCCCGGATCGTGGCGGTGAAAAACGCGGCCATGCCCGCGACGGCGAACGCCAGCGGCGAGGGCACGAGTTCGGGCAGCAGGGCGTGATTGAGCGCGCCCGCCGCGGCTCCGACGATGGCTCCGAGCGCGATGACCGGCGCAAAGAGCCCGCCGGGCGTGCCGGCGGAATACGACAGCGGGCCGAGAAAAAACCGGAGGCACGCGATCCCGAGCAGCAGCCAGACTTCCGACCTGCTGGCCAGGATCGCCTGCGTGATGTCGTCGCCTCCCCCCACCCACTTCGGCGCAAACCATGCGACGGAACCCATCAGAAACCCGATGACTGCGGCGCGCAGCGGAACCGGGATTTTGCCCAGCCTCCCGCCGAACGCCAGCAGTCCGAGAAGGAGCCGGTTGTAAAGAACGCCGAGGATTCCGACCGCCGTCCCGAAAAGAAAAAACAACCAGACCGCCTGAGCCGGGGCCTCGGGAATGACCGGAACCGCGTAGTCCTGCGGCATGTGAAAGACCGCGCGCTGGAGAAAGACAGAGGCCGAAGCCGCGGTGGCGGTGAGGATGAATGTCTGCGGCGTGATCTTGCGGAAGATCTCCTCCAAAACAAATATCGTCCCGCCGACCGGGGCGTTGAACGCGCTGGCGAGCCCGGCCCCCGCGCCTGCGGCCATGAGGGATTTCCAGGCCCCGCACAATCCGGGGAAATGGCGCCCGACCTTTTCTCCGATGACCGCGCCCATCTGGACCATGGGTCCCTCGCGACCGAGGACGAGCCCGGCCGACAGCGCCAGCCAGCCGCCGACGAATTTGACGGGGATGACCCACGCATGGCGTGGCTGCCCGTTGCCCCGGAGGATTTTTTCGACATAGGGGATACCGCTCCCTTTGGCATTGGGGGCAAACCGTTCGACCATCCATGCGGCGGCGGCAACAGCGCCGGAGACGAGCGCGGACAGCGCCAGCCATCCGAAAAATGGCGGCCATGTGTGGAGCGAGGCAGTCAGAACCTCGCGAAGCGCATCCCCCTTTCGCAGCAGGACCAGAAATGCGATGCCGACGAGCCCGGTAAGAATCCCCACGACCACCGCCCCAAGAAGCAGGATGAGCGCGGGACCCGGGGCGGTCGGAAAATCCTCCGGGATAAAATCCACCCCCGCCTCTTCGTGGTCCCCAGAATCGCTCATGGAGACGAGTTCGCTCGAAAAAGTGCAGGGAATCAATTTTTTTCGGGTTTACTTGAACGGGCATTGAAGGAATACTGCTTCATTACGTCGCTCACGTGGCGGAACTGGCAGACGCGTACGGCTCAGGACCGTATGGGGTAACCCTTGGAGGTTCGAATCCTCTCGTGAGCACCACTTCTCCCGGAGAAAGCCGTGCCTCACCCGCTGCCACAACAAGATCCGGAGTTCGTCCAAAAGACCTTTTCGTCGATCGCGCGGCGGTATGATCTGGCGAACCACCTCCTCAGCGGCGGGCTCGATTTTATCTGGCGTTCGCGCGTCTCGCGCCTTGTCGCGACCGCACGTCCGTCGCGCATTCTCGACCTGGCGACCGGGAGCGGCGACCTCGCCATCGCGCTGCAAAAAGCGTGCCCGTCCGCGCAGGTGATCGGGGCGGATTTCTGCCTGCCCATGCTCGAGGAAGCGAGGCGGAAAAATGTGCCCTGCCTGGTCCAGGCCGACGCGCTGGCGCTGCCATTCCGCGGGGAAACATTCGATGCCGTGACCGTGGCGTTCGGGCTCCGGAACATGGCTTCCTGGGGAAAGGCCCTCGCGGAAATGCACCGGGTCCTCCGTCCGGGCGGGCTTCTGGTCGTGCTCGATTTTTCTCTGCCGGCGCGCGGGCCTCTCCGGGAAATCTACCGGGTTTACCTCCACCATTTCCTGCCGCGCATCGCGGGTTGGACGACCGGCCGTGCCGAGGCCTACAAATACCTGGGCGAATCGATCGAGGCGTTTCCGCGCGGCTCCGGCATGGCCGCGCTCACCGAGGCCTGCGGATTCCAGTGCCGGCCGCCACGCAAAATGTGCTTCGGCATCGTTTCGCTTTATGCGGCAAATAAATTGCCGGAAGTTTGAACCTGAAAAAAAGGGCGCCTCTCTGATAAAGCGAAAAAGATGGCGGCTAAGCCGCGATCACGCCTCAACAGAGTGAGGCGGCTACAACACCAGCGCGCCAGCGCCTTGTGCCGCCCAGGGAAAGGGAAAAAGCGGGGCGGGATTCCAGCTTTCAGACTGTTTGCATAATATGGTAACAATCCGAGGCCTCCGGATGGCCGTGGCCCCGCGGCCATCCGTTTGCAGAAAAAAACCATGCGCCCACTGATCGATCTATTGGCCAACCTCCCCTTCGAGTGGGCGCGGTATGAATTCATGCGCAACGCGCTTCTCGCAGTGATCCTCGTCTCGCCGCTCTTCGCCCTCATGGGAACCCTTGTCGTGAACAACCGGATGGCCTTCTTTTCCGATGCCATCGGCCATGCTTCGCTCACCGGGATCGGCTTGGGCGTTCTTCTCGGGCTGGCGGACCCGCTGCTTGCGCTCGTCGGGTTCGCGCTGCTTTTCGGGGTTGGCATTCTCGCCCTGCACCGCATCACCCGCGCCTCGATGGACACCATCATTTCGCTGAGCATGTCCTTCAGCATCGCGCTCGGCGTGGTCCTGCTTTCCCGCGGCGGAAATTTCAACCGCTACAGCCACTATCTCATCGGGGACCTGCTGAGCATCACGCCGCGGGAGATCGGCTGGCTCTGCGTGACGGTCGTCATCGTCGGCGGCGGGCTTCTGTTTTTTTACAACCGCATCCTTCTCATCGGCATCAATGAATCCCTCGCCCGCAGCCGGGGGCTGAACGTCTGGTGGACGCAGGTACTGTTCGTGTCCTCGATCGTCATGGTCGTCACCATGAACCTGAGCTGGGTCGGCATCCTCATCATCAACTCGCTCCTCATCCTGCCGGCTGCGGCGGCGCGCAATATCGCGGGGAACACCCGGCAGTATGTCCTGTTCGCCGTCGCCATCTCCCTCGCTTCCGGGATCTGCGGGATCCTGCTTTCCTACTATTCCGACACGGCCAGCGGGGCCACGATTGTCCTCGTCGCGATGGGGTTCTTCTTCCTCACGCTCGCGGCCAAGGCCCTCAGGCAGCGACGCCAGTAAGACGGGAGAATCGATTTCTCCGGCAAACCTCGTCCCTTTCCCGTTCAGGTGTTTTTCAGATCGTCTTCGCGCGGTTTTCAGGGCAGCGCGGATTTTCGAAGGCCCCTCACGTTCATCTCTCCGAGGCCAAGCTCATCCAGCACCCAGCCAATGTCGTTCGGAATCGGGATCGGAATCGGCATTCAGAGGCCCGCAAGCACCGCATTTGTGCGGTTCGCGGGAGTGGCAATCGCGGTTTGCGGAGCTTATCTTTGGTTCAATTAGCGCGCTGTCATCAGAGGCGTCGGGCAGGCAGACCGGAGAACTCCCCCCATTTCTGGACGCGATTGTTTTGACATATGTCACAAAAACCGTCACTAAGATCGTCCATGCTCCGCCGGACCGGATATCCCCTCATTTTTCTTGCGATGTTCTCCATCGCAGGCGGGCACTGGGCTGTGCTGCAGACGGTGGCGTGGACGGGGATGGCGCTCACGTATTCGCAAGGCTCGTCGCTCGCCGCCGCGCTGACCAAGACATTCAGCGGGAAAGCACCCTGCAAAATGTGCTGCGCGATCGAGGCGGAAAAACAAAAAGAATCCCGCCTGCCGGCGACGGTCAAGGCCGACAAGAAGCTCGACAAATTTCTCGCCCGGTCCGTGCGGGCGGTCTCGCCTCCTCCGGAAGAAAAGTTTTCGTATCCCCCCGTTTTTGACGAGGCGGCCTCCGCACGCCCCGCATCACCGCCCGCGCCGGTCCCCATAGCCGCTTAGGCGAAACACATGCCGTGGCACGGGCATCCTGCCCATGCGATTTGAGCCCGGGCCCGACGCCCGCGCCAAGACACACCGCGCGGAGAATCCTGTCCGAATTACCGACAGCGCTTCGGGATTCTCCGGAGAGACACCAACCGACACCTCGCCATGCCGCGACGGGGGTCTCTTCCTGCGCTCGAAGCCATAAAATCTTATGAAAAAACTATTCTTCTCAACATTGCTGACCCTCGCCGCGCTGGCGCAAGCCCGCTCAGCGGTCCTGACAACCATCCCATCCGCCATGACGCAGGGCGGGATGCTCCATGTGAACGTGACGTTTCTGGACCAGGCCTCCGGGACATTTTCATCGAATGTCGAATCCGGGACGCCCCAGATGAAACCCCTCGC
>Ga0247840_10003293_pt1 | contig 27469 bp, 33 predicted proteins | sample LaCruzMarch2015__FD_192404 | JGI IMG/M metagenome (GOLD analysis project Ga0247840, IMG submission 192404) | Freshwater microbial communities from meromictic Lake La Cruz, Castile-La Mancha, Spain - LaCruzMarch2015_17m | ecosystem: Environmental > Aquatic > Freshwater > Lake | place: Spain...
ATTCATTGGCATATCAGCAGTTTACTCCGCGAGAATATGCAGATGGCACTGCAATTAGCGTGTTGAAAGAAATTAGGATGTTATGAATATAGAAATAGTAAATGGGTTTTGGGTGCCCAGCAACGACATACACATACAGCAATGGCGTAAAGGGGAACCCTTCACTCAAAACAAGTGCCTGAAAGAATTTCTCAAATGGTGCCATTCTAGCAATCAAAAATTCAATACAGTATTGGACATAGGAGCATGGTGCGGTACATGGAGCGCAGAGATGGTGCCCTATTGCAAAAAAATTTATGCCATCGAACCAGATAGGACTCACTTTGCATGTCTTTTGAAAAACATGATTAAGTTTGACAACATAGAACTAATAGATTATGCCATGGGCGATACGGAAACCAAGGTGTCATTGACCGATGATGATTTTACGCAAGCCAGAAGAATTATTTCATCTGGAAATATATTGATGAAGACCGTTGATTCTTTCAAATTTGAGGACGTTGACCTGATCAAGATAGATGTTGAGGGATTTGAAATGAATGTGCTTCGCGGAGCAAAAGACACGCTTAAGAATTGTAAATTTTTAATGATTGAGTTGAACAACAATTCAAAAAAATATGACTCCAGCAATGTTGAAATAGAAAAATATCTTGGACAGCATGGCTTTACCACACTTATAGACAAATGGCCGGACAAGGTCTTTTCAAGGAATAATTAGTATATCATGAAAATTTTTATCACAGGCGTTGCTGGATTTTTAGGTTCGCACCTGGCAGACCTAATGATATCCAATGGCCATACTGTGGCCGGCAATGACAACATGATAGGCGGATACAGTGACAATATACCGGAAGGTGTGGAATTCCATCAGATAGATTGCAAGGACCTTGACAAGATCACAGAAGCCATGCGCGGCAGCGACATAGTGTATCACTGCGCCGCCACAGCATACGAAGGGCTGAGCGTTTTCAGCCCATTGCTAGTGACACAAAACATATTTGAAGCGTCGGTGTCCACAGTCACGGCAGCGATTAAAAACAAAGTTAAAAGATTTGTCTACTGCAGTTCCATGGCAAGATATGGAACCAACCAGGTTCCTTTCCGAGAGGAATATCAGCCAAATCCACAAGATCCATATGGCATCGCCAAGGAGGCCGGCGAGCGAGTGATCAAGAACCTGTGTGACACGCATGGGGTAGAATGGAACATTGCGGTGCCACACAACATAGTTGGTCCTAGGCAGAAGTACGATGACCCATTCCGCAACGTCATGAGCATCATGTTGAACAGGATGCTGCAGGGCAAGGCTCCTGTTATCTATGGAGATGGTGAACAGAAGAGGTGTTTCAGTTACATTGACGATTGCCTGTATTGCCTAAATGAGCTGGCGTTCAACGAGAATGTCAAGGGAGAAATAATCAATATCGGTCCCGACGAGGAATTTGTCACAATAAATCAATTGGCAGAGCTGTGTGCCAACGAGACAGGGTGCAATCTTGATCCCATACACTATGAAGACCGTCCCAAGGAAGTCAAGTTGGCCACTTGCTCCGCGGACAAGGCCCGCAGGTTATTGAACTACAGCACCACTACCAACTTGAAAACTGCCGTGACCAAGACAGCGGATTACATACGACAGAGGGGAACGCGGAAGTTTAAATATCATCTCCCATTGGAAATAATCAGCGACAAAACGCCCAAGACGTGGAAAGACAGATTGATATGATCCTGTCTGAACTAAACAAAATTACACTGAGCGATAAAGGCACACACCACAGCTATATTGACATGTACTATGAACAAACCATGTCCAATTATAGAGGTCAAGACATCACGTTGTTGGAGATTGGAGTGAACGCAGGTAGGTCATTGGAACTATGGGCAAAATATTTCAACGACCACAGCACCATAATAGGTGTGGATAAGAAAATAACAGTGCCCTACCACCCAACCAGAAACAACATGCGCTACGTGATCGGAGATGCGACCAAGGAAGAGACAGTGAAAAATTTTGACAGCATTGACATCATCATCGATGACGGCTCGCACAGATTGAACGATCAACTCAAGTCTTTTAATCTACTGCACACAAAGTTGAAGGCCGGTGGGGTCTACATCATTGAAGACATACGTGATATTGATAACTCTGCACAAACGTTCAAGGATTTAGAAAGCAGTCATGGCGTGCATGTGAAGATTTTTGATTTCAGGCACATAAAGAATATCAAAGACGATGTGATCGTGGAGATAAAGAAATGATCTCTATCTGTTGTCCTTCCAGGGGACGTCCGGGTCTCGCCGCAAGAATGATTGACTCTATTAACAGGACGGTAAGCAAGCCAAGCAATGTTGAGATCATGCTGTATCTAAATGATGATGACGAAAAATTAAAAGAATACAAACAACATATAGATAAAAAATATTATGAGATCGGGCCCAACCAAAGCACATGCCTCACGTGGAATCAATTGGCCCAAAAGGCCAAACATGACATATTGTTTCTAGCCGGAGATGACATACAATTCATGACCAAGGACTGGGATAAAAATATAATCCGCGCCTTTGACCAGCACGCAGATAAGATATGCATGGTGGTTCCTTTTGATGGAAATGGCAAGGGCAAGGGCAAAGATTTATTGCCTAACAACGAACCTTACACTCTTACCGAGGGTGATGTGGCCGGCAGTCCCCATTTCGCATTGCATCGGAATTGGATCAAGGCACTAGGATATTTTGTACCACCCTTCTTTTGGCACTGGTATGTGGACACCTACACGCAGACCGTGGCGAGGAAGTTAGGGCGTTGTGTGCTACTGACAAAAACGCTGGTGCAAGCCAAAAAGATATTTGACGACACAGCCACATTGGTGAGGCAAAATTTGAACATCAACGTTAGAGATGATTATGTCTGGAGCATGGTCAAGGACAGACATGTTGATGCTGATGTGGAAAAATTAAAAATTTTTATAGCAAATTATAAAAAAAATTAAGACAACCACTTGTTAAATTTTCCTGTAATTGCATTATCGAAATACATCTCGCAAAAGAGTCGCTCTGGCAATTGATGTTTCCTTTCAAGCACCTTAAATTGTGTTTTGGTTTGTATTATAAAAACAGTGTTGTCCAGATACGATAATAATTTCTTGTTGACCCCATCCGTGAGCTCTATTTCGCCTCCCTTGCTTTTGTCGGTGCGTTGTTGGAAAAACCAATAGCCGATATATGTATTGCCTTCTTTTGGCGTGAGCATTTTCGTGAAGTCATTGTGGAAATAAATCTGCACGCCCATCTCTTTGCAGAACTTCTGCCAGTGGGCATGTTGTATGTTGCCCCATTGTTCGTAGAGCCTATCATATACCTCTCTGGGCACCAGCGTTTTGGTGTACATGTGGGGCACAGGAGATCTATTGCGTTCAGCTTTAGATATTGTCCAACGGTCTTCGCTCATGAACTAAAGAGATTTATCAATTCTTTCTTCCAGATGTCACTGTATTCGCAGTTCCTGTAATTTTCAAACCATGGACCGCCCTCGGTATAATGCAAAATTTTTGGTGATCCATCTTTTGGTTCCTTGTACCAGCCCACTAACCAATTATATTCATGAGGAAGAGAACCAATTTCGGAATCCTCTAACCAACTAAACCTGTGCAGGAATTTTCCCGTTTCCTTGTTTAGCAATTCTGGTGTAAGTATTTTATTCTTAGGATGTGCGCAGTTCCATAAAACCATGCTGCTCCAATTCTTTCTTGGATATAATAATTGCATTTGGCCATCCATCTTGACCCCTTCCTCGGGCGTGTAGTCATGTTGCACGCACACCACTGCCTTGCTGTCATCACAGTATTGTTTCAATTCATCTGCGTCTATCTGCCAAACGAAATCACAGTCACAGAACACAGCCCATCCCTGATAATTTTGTAGATAGGGTATGAAGAATCTCGTGAATGTGAATTCCGTGCTGGCCAGCTTGTCTATTTCTCTGGTGTACAGCCCTGCTTCTCTCATGCTTTTCATTTTTAACGGGACCACTTCTGTATTTTGATTCCTGCGTTTTATAGAGTGTTCGCAAACCTGATATGTGATATCTTCTCTGGGATCGTAGCCCACATACACTTTCATAATTTTCCTTCCTCCCTCATCTTTTTCCTAATGTCTGTGGCTGAAATTTTTTGTATATTGTCTGGCAAAACTATTTCTTCTATCTTGTAACCAACTCCTCTGCCGTAGCAAATATTAGTTATGTTTGGAACCAATGTGATCTTGATTCTATTCCTAAATGCCAGTAATGCCTGTTCTATGTTCTTTTTAACTGTATCAAAATCAAACGGATTGTCTCCAACCCCTTGCACATCTCGCACTTGTATGTTTACCTGTCCGGTTTTTTTTACAATTTCTTCAAACAGAGCCTGATGTCCTTCGTGCCATGGTTGCCACCTGCCCAGCATCTGAACCGTTGGTCTACGATTATCCCAAACATATTCTTGTATCTCATCTGCTATCCTCAAAGACCACAGCTCAGCATTCTGCGTGGGCACCCTGAAGTCATATTCCTCAGGCGGAACGAACATCTTGTTGGTGTCCTCGAAGCGTCCTTCCTTTATGGTATCCACCCAAACTGTATAGTCAGCAGCAAAGTCTTGTCTAGTCTTGTTAGTTGGACAAACAAAGTCCGCTATCACGTGTTTGCCTCGGTCTAATCCTTCTTGTGCTAGGCGTTTCATGCGTTCCGCTTGCCTTGTCCTGCCCTCTGGTGAAAAATCCCAATCATTGGCTGATTCTCGTACTCTATCAGCGTTCAGCCATTCTGCTCCCAATATTGTGGCCAGTTTGTCGGCCAGATAGCTCTTGCCAGAACCGGGCAGCCCCATCACTAATATTTTTTTATTTTTGCTCATTGACAATCTTGTGTATTTGTTGCCAATTATTTACTCTTATGATTTTTTCATGCTGTAAACCCTGGTTGTAGTCATGATCATACAACAATGGCCTCAGCCCATATTCCAGGCCTTTCTTGGCGTTGGTCCACTTGTCTTCCACCCACCATAAACCCGTTCCATGGAATTCCGCCAGTGCTGAATCTTTGTGGTCGCCAGTTTCCAATATGAAATAATTTGTGAAAACAGTGTCCCCAAACAGCTCTGCCATTCTTTTCTTGCGCAGCTCCTGTGCTGGTATGTCTGATGTCTGTGATGTTATGGGTATGAATGTCCATCCCTCAGCGTGTAACAACTTTACCCAGGTCTGGGCATCGGGCATTGGTTGCTGCGTGCCCATCCACGCACTGCGATTGAATTCTCTAATCAGTTCGCTGGACATGTCCTTGTGGATGCCATATCTCAGGCTCATGTCATATTCATGCTCGGTGTTGGGTAATTTTGGAAATCCCTTTGACAACATCCATTTGCTGAAATGGTCCTCCCATTCCAACAGAACTCCGTCAACGTCTGTGAGTATTATCCTATCTGATTGTGGCATCTTCCATACCAGCCACTCGTAGTTTAACTATGTTAGTCAGCTGCCATTGTTTTTGGTCAAGCCCCTTGGTTATGCCCAACCATTTGTTCCTCAACAATGCAAACTCATTTATTATTTTTTCCATGTCCACCACATCTGACTCTCCGTCCACATACTTGTCGGCATCTCTAGATGTCAATGCTCTGTTGTAATTTTCTAGGAATTTTTTAAATGTCTTGGATCGCAATCTTCTATTTTCTATATTGAGATATTCTAATATAGCTTCTATCTCTTGTAATTGATTGAATCTTTGTTCCACTACTCCTGGTAGTGATGCTGCGGATTTTTCCAAATTGCCAAATATGTATATTTCTTTCCTTGCCGCTTCAAACTCCAGATCAAAATGTTTTATGCAGTCAGGTATCAGGCCGATGTCTTGGCTAACCTTTGTGTACCAGCTCATTGGTCTTCATCTTCCTCTTCATTTTCCTCTTCGAACACGCTCTCTATCGCCTCTTCTAACTTTTCATCATACTCGCCCGCGGACTTGATAATTTTTGTCGGCACGCCTATGTCTACCAGCGTCTTGATGAAGTCTACTGCACAGTCCACTTTCTGTCTATCTGGCACATAGTGATTTATGGAGTTCCATATCTGCTCTATTTCCTCGTGTGTGAATTCTTGCATTATTTTTTTTCCTGCCAGAGAGTTTCAAACTCTCTCTTTTTCTTTTTGCCATCCCAATAACCGTGATAGCCTGTGATTTCTTTATTTTTTTTCTTTCTTAATTTGTACTTCATCTTCTTGTTTTATCTCTGTCTTTTTTATGTTTAGATAATCGTTCATTATCATTGTTAATTTATCCCCGTCCCAATCTTTCCTATATTCCAGATGCTCTTTGCCCTTGCTGTCTATGTATTTTAATCTGTTGCCTGATTGAACTATCACTCCTTGTTTTTCAAACAAGTCAACCAATCCAGAGTAAGGATCCATGCCGGTGTCATATGGAATCTTGACTTGTACGCTTTCAAAAGGTTTGGCATATCTAGTCTTCATGACTTTGCATGCTGCTCTGATGCCTCTCACTTCAGTAATTTTATTGCCTGCTTCGTCCTCTTTTAATTTTAATTTTTTCATAGCGATCACGATAGATGATGCATAGATAAATCCCTGTCCTCCAGAAATTTTATCATCTGGGTCAAACATGTCCTGCGAAGCATAGGTGTGATTGGTGCATACCATGCCCACGTTCCACGAACCAAACATGTTCACACAATTTCTAACCAGTGATGTTAGAGCCTTGGGCTTCCTACCCAAATCACCTTTCATCTCTCCTGCTTCAAACTGATTGACATCTGTTGGAGTCAATAACATGCCCAACGAATCTATTACAAACAAAATTTTAGGAGCAGTTTCTTTATTATCTGTGTTTTCTTCTCTGTAACCTTTCATGAATTCTGATATGGTCTTGGCCACATCATCCACCATGGAAAGACTTAATTTTAATAATTTCTTCTCATCTGTGTCCACGCCCAATGCCTTGAGCCATGCCTCGTCCAGCGCATTCTCTGTGTCGATCAGTATGACATAGATGCCCTGTGCCTGTGCATTCTTGATTATGTTGCCTGATGCTATGTAAGATTTACCCGCACCCGATTCTCCTGCCAGCACTGATACCTTGCCCAGCGGAATGCCCTTGTTGAAGTCTCCAGATATCAAATAGTTTAATGCGTAGTTGCCTGTGGAGATCCAATCTGTTGGATCATTGAATCCCAGACCCAGGCCTTGTATTGATTTTGTGATGCTCTTCCTAAATTTTGTTGCGTCAAATACTTTTGTCATTTTTTTAATTCCTATGTTCTTATATTAACACTAATTGGCTCCAGTGTCAATTCTGGAGCCAAAAGGGAAAAATTAGTGTTATTATTTGCTTTGTCTTGATCTTATCAGTTTCAAGATGTCTTCCGCTCTCTTGGCACTGTCAGTGCTGGGTTGGGGAGACGCCGCGGCTGGAGCCACTTTTACTGGCTCTACCTTGGTAAAGATCTCCTCGCCAGTGACTGCCGCCACTGATGCGGAACCGTTGGCCGATCCATTTGACTGGATTGACACTCCGGCTGGTCTGAAGTACTGACCATATTTTTCCAGATCATAAGCCTCACCTTCAACAGATTTCTCAAATAATTCTTTGATTATCTTGATCTCTGCTTCGGTTGGCTTTTTGGGTCTGAAATCATTCATGTTGAACAGGCCAAACTTGTCGATCGCTGCTCTCTCAGCTTCGTCCAGAGCTCTTTCTCTTCTGCTCCATTTTGAAGTTGAGTAGTCAGCATATCCGCCTTTGGATGTCTTGGTTATCCTGAAATCCACGCCTCTCACGTAATCAGTTGGCAGCTCTTCCATCTCTGGATCCAGCAATGCTGATCTGATTATGTTGAAGATCTGTGGACCAATTATGAATCTCCTGATTGGATTTTCAGATACTTTGTCATCTGCCAAGGGATTTTGCAGCACGAAACCTTGGAATATGTAACTCTTCTTCTTCCAATATTTCCTGCCCATGTCTTCCATTGACTTGTCCTTGAACCAGGGTCTAACCTCTGTTAGAACTGGACAAGTTTCACCATACATCTCCATGCATGGGACCTGCACCTGCACTGGTCTTGAATCCGCCTGCCCCTTGATTCCAGCGAAAGGCAACTTGATCATTGCTCTCTCCGTCCAGAAGAAGGTGTTGCTTGGATCCTTGTCAGGCAAGAAACGCACTACTGCTTCTTGGTTTTCCTGTATGTTCCAGTGTGGGTAGATGGCGTTGTCGCCGCCTGTGGATGAAGTGGAGCGATTCACTTCTTGAGATTTTAATCTCGCTCTTATTTCTGCTAGTGTTGCCATAATGTAAGCCTCCTATTGTGCCTATGTTTGTTTTATGTTTGCCTAATGTATATCAGACATAAAGAATAATATACACACTTATTTATCTGTTGTCTATGATGAAATTTGGTATTATATACCGGATAATCTTTTGATGGCCGCTAATTCGTCTTCTTTTACCGTGGTATCTTCGCTGTATTTTTGATTGATTTCCATGGCTGCCTCTTCTGCTGCTTCCCTGTCTTTCTTGACCTCTGCCACTGATGTGTTTAGGAAGTTGGCTAATTCGAGATCACTCATTTGTCTGATGGTTGGTCCCCCGCCCACGCTCTCTGCGGAAAAATCAAAATCTTCCAGTTGCATGCCTGCCAGTTCTATGGCGTCCTTCAATGTGTATTCCTTGTCGGCCACTTTGAACTTGTCGCCGGGCTTCATGCCAGCTGCCTTGGCCTTCTGCACTGCCTGTGCGAACTCGTTGCCCTCGGTCTTGGCGCCTTGCTTGGCTTTTTCGTCATTATACTGTTTTGAAATAATTGCGTATTCTTGTGGTTTCAAATCAACCACCTCTTTATTATGTGTTTTTTTTAACCAATCACGAAATTTGTACTCATCATCTATGCTGCCTTCTTTTTGCACCATCTCCATCAGTCCCAGTTGCTCTAGCCTGTCGTAGATCCACTCTTCCGGATCACCATCATTGCCCTTGACTGTGCCATAAGGCATCTCGCCGTTGCTCATGTAATAGCTTAATAGTTCACGATATAGTTTGCCAAAAGTCATTAAATTTTCTCCGGCCAACACTTCCTTGTATGATTCCGCATTCTGGTCCAGTATCTTTTGCACTTCTTCCTTCTCTCCATGCAGTATGCCTGCCATGTGCATGTCCGAGCTGTCCACTGGTTCTTCCTGCACCGCTGGTACTTCCTGTATCGAATCCATTGCTGTCTGGGTCATTGCGGTGTCAAAATGATCAGCTGACTTGTTCTGGCCTTTCATGAAATCTTTCTCGTTCGCTGTCACTGCAGTGGTCAGTGCGCTGTGCTCTTCTGGGCTGTAATAATTCTTAGCAGCTGGCATCGCAAGCATCTTCAGCACATAGTCTCTCACTGTTTGTCTTGCGCAGGCGTCAGGTCCTTCCTTGTCCGCCAGATCCCCCAATTGGTCAAATAATTCATCGTCTTCGAAACCCAATGCCTGTAGTGTTGACACCGCGTTTACCGCTTCCGTGCCCACTGGAAAATGTTTGCTCATTAAATCTTTCAATTTGTTGAAGTTCTTCCCCGCATGGTCCTCATCGGGCAGCGAGCTTATCCCCTCGTTGACCTTGGCTTCAACCCTGTTGGCCCAGTTCTCAAATGGTTGTGCTAGATCCTCCTTGGCCTTACCTTGTCTGTCTTTCTTGGGCATGAACTTGCTGGGGTCCTGTCTCACCTCGTCGGCGTATGCTGGATCCTGTTGCATCTTCTTGTAGTCGTCGATGTATCTCTTGGCCAGCTGTATTGCTATCTTTTTATTTTTTGTGTAATTCTCGTCAGGCTTGAAGAACGGTGCACCTTCGTTGCCCATGTCGTCGGCCACTTGGCTGGCGAAGTTTGCTATCCTGTCCTCCTCGTCATTTCTCGTTAGCATCCTTGATGCTATGTCTGACAGTATTGAGCTCAACATGGTGTTCTTGTTGGTGAATTTTGTAACCTTTAACATCTTGTCCGCGGCTGGATCTGCCCTCAGCACTAATTTTTTTTCTGGATTGGCCAGGAATGATTGCACCATGGCTGAATGATCCACTGGTGGTGTTGAGATGTCCCCATCTCTGTCATCGTATTCTTTCATTATGGAGTGTATCAACGGCAGGGCGGATTCCACCTTGTCATCAAGATGTTTCAGCGTGAATTTTTCTCTGAGGCTGTTTCTGGTCTCGTCATCCAGTTCCGCTATGGTGGTGGGTTGGAAACTTTCTTTGGCCTTCATGTAGTGACCTTGCTTGCTGATGTTCTTGATGTAGTTCCTCATGTTCTCTAATTTCAGTCGGCTCTTCTCTATGATGTCTCCCACTGAATTGTTCAATTGATCTTTATTGGTGGCATATCTGGCGAAGCTGTTCAGCTGCGCTATCTGCTCACTCATCTTTATGATGTGCTTGCCAAAATCATCATGAGGCACGCCGCCGTTGGCCACGTGTCGGGCCATCGCTCTGGCTCCTGATAGATGTTTCATTGGATATTTGAATCTTTCGCCCTGCTCATTTTCTATGTAGAGGCTGTTGATCTGCCTGCTTCTGGATCCCGGTACGTTCTCGTCCACTGCCTGAGAATGCCTAACTATCAATCTAGTCTTGTCCAGGCTTTCGTATGAGGATTTGGCCGTGCCTGTCAATCCTTCTGCCACTGCGATGCCTGCTAATTTTGTTAATCTTGTAAGTTCTTCTGACATATTATCGCCAGTATTTACCGTTTTGTTGACATCTGCGAGATTCTTAAAATCCTGCTGCGTTAGGCTTGTTTTGGTGATATCTCTCACGTCAAACCCCACCTGATGTTCCACTGCGAAGTCTTTTAACTCCTTTAGGAAACTGTACCAGTTTGCTTTGGCCTCATCGTCTATCTTCTCCACCAGCCCTTGATTGTAGAACACTTTCATGCTCTCACCGTCGGCTATGCTGATGCTGACCCTGCCAAAATTGTCTGAAGATTCGCTGAACTCAAAGTCAAAGAACACAGCTGATTTTGGATCTGCTGTGACATTGCCCGTGCTGTCGCCCAACTGAATGTTGGCGAACTTGCTGCGTATCTTGTTGAATAGATCCTGTGATGTTTTTGGCTTGATCATACTGTATTTATTAAGAACCTAGGTTAGCAAAGATAGGCATTGGGGCGGTCCATTCCGTGGTCCTGTCGGTCCATCTTTCAAATATTTTAGGGTCAAAAGTGGCCAGCACCTGCATCATACGAGTCATTAATAGGCATGCGCTCACTAGGTCATCGTGCTGCCCGGGCTTGCCTTTATATGAGACTCCCGATGCCACGAAGTCCTTGAGTTCTGATATCAATGGCTTGCTGTTGATCCTCATCTTGCCCGTCTCCACCAACTCCTTGAATTTGGCGCAGGCCGCTATCTTGTGCTTGGCAGTGGTGTTGAATCCTCTTCGAAATTTTCTACGATGTCCTTTTCGTATAGGTTCACTGATGAACTGTCCATGTATGTTCTCTTCGCCGATGTCCATCACCCTCAGCAGCGCCGCTTCTCCCAGCGTGTTGTTCTCCATGCTGTAATATATCGCAGGAGTCTCGGCTGGATTTTTTTCAACTATTGAATCGTATATGTGTTTGGTGCATGCCTGCAGTATCCTGACCTGCTGGTTGGCCGGAGTGGTGTTGTGATGCCATTCTCCTATTTGCTCAAAACTTGGCAGCTCGAATATCTGAATAGCGGAGTAGTCCCCACCAGTTCCCAAGCTGGGGTCCAATGCCACCATGTAGGCATTGCCCGGTGTGGGTGTCTTCCACCAGCGCACCTGTCCCATGTTCAATATGGGATCCTTGCCTTCCAGCTCCACTAATTTTATGCTGGAGATCAGGGTCTCGTCAAAGATTAAGAATTCGCACTCATGCTCTCGACGGAATCTCTCTTCACCAATTCTGCTTCTCTCTTGCTCGGCCCACGCTTCATCTCGGTCTGGGTGTTCTGACCAGTGAGCCCGCATGGCATAGAAGCCATTGGTTCCCACGACTTTGTCCACACCATAATCATCAAATCTCTTGCATGCCTCTTTCCAAATTAATGCAAATTGATCCTCATCTGAGTTGGGTGTGGAAGTGATCAAACATTTTCCTCCTGTGCTCAATGTAGGAGATAATGAAGTCCAAAATTCTTTGGCTTTCTCGGGCGGTTGCACGAATGCAAACTCATCGCAATATATCAGAGAAAGTGACATACCTCTACCTGTGTTCTCCGTGGTAGTGGTGGCCATGATCTTGGAACCATTGTCAAACTCTATAGAGTTCCTGTTGTACTGCGTGACGCCGGCCTTGATCCAGGACGGCAACATCTCGTAGGCATATCGCACCCTTGACATGATGTCGGACGCTCCTTGATATTTGTGCGCCGCGATCAGGATTTGAGAATCGGGCTTGAACATTGCATACCACAATAGGTAGCCAGAGGCACAGGTTGTCTTGCCAGTTTGCCTGGGCAGCATGGCGATGCTGAACCTATGGCTGTTGTAGCTCTCAATCAATCTCTCCTGATATGAATATGGTGTGAAACGCATCTCGCCCTTGGTGGGGTGCTGTATCTTCATGAATTCCTTCATGAAGAATAGTGGACCTGTCTTGGGATCCATGCACTGCTCCAGCTTGAGCACCTGTTCCGTGGTGTACTTGTGCTTCTTGTGAGCCTTTTTTATCTGGTCTGAATCTAATGATATGTATGCCATGAATATTATTTAAGTGTAAGATTACACACTACTACTATATAGATAATGGTATTTGGTAAAATTAAGATACCGTCAATGATGTGGCTGCTGTGACAGTAGATCCACTAATATCAACAGAGTTTGATCCTAACACAGTAGAAAAGTCATCATTTGGATTTAAACCAATACTTCTAACTCTTGTTTGAATATCTGCAGCAGTGGCATTTTTATCCATTACTAAATGAATTGTGCCTGCTGATGAGTTTGTGATTTGATAAGCAAGAGGATTAAGTTCTTTTAGAATCATTTCTACAACACCGTCGATATAAACATCTATTCCACCGTTGGTAGATTCGTCTTCTGTTCTTAGATCAATATTACTACCGTCTGCTTTTTTTACTGTCAATAAAAAAAGGGTAGCATTAACAGCATATAACGTTCCTGCTGTTGCTTCTACTCCAGATACCCTTGTTACTGTTGCCATATGAATTATTTACCTTTCGTTTCCTTGTCTTTTAATGCTTTCTTCATGGGCTCGGCTTTGTTGCCGTCCTTGTCCATGTCCAAGAAATCTGGTTTGGCTTTGGCAGCTTCCTGGTATGTCTGCTTGAAGCTCTCGTACTGGGATCTTAGGCTGTTTGATAATTCTTGTTCAGTGATCTCTGATTCGCCCATCTTGATTGACATGGGATTGTCTCCACCCGCTGCCTTGATGTATGCGCCCTTGGCTCTGTGCATGTCATCTCCCGATGGCAGCACTGCTTTGATGTCGCTGACCTTTGGCTCTGGGGTGTTGGAATATGTCTCGTCCGCTTGTGCGTCTGCAGGAACTTCCGCGGCTGGTTGGTTGACCATGTCTTGGCTGACTGGTGTTACTCCGGCCAACTTCAATATCGTCATCATCATGGATGCTTCTTCTGGTGAATCTGTTGCGATCACGATTGACTCGTTCATCTTGTCTTTTTTCATTTTCTTTCCCTCGTGTGTAATGCCCAGTTGCTTTTCTATCTTGGCCATCTCTTCCTCGGTCTCATCAGGATTGCCTGCGTAGGCGTTGGCCATTTGGGCGTTGTATTTCAGTTTTAGTTTTTCCAATTGAGCTTCTAGTTCTTTTGTGTTAGTTGCATCTTCGTTTCCTACCGGTGCTTCTGTGTTCTCACCTTTGGTCACTGTGTACACTCCTGCTGCCTGCATGAATTTATCATGATCGAAACGAGGATTGAAATGTTGGAATATTGCTGAATGATGTTGAGCGTACTCTGCTCTTTTGGTCACGTCTTCGATGTTCTTTAAAGTGTCAGCCACATATTGGAAATGCTGGCGTGTCATGCTTTCGTCCACCGCGGCAACTTGATTCGCCTCACCGTTGGCTGCTGCAACGCTCTTGATTGCGTCACCAACTTCGGCGTTTGGATTATTCTCTTGAATTTGTCTCAGTTTAGATAGTATGTCGATCATTTCCATAAAATTATTTTCTCTTTGGATCTGGATGTGGATTAGTTGGTTTTGTCAGCGGTGATCCGGAATTTTTCTTGTCACCTTCGTTCTTCATCACTTCCTGCTCCACTTTTGGCTTGGCAGCGAATTCTATTTCTTTTCTTGCTTTCAATAATTCTTTCAACAGGCTTTGGTTGGCCTTGTCTCCATACACTTCGTCAGCTTTGATCTTTGGAAGATCCTTATACTCCACGTCCTGCAGCACGCTCTTGAATTCAGACACGACCTTGAAATTCATGTCTACTTGATATTGCTCGGTGGGATCATTGGGAGTCCTCACCACCACTTGGTTGGCGTGCAATCTCATGCTGTCCGCAATCAATGCCTTCATCTCAAACACCGATGCTGGATACATGGTGACCAATTCAAATATGGTCACTGCTTCATTCTTGATTCCTGGAAAGTCCAACGGAGTATTTTGTATGGGAGTTTTTTTACCTTTTGACAGGCTTTTCACTTCGTACTTGGCCAATGCTGATTGTAACTTTGTTCCAAAATCTTCGCTTAGATCGCCAACCACCTTGATTTTGTAGTTGTATTCTTTTGTTGATTCGGCAAGATATTGTGTAAAGTTTGTCATAATGCAGTATTTAGTCTTTCTTCAGCAGTTTCTTCATTAACTCGTTGCGGTCGCTAATGATCATGCCTTCGCTTTCGACCGGTTCGCTGCCGTTGTCTGACCCATCTTTATCTATTTTTAACTTTTTAAGTTGTAGTTCTACTATTTTCAATTTTTTATCAATTTTTTGTGATTTTGCGTCTATGGCATTGCGCAACATGGAGCTGGCCACCTCAAAAATACGCCCAGAATATCTGCTGTCCACGTTCATGCCCAGGTCCATGAGGTTCTTGTAGCTGTCTTCCGCTTCCATGGCCAGTTTGTCCAGTTCCAGGTCACTGAGCTCGCCCAGTCCCTTGACCTGAGGCAGAGATGCTGCTATCTTGTCAAATTCCTGATAGGTCTTCTCCAAGGCCTTGGCTGTTTGTGGATCCACATTCTTGGGTATGGTGGGTTTGTCCTTGTCTTCTCGGAATTTCTCCTTGGCGTCCACTTTGGCGAACGCTTCCTTGACGTTTGGTAAATTGAGTATGTCTTCTAGTTTGCGGGTCATATTGATATTTACTTACGCTTGCCTTGATGGAATAATTGTTCCTCGCTCAATACCCTGAAGGTGATTTTATTTTGTCTGGCGTATGCTGAAGCAGCCTCCCATTTGGCCCGGTTAATTATGACTTGACGCTGTCTTCCTTGGCTTTTTCCTGCACTTTCCATGGAGGCCTGGTTCATGGGTTTGACCTCTATCATTTCGGCGTGCTTGCCACCGTTCTTATCCACGTACACTATAAAGAAATCAGGGACGTATATGGTGTATTTGCCGGTCAGTGGATGGCGATATGGTATCTTGATTGATTCGCTGGCCCACTGGTATACGTTTGGATGCTCATCACACAAGCGCATGAATGAATGTTCCCAGCCACTCCTGTAGGTGGGCGATTTCAATCCCACGTACTTGGCGGGGTTCTTCATGGTGAATTTTCCTTGGGCGAATCTCATTATGCCTTGATGTTTCTTGATACCACGTCCTTATTTTCCTTGTCTCTGCGTATACCAAGCCTGCTGGACTTAAATCTATTGCTGTTCAATATTATTGCGATCAATTCGCTCAGCCTAGCCGGCTCCGCCTTGCCCAGCGTGTCCAATATTTCCATCACAGGCACGGAATCTATCTTGGCCTGTTGCAATATGATGTAAGCGGTCTCTTCGGCAGGTTTCCTGTCAAATCCTTTCTTCACGAAAAATCCCACAGTGGCATCATAATCATTGGCGTTGAACTCAAACGGCTCAACGTAATTGGTGGTGATCAATGAATCAATGGTCTTTTTCAAACCATCTTGCTCTTTCTTTGGAAGATTTGAATAGAATTCAGCCATTACAATCTTGCTTTCTCTGCCACCACCGATACTTCATTGGTGGTCCTATTGATCTTAACATAGCCCTCGTTGACTAACTTGGTGATGTCTGACAGCGCTCTGTTCCTGTAAATATTTTTGTTTGCTTCAGATGACGCTGAGAACTCCACGTCACTTCTAGCTATTGACAGCCCCTTCCTGGAGCCCACTAGTCTATAATATATCGCCGATGCCACTTGATCCCTGGCGGCGGAATTGGTTTGTAACAAATTAAATGATTCTGACGGGCTGAGGTAATTCCTGGTGTCAATGACGGCATTGTTTATCACTGCGCTGGTCTTGTTCCTGTCGTCGACATTGCCTTTGGCTCCTGCCAGGGTAACTCCTGCTGCCACGAACAGAGCTGCACCTCCAACTGAGAAACTGCCAACTGGATTTGTTATCGTGCCTGAATTCTTTCCTATCTCGCGGACCCCGGTCTTGGCTATGCCCTTGAGCTCTTCCTTTATGTCCTTGGACTTGACCTTTCTAGCTCTGGTGTATGTGTTTATGGCTCCCAATACCGCTCCCACATAGTTTCCGTTGCTTGCCGATTCCAAAACTGAGCCCACGCCGTCCACAATGCCACCTGGACCAAATATAGAATTACTTCCCCTGCCCAGCACGCTGAGTGGCGATGGTTCTAGGTCATAGTGCAGTGTGGCAAATCCCGACGGCTCGGTCTTGCTTATATTGCCCACGCTGTACAGCACGCTCTCATACATGACCTGCATGGTGTTGCTGAGCACTCCGGTACCATCCGCCTGGTCCAGATCGTCGTGGCTGAATGATGTGATCACGGGATTGATCAGTTGGAACGCCGTGAATTTCTTCTTGTGCAGCACAAATATCTGTATGCTACGCAATAATGGCTTCTTCCTAGATTTGGCATTGTCCATGCCGAACTGCCTGGGAACCCCGTCCCCAGAATCGTACATGGTGTCCTTGGCAAAATTTTTGATGGTAGAATTAGCACCACCCAGTGTGACCGAATCTGCAATATTGTATTCGTAATAAGACTTCCAGAAAGCGTTCACAGTGTCGGCCTGGTCATCGTGGAACGCTATAGTTATAGGTTGATACTGTATCCTAGTGGCCACGAACGTCTTCTTGTTGTACTGTATCTTCTCCTCGTAGTTCATGTTGTATTTTGGCAACTGGCATGTCTTGACCAACATGTTTAATTCTAATTTCTCGTGAGATGCGAATGGCCTAGTAATGGTGTCGTTGTCTATGTCGAACACCACGTGGAAGAGGAATTTCTGCTTGGGTGCTAATTTGAAGTTGTCATCAACATATAACCTGCTGGCGTGCTGGAAATCCTTGAGCCCTGGAAGACCGTCTGAGAATCCTTTTAAGAAATTGTTAATGCTTGGCATACCCTATATTTATAGTCACAAAAAAAGCGCCGTTAAAGGCGCTTCTTTTGCTATAAACGAAATGTTGAATTATATACCGCCACCTGTGGCCAATGAGCCTATGGTCCTGGTCAATTGCGTGCCGATTCCTGTGCCTTGTGGAGTTTGTACTGCGTTGTCATATCTGATTGATAAAGTGATTGTGACCGGATCAGATGTGGCATAGGCCAATGTGTTGTAGTTTACTGATTGTACGTATGAACCGTAAAGTTCCCAAGTCTCCAATATGCCCGGTGCTGTGGCGCCATTGCCACCATCCAGCATTTCAATTCTAGAAGTGAATTTATAGTCGATGCCTGAAGCAGCGGAAGCCTGTTCAAAGAAATCAAATTGTTTCTGTACCTGCTCGCCAACCAATTTAGACACTGAGTTGTTCACATCATCTCTCAACTCTAATGTGATAGCTTCCCAGGTGTGTTTGCCGGCCATGTAAATCCTTGAGTTGTATACATCCAATGTAACATCATCAAAAGTCAAGTTGGGCCTGGTCACAGATATAACCTGTTTGGTCAATTCTGATCTTGGAGTTGATACACCAAAGTTCTCAAGCACTACCCTGAAACGATACTGAAGTTTTGGCATCAATAAACCTTGTGATGCTGAACTCTGATCGTTTGCTAATGGTACTGTAAATTTACTTAATGTTGAGATTGCCATATTTTTGTTCCTTTTTATTTACCGGGTATTAAACTCCCAAGTTAGCTATTTCTCCTGTGTTTTTGATCCTTAAAGGTATGTAGATAAACTCAACTGATTTCACAGGCTCAATTGCTATGTCCACATACAGTTCATTCCTGTCGATCCTTGTGGCGGTGTTGTTTGTCTCGTCGCACACCACTAAGAAGTCATACAATGCTCGTTGTCCCACTAGTTCTAACAAGAATGATTCGATAGCTGCCTTGATCTCGTTTCTGGTCAAAGAATCATTTGGTTCAAATATAAACGGTTTTGCTATTTTGTCTAATTGAGTTCTCAGATAGACAGTCAATCTTGAAACGTTTATTCTGTCCAAAGCTGAACTCGAAGTTGTTTTTGTAAGGTTACCAAAGTTTAATATGCCTGTGCCTGAGAAGAATGTGATTGGATTTATCTTCGCAGTGTGCATGCTGTCTCTGACCGATTCCGTAAGTGCAATTTGTTGGAACTCACCTGTGGTGCTGTCAATGTAGCCCACTGAAGTGGCGTTGTCCACGATGCCTCTTCTAGTGCCGGCCGGAGCAAACCATGGGAATGCCACGTTGTCGTTGTTGGCCAATACCCTCAGCATCATGTGGCTTGGTGGCACCACTATAACGTTTCCTGTGTTGCTGGTGGTCCTGCCCGATGGATAGAACACTCCCAAATAATCACTTGAAGTTACCAATCCCTCGTCGCCGTTGTCTGCTGCGTTGGCGTTGTTGTTGGCCCAGTTGGTCAGTGTTGTTGAACTGCCAGCTAGTCTCATCGGAGTGTCACCGATAACAAATGCGGTGTTGTTTTTATCCGTGTTGAGATTTACAAGATTAGCGATTATCTCGGGGTATCCCGGACACGCTATGATGTTGAATCCTCTCTGATCCTCTCTCACAGCCTGGTTTGTGTCGATCTCGGATTTCAATTGCTGTACTATGACTTTTCTAACAGCTTTCCTGCCAAAAGTTCCAGAGCCATTTGCATTGTTGGCGTTCTTGGTCACCCATCTGTCTGGGAAGTAACCGGAAACTGCCTCGTTGCTATATCTGATGTTGCCCTTGCCCGCTGCTCCACTGCCTGGATATGCAGTTGCGGTCACGTAGGCGTTCCTGTATTCCTTGACGTTGTAGCCCGATCTCCTGGTGTTGAACAACAGGATGGATTTAGGATAAAGTGCTGGATCTGGAGCGTCCGGATCAATGAAGTCATCACTTAAAAGGCTCACGATGGTGCTGGCCGATCCTGCTCCACCTGACACTAAAGTGTCGTCCTTGTCTGTGTCATTTTGCCATCTGGCGTCAGCGAAAACTATACCTGACTCAGTGGTCTGGTCTGAATTGTCAATCAATACGAAATTGGCGCCATCTGCCAGTGACGTGTCATATCTGTATATCTTTGGATAATTTTCTAAATCTGATGTGTCGATCCACAAGTCATTGGCCACCAATGCCGTGCCGTCCGACTGTGTGGTTGGCTTGGTCGCTGTCAGTTGTGGTCCATTGGGATCTGTGGAGCCATACACCTGTAGGTATCCCTTCCATGTGGTGCCATTGTGCACCATGATGTCGGCTTCTAAATTGGTGTTGTACCATAACGTTCCATTGGTTGGCTCGTTGGTAGGTTCGTTGATAGAGGCCGAATAGCTCAATCTTTTGAAATTGCTGGCAACTACCACTGCTGGATCTGTTGAATCTTCGGTCTGTCCAGCTGGCGCCACGTACAAGTTATCAACTTTGGTAGCTGAATTTGACTCGTAGGAGCCGTAATCGTGTGCGTTTGCCGTTCCAAATCCCGCGTTGGCCAATGCAGTGCCAGACGAGACGTTGTACATCCTGAACTCGCCGCCCAGTGCGTGAGTGATTTTGATTGCACCTGTGGAAAGTTTAGTTGCAGAAATATTAGTGAAACCTGCAGCGCTTATTGCCGCTACGAAATCATCAGCACCAGTGCCTCCCAAGGTCACAGTTTTTGCTGCTGCCAATGCGGCCGAGCCTTTGACTGATTCCTGTATTTTGATAGCATGTCCATTGGTGAAAGTTGGAGATGTATTTTTCGAAGTGATTGATGTCACTCCACCTTCGTATTTGAATATTGTGTAGTCCAGCAATCTCGGAGTTGCGTCATTGGTGAATGACTGCTCGGTGGCGTTGAACTGCGTGTACAACGTACCTGCAGATATGCCAGTTCCGCCGTTGACCGGATCTATGCCATAGATCGCTGCATGATTGTTCGCGTAAAGTGGAGCATCTACCACAGACCATGCGGCCGTGGCGCTGTTGTATCTCTTGACTATGATGTCGGCTCCGGAATTAGGAGTTGACGTCTTGAACCAAACCGATCCTGTCGGAGCATTGTTTTCCGCGGTCTTCCATTCTGGTCTCTCAGAGTGTGGAGATGTCTGCAGCAGCTTGTTAGGCGCCCCTGTCCATGCGGCCGAGCCTACTTGCACCCATGCGTTGGATGCATTTTTGTAATAGATCTTGTTTGAGTTGTTGGTGACGTTAATCGCATATGACCCTTGTGATCCAATTGAAGGTTTTGGTGCCCCTGTGGTTACAGAACCAACTAGGTCGCTGGTCGTTGTGATGTAAATCGGAGATATTGTCGTGAATGCTTGATCGGTTGATGACCACTCAAATATGCCTGGCACTGTGGCTGATATGTCAAACCAATAGCTGTTGTTGCTTGGCGCAGATGATGGAGCAGTCGTGGTGCCCACCAATTGCGAAAGGTTGATATTTGCTCGTAATATGAAAGCTCTGTTAGCTATTCCCAGGAATGAGTAAGCGGCTTGCAATCCGTACTCGTTGAGCTCGTAGCCATTTAATGAATTGTTGGCAGCGTCTGTGTAAAATTTTGGATCTCCAAATGTTTCTGTAAGTTCTCTCTGAGAAGATATAAGATATACTTGGTTTGCGTTGGATGTTTTTGTGCCCGGTGCAATTGCTGTGCCGGCTCCGTTTAATTTGTCCTGTGCTGAGGCCACAATCAATAATGGTGTTGTGCCTGCGTCTGATGGTACATAGAAACTCTCATTTATTACTGTGACTTCTACGCCTGGTGATGTTAATGCCATTTTTAGTTCTCCTTGCAAGTGTAACTTGACTTATTTATTGTTAATGCTTGTTTTTGCGGCTTTATCTTGACATTTTTGGTGCCTATATAGGGCACGTAAATACTATGATGAAAAGACCCCTGTGCAATACATGCAGGTCCAAACCCAGGGCCTACGGCTATAAAAAAGGTACCAAGATATACTGGCGCAGCCAGTGCGACACCTGCATACGCAAGGAAAAAAATCTCAGGGTCAATGGACCCACACGCTGGTTCCTCAGCGGCTACAGGAAGAAACCTCGTTGCGAGCTGTGTGGGTTCAAGTCTGTTCATGAGTCACAGATGGATGTGTTCCACGTGGACGGCAACAAAAACAACACCTCAGTCTACAATCTAAAAACCATATGCTCCAATTGCCAGCGTTTGAAAAGCACGCAGGAATTGGGCTGGTCTATTGGTGATTTGGAAGTAGACAGCTGATCATACTATCCACCTGCGTCTTAAGTTCCGCAAGATTTCCTGCGTTGTCTATCTCATGGTCAAACTGCTGTCCGATCCAGTCCCATTCGCTTTGATGCACTGACTTTTCCTGCATCTCCGCCTGCGTGGGTATGGGTCCCCTTCGCACCAACACCACTTTGCCCTTCAGGGCTCTGATCGTGTTTATCTCGTTTATGAATCTTGTGTCGCTGATCACTATCTTGCCACCGTCGTAGCGAGAAGTGAAAGAATCTATCCAGATGTTGTCGTGGAAGCAGCCTCGCATTATCTCAGTGCCCCAGTATTGCAGCACGTATCTTGGAGTGACGGTCCTGTTCAATTTGTTGCTCCAGTAGGGATCGATTCTCTCCCGCCACATCCTGCTTTCCTGTGTGGCTCCCTCTAGCAATTGCCTATCCCATCCAAATATTGCGCTGACGGCATCCTTCAATGACTTTGCAAAACTGTCTCTCTTGAAACTGTGATCCTTTACCAAGAAATCCGCCACGGTGTCCTTGCCAGATCCAATCAATCCTACCAATCCTATTAGCATAGAATTATATTACAGGTTTTTTAATCTTTTTGCAATCTCTTGCTTGACTTTTATAACAGTTTTTAAGATTTGTTCGCGCATTGCGTGCTTGTCCGCGACCTTGGTCATGTTTTCCAGCGCGGTAACTAGATCTTCCAGTTCATCCAGTGTGAGGTCTCGGATTTTCTTGATGCCTATATCAGCCATAATCAAATATATTTAATCTGAAGTTAAAAAGAATTAACCTATAATAAAACTAGTTGGCATGCCGCCGTCGATGAAATTATTGATCTCCTGATCCAGTTTTTCCATCATGGCCATGCCGTCCTGTCTAAGAGTTTCACCGTTAAGAGTGGTGCCTCCCTGCGGTCCAGCGATGGTGTTAAACTTTCCTCTTGCTTCGCCCAACATGACTTTGCATACCGCCAGTGCGTAGTCTCTGATCCAGGGTTTGCTATAGATGTCTCTCATGAGGGTGATGTCAGGTCTGAAATTGTCAGTGTGCAGCAGCACTCGTTCTGTGTCCACTCTGGGACGCTGCGTGATGGTCAAGGTCTTGGTCGCGTTGTCATAATGATGCTGTATGAATGATCCAAACATTTTTCCCACCAACTCCTGGTATGAGGCGAAGGCATAATAGGTCGCCAGGCCGCCCGCGGCACCTGCTCTCAGTAGATAGGTATTGGTGTAGGCCAGGTTGAAAGGCTCAAACAATGTGCCTCCCTGCCCATCGCTGCGTGATCCCACCGTGGCTCTCGATATCTCTCTCACATTGATGATCTCGTTGGGCAATATATATTTGTTCTGGTTGATCTGCAGGTCCAAAAAAGCATAGCTTTCTTCCACTGCGTTGCTGGATCTCTGCCTGTAGCGGTTTATCGCCCTTTCCAGTGCCGTTTGATAGTGTTTTGGATCCAGTTCTACGTCGATCATGCCATCCCCTAGGTTGGTCTTGACGTAGTCGAAAATTTCTTGTTGTCCTGTTTGCAGCTCTGACATATGGATATTTATGGCCGCAGTGTTTTCTATAAATATGGTTAGTATGCCACGTTTATCAATATACAAGCCAGAAAAAGGCAACGATTATAGGTTCTTTGATCGCACCATAAATGAGATGTTCCAAGTGGGCGGAGTGGACATATTCCTCCACAAGTACATAGGAACCTACGATCAAGGTGCCACCAACAAGGATGGGCCCGCCAGCGCCACGCTGCCGGCATCCAGCACCCTGGGCGAGAGAACCATACAGGATCTGTTGTTCCTTGAAAATAGAGATCGAAAATATGATGCAGACATATACACCATCAGAGGCATATACAACGTACAGGATACCGACTTCAATCTCAGCCAATTTGGCATGTTCCTACAGAATGACACACTATTTTTGACGGTGCATCTCAACGACGTGGTTGAGAGATTGGGCAGGAAGCCCATGAGCGGGGACGTGGTGGAGTTTCCAAACCTCAAGGACGATTACAGCCTTGATGCCAGCATACCCATAGCACTGAAGAGATTTTACGTCGTGGAGGACGTCAATAGGTCGGCGGAGGGATTTTCTCCCACCTACTGGCCACATCTATTGAGATTAAAATTAAAGACCATGGTGGACAGCCAGGAATTCAGAGACATACTTGGAGACGCCACGGCGGCAGGATCTCTTGCAAGTTACATGAGCACCTACAACAAGGAAAGAGAAATAAATGACGCCATAGTGAGCCAAGCGGAATCAGATGCCCCAAAATCTGGATTCAATTACAAGCAATTCTACGTGACTCCAATAGACGAGAGAGGCAACGTGAGAGTGGATGGCGTCAATGCCACTAGTTCTATATCATCAAATCAACCTATTAATGCGGTAATAGATACTCCGGCCAGCAGCCACTATGGATTCTATTACAACGGAGATGGCGTGCCACCCAATGGATATGTCGCAGGAGCCGGAACCAGCTTCCCCACATCAAATGTAAATAAAAATGATTATTTTCTAAGATTGGATTTCTTACCAAACAGATTGTTCCGATATGATGGAATCAGATGGATTAAAGTTGAGGATAGTGTGAGATTGACTACCACAAATAATAATGCGAGAAACACCTTCAAAACTGGTTTTGTAAACAACAGCACCAGCACCACTATCAATGGTCTAACAGTTGAACAGAGACAGACATTGAGCAACGCTCTAAAACCCAAGGCGGATAATTAATATGCACATTTATAAATGGACACATATTGCATCTGGGAGATGTTATATTGGACAATCCACACAAGATCCTAATCAAAGAAGATTAGAACATATTTGTAACAGTAGATATTCTGAAAAAACACACCATTTTCATAATGCTCTAAGAAAATATGGCATCGAAGCATTTACTTGGAAAGTTTTGTCATACGCTAAAGATATTGCAGAGCTTAATTTGTTAGAAGAACAATACATACAAAAATTTGATTCTATTGATAATGGATTTAACTTGCGAAAAGGTGGAGATAATAAGTTACATTCTACTGAAAGCAAACGTAGAATGAGTGAAGCACAAAAATTAGCACATGCAAGAAGAAAAAAAGAAGGAAGAAGTGGATTTATAAGGAAAAATAATACTTACGGGTGGAAATGGACAGAAGAACAAAAAGAAAAATTACGAGGTAGATCTTATGTTAGAGGCATGACCTGGAAAATTATTAATGGCAAACGAACTTGGTTGGAGGTAGCATAGTGTTGCATTTCTACGATGCTCAGATTAGAAAATTTATGACTCAGTTCATCAGGGTGCTGAGCAATTTTTCCATTGAGTTGGGCAAAGGTAGAGATGGTGTGGTGCAATTGAGACAGGTGCCGGTAACCTATGGTGACATGACCAGGCAAGTGGCCAACATCATTAGGAACAACAGTGAGAACGCACTGCAGGCGGCTCCCAAGATAGCTGCCTATATCACTGCGCTGGAATACGACAGAGAAAGGATGCAGAATCCCTATCACATAGAGAAACAGCATCTCAGGGAGAGGAATTATAATGAAGCCACTGGACAGTACGAAGACAAATTGGGTGCTGGCTACACCATAGAGAAAGTCATGCCCAGCCCATTCAGATTAAATGTCAAAGCGGACATCTACACCACCAACACAGACATGAAATTGCAGATATTGGAGCAGATACTGTATCTATTCAATCCCGATTTCGAAATACAGAAGAGTGACAACTACATAGACTGGACCAGCCTCAGTTATATAGAGCTCACAGACATATCTTTCAGTTCGCGCACGATACCAATTGGCGCCGACACCGAGATAGATGTGGCCAGCATAGGATTCAGCATGCCAATATGGCTGAGCCCACCAGTGAAAGTTTCTAAATTAGGGGTCATTCAGAAAATTATAATGAGCGTGTACGACGATGATGGCGGCATAGCAGAAGGCCTGATAGACGGAACTCTGATATCAAAATCTTTCATCACCCCAAACAACTATGCCTTGTTGCTGACGGGCAACCAGTTCAGATTGCTGGGCAGCACCGGAATCAATACCGGATCGGGCGGTGATGGTTTCTACACAGGTGCCAGGGCAGGCACGGGACTTGATCCATTTGACCAATTTGGTGCACCTATCAATTGGAACATATTGCTCAATCAGTACGGCAAAGTAACCAATGGCCTAAGCCAGATAAAGTTAGAACAGGAAAATGGCAACGAGGTCGTGGGCACGATATCCGTGAGCCCACTGGACGAGACCATATTGCTTTTCAACATTGACAATGACACCATACCCGCCAACACCATACCTTCGGTCAACAAGATCATAAATCCCCAGACATTTGACACCAGCGCCACGCCGGCCAATGGAACAAGATTTTTAATAACGGAAGCAGTTGACAGCACGGCCTACTGGCAGGGCGGATTGCATGCACAGGCCAATGACATTGTGCAGTACGACAGCGCTACCAACTCATGGAGCGTGGTGTGGGACGCATCAGGATTTGACAGCACAGTGGAATATGTTACCAATCTAAACACAGGCATACAATACAAATACAATGGCTCTAACTGGGTCAAGAGTTATGAGGGCATTTATATTGCGGGCAAGTGGACTATAGTGTTATAATAATCAAATGCAAGATAATATCATATGCTCCGGTGCGCTGTTCTATGCGGTAAACACCAAGAGATTTTTATTTTTGCAACGCAACGATGAACGGACTAGAGGCATGTGGGCCTTGGTCGGGGGCAGAAGCAAATACACAGAGAGTGCGTTTGAAGGACTGAAGAGAGAGATACAGGAAGAAATTGGGCTGACGTCAGCTTTCAAGAAAGTGATACCATTGGAACTGTTCACCAGCAATGACCAAAAGTTTTTCTTCAACACCTATGTGATCTGCGTGGCTGAGGAATTCCTGCCCAAATTAAATGGTGAGCATAATTCCTATGCCTGGTGCGCTTTCGAGTGCTGGCCAAAGAACCTGCATGCAGGACTCAGGAACACCCTCAACAACAAAAGTATCAAAGGAAAATTGCAGACTATTCTGGATCTAATTGTATAGGTCTGGATACATTTCATGTATCGCCTTGCGGTCGATCCACGGATACCAGTAGGCAGTGACCATGTCCACGCACTTGTAAACGTGGTTCCAGTGCGCCTCCATCCATTCCAACTCGTAGGTGTATTCCTGGAAGTTGCCCGCATTGGGATCTATCTCTGTGTTGGTGGATCTCATTGGTCCGGTCTGTGAGGACACGAAACTTGGAAAGAAGTCCATGGGATTGAACATGTTGTAATTATCCTTTTTTCTCAAGCAATTTCAGTTGCCTATTTAAAAAAAACTGGACATGCTTGTGACCACGGCCAGTACCAATAGACAGATGCCCACGATGCCTGCCAACACGGCATACAGCGCTTCATATTCCGTCCAGTGCTTGTTACAATTTTTCCTGACACTGCTTAGCCAGCGATTCTCGCATTTATTATACGGTTGCATTTTTCTACCTCGGTTACACCTCGAGCCCGTTGCCGAGCTCGACAGTGTGTTGTGATGTTAGTTCTTGGCTACACCATTTGTGAACATTGAATAGAACTTCTGGACGTTGTCCTGGAATTCTTTCACGTTCTTTTGCATGGTCTCAGGTTTGAAAGTTTCCTGTACC
>Ga0247840_10003294_pt1 | contig 27466 bp, 46 predicted proteins | sample LaCruzMarch2015__FD_192404 | JGI IMG/M metagenome (GOLD analysis project Ga0247840, IMG submission 192404) | Freshwater microbial communities from meromictic Lake La Cruz, Castile-La Mancha, Spain - LaCruzMarch2015_17m | ecosystem: Environmental > Aquatic > Freshwater > Lake | place: Spain...
ACCTTCTCTCTCAAAAAGAATTTGATAGCCTTCAAGAGCTTACCTTTGAAACTAACGGCACTCAGCCTCTTACCGATGATTTTTTTAAATACCTTAATGAGTGGACGTTTGCCAAAGGTCACTACGACCAATTAACCTTTTCCGTATCTCCTAAACTTTCAGTATCAGGTGAAAAGTGGGAAGAGGCTATCAAACCTCAAGTTGTCTCTCAATACTCTGCTGTAGGATTTACCTACCTCAAGTTCGTAGTAGCAAACAAAGACGACGTTGCTGAAGCCGAGCAGGCAGTTAGTGAGTATCGAGATGCGGGGTTCAATGGCCCGGTATACATTATGCCTTGCGGAGGAACTGAAGAGCTTTATCATCTCAACAACAGACAGGTTGCCGAGTTTGCAATGAAGAAGGGTTGGCGCTATTCCGACCGACTACAAATCCCTCTGTTTAAGAACGCATGGGGTACGTAATGAAAAATATAGATTATAATTTTAAGAACTATATGGATGATCTATCTTCTATAGTTTATGCTATTGAAAAAGCAAACGTTCATTACGATGTAATTGTAGGAGTTGTAAGGGGGGGTCTGACCCCTGCCGTTCATCTATCAAATATATTTGATACAGTGTTTGTAGCATTAAATTGGTCTAGCAACGTTTCTAAAATAAGAGACAAGGAAAATTCTGTCATACATCTAGCTATTGAAAGAAAACAGAAAATTTTAGTGGTTGACGATATTTGCGATACAGGAGTATCGTTAGATGATATTACTAAGGTATATAAAGAAGTGCACACCGCTACCTTGATCCATAACAACACTAATGCAAGAAATTTTACCCCTACCTATTTTGGATGGGAACTTAGTAGAGAAGATGTACCTCAATGGATAGATTTTTGGTGGGAGAAAAAATGAGTTTACAGCCTGTAACATACAAGTACGTTTCAACTAAAGAGTATGTTGATGCATTTCCAGTTGCATATCGTCAGTGGAGAGCTGACTCACATTGCAACCTCATTCATGGTTATGCTTTTTCTATGAAGTTTTGGTTCGGAAGTAACGATCTAGATTTTCGTAACTGGGTTGCTGACTATGGCGGGTTTAAAGAGTTGAAAGAAGTGTTGCAAGATCAATTCGATCATACCTTACTAGTTGCTCAAGATGATCCATTAATTGAAAAATTTCACGAACTTGAAAGACTTAAGTTAGCTAAACTTACTGTTCTACCAAGGTTAGGTTGTGAAGGGTTAGCCGATATGTTGTACAAGTATATTAATGGCGTTTATGTACCTGATTACTGGGGCCCGGGAGAAGCAAGTCGGCTTTGGTGCTTTAGAGTAGAAGTTAGAGAAACGCAAGCTAATATGGCTTTTAGAGAAGGTCATAGAGAGTGGGAAGAGAATTTATTTGAGGGGCTGTAGATGATTATGACAAAACGTGAAATGGAAGAGTTTATTATGCATCTAGAAGATTTACATCAAGCAGTTGATAAGCAAATAGAAGTTAACTACCGTCAATACGATGATGACATACATGTAAGGATGTTAAAAAAGAAAAAACTAGAATTGAAAGATCAAATTGAGCATTACAAAAAAAAGCTTGAGGAACTTTAATAATGGAAAAAAATTTATCGCAAGTACTTAGAGAACGAATGAGGTCGGATGGTAAGCGCTTCTGGGCCGGGGATAATGTTAGTGAGTATGTCGTAGAGGCATCTAAGATACATTTAATAGATGAAGCCACGGAAGCATTTGAAAAGGTATTAGATGCGCTTTTAATTGATCGAGAGACTGATCCTAACTCTAAAGGGACTGCTCGTCGACTAGCTAAAATGTACTACAACGAAATTATGGCCGGGCGATATGACCCTGCACCCGATTCTACCGCATTTCCTAACGATAGTGATGATAGGTACTCGGGCATGCTTGTAGTACGGTCAGAGTTAAAATCTCTTTGTTCACACCATCATCAGCCGGTAAGAGGGGTTGCGTACATTGGAATTATTCCTAGTAATAAAGTAATTGGGTTATCCAAGTACACCCGTATTGCGCAGTGGCATGCTAGGAGAGGAACTCTTCAGGAGGAACTGTGTAATCAGATTGCCAAGTCAATTATGGATGCAACTGAATCACAGGACGTAGCTGTCTATATTGCTGCAAAGCATGGCTGTTGTGAAAATAGAGGTATTATGGCACAATCCTCTCTAACTCAAACAACCGTTCTACATGGACAGTTTCATGACGCGTCAGTAAAGAAAGAGTTCTTCGATAACATAGCACTACAGCAGACGTATGGGGAGAAGCTGTAATACCGGAGCAAGTTGTAGGGTTGATATAATTTCTAAGTTATATTATAATATAGATGTTAACTTAGGAGACCGTAATGCAACTTAATACTCAGACTAACTCTCGTAATCGTGTTAAAGAAGATGGAATCGGTAGTGAGACGATGACCCAACTCTTCGCTCTTTTTCCAATTGCGTCAGTAGAAACGTTTAGAGAGCAATGCATCAATGTTATTAATCAGTCAAGTGGAAAAGATGCTACTAAACTCCGCTTTAAGGACGAACTTAGTCGCACTCAAAGTAAAACTGTTATGATGCAAAAAGTAACTAACTACTTTTTAGCAGGTGAAGGTAAGGGGGTTTAATGAATGAAGGTGTTATTGGTGGAATCTTTGACTGGATTAAGGACGACTTTAAGTCGAATCGGTTACGCTTTGCTATTGAGGTCCTGGCCTGGGCTATTAGTATTGGCTGTAGTATCACTATGGCTCTTACTGTACCCAATCCTCCATTACTCGCTCTCTATCCTGTTTGGATTGCCGGTTGTGCATTATATGCATGGGCTTCCTGGACGAGAAGGTCTTTTGGCCTTCTAGCAAACTATTTACTACTTACCACAATTGATACAGTAGGACTTTTAAGGATGGTGTTATGAACATAGGTAAGATGTATTTTGCCAGGTTTACAGATAAGAAGACCAAAGAGGTCTTTTATAAATTCGGACATACTGGTTCGTGGGATGCATTAGATCGTTTTAAACATTCTCCCGAGCAGTATGAAAGTTGGGACATTAAAATAATGAAAACGATAGCCGGACCTCTAGAAGAAATGAAAGGAGTAGAAGAAGCATTTAAAGCTTTCTACCCAAAGAACTTCTGGTTAGAGGAAAAGATTAGTGGTGTGACCGAAATTGTAAAGCTAGAACAACCTCAAGTAAACGAAATTATTACGCGTATGGAATTTCTAGGGACGAAGTACTATCAAAAACGAGAGCGTGATCGAGCGCACGCCCAACAGGAGTATAATCTTAATGGCTAAAATTGCACACGAAGCACCTCTTTCTATTTTTAATCACGTACAAGAAGTTACTGATTACGATTATGCTTTAGTGCATTTGTTTGAAGAGAGTGAAGAGTATTGGGCTAAGTTTAAACGAGCAAAAGAAAAGGGTCGAGAGATTATTCTTGATAATTCTATCTTTGAACTTGGCGAGGCATTTGATTCAGAAAAGTATCGTGGCTGGATTGAGAAGTTAATGCCTGATTATTATATTATTCCTGATGTATTGGAAGATGCAGAAGGAACAGTAGCACGCTTACTTAACTGGGAGCCTGTTGCTGGGTGTAAAACTATAGGAGTAGTTCAAGGTAAGAGCTTAGAGGATATTATTTGGTGTTATGAGGAAGTAGAACCTCGAGTAGATAAGGTTGCTTTCTCATTTGATTATTCATTCTTTGTGGACGAAAATATAAATGGAAAACTCCCGACAGTGTATCATCATTACATGTACGGACGGGACGCACTTTTACACCATCTACTCCATACCGGGATTATCAACACACAGAAACCTCATCACCTCCTCGGATGTGGCCTCCCGCAAGAATTTTCCTCATACCGTGATTTTACCTGGCTCGATTCTATCGATACTTCAAACCCCGTCGTTGCGGGCTTAAAGGGAATGCGATACAAAGGTGAAGACGGTTTGGAAGATAAACCTTCACAAAAATTATTTACTATGATTAACCAAGAGGTGGATGATGGAACTCTTGAAAAAGTCCTCTACAATATTGAATGTTTCAGAGCTATCTGTAATGGATAGTTTACCTGTTAAAAAGGGCTGGATTGCTATGTTCAGCCAATCTGGCTCCGAGTTAGTAGGCATTTGTGAACGACTGGGATACCAACCCTCAATCGTTTTTACTAACAATTTAAACGAGTCTACCTTTCATACCTCGGTTAATAATTTTAACATCGTAAAATGGAAGCATGATATAATTATGGACTTCCTAAGAGAGGAGTATAGCGGGAAGTGGCTTATTACATTACATGGGTATCTAAGAATTCTTCCAGCTGACATCTGCGAGAAGTTTGAAGTATATAACGGCCATCCAGGAGACATTAGAACTTATCCTATACTTAAGGGTAAAGACCCGCAAAAGAAAGCATTAGAGCTTAAACTACCTACCACAGGTACGGTTATACACAGAGTAACACCGGAGGTAGATGAGGGAGAAATTATGCGCCTTCATGCTTGCCTGATTGAAGAAAATGAAACACTTGACAGTCTGATTGGCAAATTGAAGGAAAGGTCTATAGAATTATGGGTAGACTTTTTAAATACAAGGTTAATGTTAAATGAGAATTGGGATTAGCGGAGCACAGTCTGTAGGTAAAACTACTTTACTTAATGCATTAAGATCAGAACCAATATTTAAAGATTACTCTATTTGTGATGAAGTAACACGTAGAGTAAAAAGTTATGGCTTACTAATTAATGAGCACGGGAGTGACGTGACTCAAAGACTAATCATGCAAGAGCATATAGTAAATCTCTTCATGCATGACAATATGATTACAGATAGAACTTCTCTTGACGGACTGGTATATACAAAATATTTGAGAAATAAGGGTAAGGTAAGTCAGGAAATATTAGATCTCGCATATAGAATTTTTAATAAGACCGTACACCTGTACGATCTTTTATTTTATATTGTGCCGGAGTTTGACATTGTGGACGACGGCACTAGAAGTACTGATACAGAATTTAGAGATGACATTGTACAAATTTTTAACGATGTTATGAGCGGGCATAACATTAACTTTTTATTTGTAAATGGATCGGTAAGACAGCGCACTCAATTTATTCTAGACATCTACAATACGGAGTTAGAAAAGAGGACAAATCATAATGGATAATCAAGAAGAACTTAATAAACTAGTTTCAGTACACCTGGGTAAGGCGGGGGATGGGACGGTTGTTAAACCATATGTAACACCTGATAATGTTGATCCAACGCTGTTAGTAGCCGTGCCAAGACAGCTTAATCGAACAGCTTACGGGTTAGATGGTGAAAAGTTGCCGTTTGTAGGAAGAGATAGCTGGAACTCATATGAGTTTTCTACGCTTCTTAAAAATGGCTATCCTATCTCAGGCTGGTTAAAATTTGTTTATAATAGTCATTCACCTAACATTGTAGAATCAAAGTCAGTTAAGCTTTATCTCAACTCTTATAATATGGCTCGCTTAATTGATACGCATGATGAGATATACAAGATTGAAAGAATGATTGAAGATGATTTACAAAAGGCGATTGGGGGCCCGGCCTCAGTTGAAGCTTGCTTGTTTATTAACCCTAGCGATACTGTGAGACCTTTTAATGGTGACTTCATTTCTCTAGAGTTTTATTGTGATGTAGAAAACATGTCATTTGATCGTTACAACGAATCGGCTGATATTCTAGAAGTTATTCCAACAAAAGAGCAATACGCTGTTAAACGGCGCTCACATTCCTTACGTTCGAACTGTCGTGTTACTAATCAGCCCGATTGGGGTGATGTGTATATTCATGTGAAGGGTAAGAAAGGAGTTACAGATGAGTCGCTTCTGCAATATATTATCTCAATGAGAAAAGAGAATCATTTTCACGAAGAAATTTGCGAATGTATCTACAAACGACTCTGGGACTTACTTGAACCAGAAGAGCTATTAGTAGGATGTTTATATACTCGAAGAGGGGGTATTGATATTAACCCCGTACGTTCTTCTTCTATGAACCTACTTTATGATCATTCTATTATTAACCCAGCAGTACCTTCTACTAAGACACCAAGACAATGAAATCACCTGATAACAATGTAAATGAAATATGTGGAGAGTTTGTAGATCGCTCTTTGCATGGCTTTAAAAAATATGGTGTTACTACGGAGCGTAATGATTTAAACTTCGATCAATGGTTACAGCATCTAAAAGAAGAACTTATGGATGCTGTTGTGTATGTACATAAAGTACAAAAGGAAAGACATGATGACCCTGGACAAGGCTGTTAGTAATCTACCAAGTATTGAGTATAATCAGAATGTAGTATCGGTACTATCTGGAGGTCTGGATAGTACTATTATGACCTATATCTTAAATGCAAAGTACGGACATCGACCTGATGGTAAGTATAGTCGGGTGATTGCTCTCTCGTTTGATTATGGTCAAAAGCAAAAGCGCGAATTAGAATTAGCTAAAAAAACTTGTGAGTATCTTTGCATTCAACATCATGTACTTGACTTAGGTATTTTAGGAGAGATCGCCAAACCTATCTCCGCTAATATATCTGGTACAAACGTTAATATGCCAACAATAAAAGAAGTTCTTGGTGACCCTCAACCTAAGACTTATGTCCCGTTTCGTAATATGATATTAAATGCATTAGCATTTTCGTTTGCTGAGTCACATAATGCTCCGTATGTCTTTACCGGGTTGCAAGTACACGATGAATACGGATACTGGGATACAACGCAGAAGTTTGTAGATAGTATGAATGCTGTTGCCGATCAAAATAGAACACATAAAGTTAAATTACTAGCTCCCTTCAGTCACTTATCAAAGTACGAGGAGTTAGAAATTGCAAAGGAGATTGGAAATGTTAGACTTGATTTTACTCTTACTTGCTATGATCCTGATTCTTCAGGCAGAAGTTGCGGTAAGTGTCCTTCTTGCAGCGAGCGTATTGCTAACTTTAGTAAAGCTAAACTAAAAGACCCTATACCTTACTCGATAGACATCCCCTGGGAAAAATTATTAAAATGATCGATACAATCTACTTAGACATGGACGGAGTAATTGCTGACTTCGATAAGCATTATTCAAGCTTATATGGAAGTAATTGCAGAGATGATCCTAACAAAAATAATTGGTTTGATTTTGTTGATAGGAAAGGATTTGCCAATCTTCCAATGTGTGCCGATGCCCTTCTTCTTGTACAAGGCCTCAGCGTACTAAACGTTAACATTGAAATACTCTCCTGTGCGTCGGATAAATTTAACTCTAGTCTAGTAGTAGCTCAAAAAATACTCTGGCTAGAAAATAAAGGGTTTGAATCTCTTAACTATAATTTCACTCTTACTAAAAAAGAGAAAGCAAATTACGCATTTGAAAATACCTTACTAATTGACGATTCTGAAGCATGTATAGATCCTTTTAAAGCTGCGGGCGGGTATGCAATCTTGCACAAAAATGCAAAATCAACTATAATAGAAATTAACTGCATGCTTGAGAAAGGTATATTATGTGCGCAATCATCGGATCAAAGAATATTGATACATTAAGAGAGCTTGTAGCTCTTAATTCTTATAGAGGTTCTCATTCTTATTCTTTCTCCCTCTATAATATTACAACAGGTATTTTAACTGTTGAAGTAAAAAAACTTGGAACTATAGATTTAACTAGGCATATAATACCTCATAACAATTACGGTATAGTTCATGTACAGGCCCCTACAACCGAAATGCGCTCGGAGCAATCCATTCATCCTGCCGTTATTACAGAGAAATATCAAACATGGCCAAACAAAGCGCTGTGGCACAATGGTATTATAAAAGCTGAAGTTGTCAAGGGGAAAGCAGCTAAGTATAATACATCGTGGGACACAATGCAGATGTTAGAAAGTGTTCGAACGAGTTTTGATGAGTTGAATGAATTTGACGGTACTTTTAGCTGCCTGTATTATGATCGGGACGACCTTTCGCTGAATCTTTTTCGTAACGAAATTTCGCCCATGTACTTAGATCATGAGTTGAATATTTCCTCTACTAAGTTTGAAGGAAGTATAGAAACCACTCCTAACGTCGTTAGTAAGATTGATTTCAATCGAAACCGACTGATCGCAAAAGCTAAATTTGAAACTGTTGAAAATCCTTATTATTTTGGAGAATGAATGAAGCACATACTCGGACCTAATTCCAAAAGTACTCTATCAAATGTTTGTAATGGAGACAGCCAGCCTAATGCTGTTGATTTGAGGCTTGGAAAGGTATTTAAAATTTTACCTAATGTATTTGAGGTGACAAATGAAACTAAGACCCATAGAGGAACTGAAGAGTTATTACCAGACAGCGAAGGATTCTATTTCCTGGACCCTGGTCACTACGAGGTTGTCATGGAAAACATCATCAACGTCGGTGAGGGTGAAGCTGGCTGGGTTATTACTCGTAGCACTCTTAATCGGAACGGCTGCTTTATTACTTCAGGCCTTTACGACTCTGGCTATCATGGTGTTATGGCAGGCGTTATGCACGTTACGGTGGGTCCAGCGAAGATTAAGAAAGGTACTCGCATTGGACAATACTTGAGCTTTAACGCCGAAGCACTTACAATGTACGATGGGTCATATGGTATTGGAAAAGAACATGATAAAAAATATGGAGCGTAATAATGAAACTTGAAATTAAAATCGAAGACCTACAAAAGAAAAAACTGTTCGTTGCTACGCCAATGTACGGTGGGCAGTGTGCAGGGATGTATACCCGCTCTATTGCTGACCTATCGGCATTCTGCGCAAAATATCAGATCCCTCTTCAACTATACTACCTGTTTAATGAATCGCTTATTACTCGCGCACGTAACTATTGTGTAGATGAGTTTATGCGATCGGACGCCACACATTTAATGTTTATTGATTCAGATATTGGATTCAATCCACAAGACGTTATTGCAATGCTTGCATTAATGGATGATGATACACCTTATGATGTTATGGGAGGTCCATATCCTAAGAAGTGTATTTCGTGGGAGAAAATTAAGGTTGCAGTAGACAAAGGTTTTGCAGATGAGAATCCTAATGATTTAGAGAAGTATGTTGGTGACTATGTGTTTAACCCTAAACATTCGCAGAGAGAAATTCCTCTAGGTGAACCAGTAGAAGTATTAGAAATTGGTACGGGGTTCTTTATGGCACGTAGAAAGACGTTCGAGCAGTATGCTAAAGCGTATCCTGAACTAAGTTATAAACCAGATCATATACGTACTGAGCATTTTGATGGAAGCCGAGAAATTATGGCTTATTTTGATTGTATTATTGATCCAGATTCAAAGCGCTACTTGTCTGAGGACTATAACTTCTGTTACCATGCAGCAAAGGCTGGAATGAAAGTATGGTTCTGCCCTTGGATGAAGTTGCAGCACGTTGGTAGCTATGTATTTGGAGGAAGTTTACTTGATCTAGCGCAGATTGGTGCTTCTGCTACCGCCGATGCAGGGCTTATGAAGAAGGATAAAAAGCAAGTAGTTAAAAAGATCTAAAGGAAGGTCTATATCATGCAATTTGAGAATCGCACTTTAAATATTTTGAAAAACTTTTCTACTATTAACCCTTCTATTGTATTCAAGGAAGGTAATAGTATCACCACGATGTCACCTGTACAAACGATTATCGCTAAGGCTACCATTACAGAGACAATACCAAAGCAGTTTGCTATTGCTGAGTTAAGTAAGTTTCTTAGTGTAATGTCATTGTTTGATACTCCTACACTGGATGTAAAAGACAATCATCTCGAGATTATGAAAGATGATCAATCTGTAAGCTATACATTTGGTGAAGAATCATTAATAGTCTACCCACAAAAAGAACTTAAACTACCAGAGTTTGATATTGAGTTTGACTTACCGGAGTCAACATTAAATAGCCTGTTAAAGGCAATGGCCGTCTTAAAGTATAGTGAGGTTGCTATTTCTGGTACAGGTGAAAGCATCTATCTTGAAACTGTAAATACTAAGAATCCTAGCAGTGATACGTTCAAGGTAAAGGTAGGCTCCACTACCTCTAAGTTTAAAGTAATTATTAAAGATAACAATCTTAAACTTATTAGTGACTCCTATAAAGTTAAAATCTCTAAGAAGGGTCTGGCCGAACTTCAAGGCAAGACCGTAACTTATTGGGTAGCGACGGAGGCAAGTTCTGTCTTTGAATAATATTACGTGGGACATCGAAGTCGGTGCATGCGATTTCGATAATATTAATCCTAATCCCCAACATAAAACTATTTTTGTTGAGCCTGTTCCATATTATGCTAGCAAACTTAGTGATTCATTTAAAGATTTTGAGAATGTAGTAGTTCTTCAAGGCGCCCTTTCGAATAGGGAGGGAGAACTTCAATTAAAATATGTTGAACCGGGAACAGAAAATGCTAGATGGATCAGGGGAATTAGTCACCTTGAAACCCGTTCAAGCCGTCTGATTGATAAAAATAAAACTCTCGGCCATAATTTAGGTAATGTTAAAACAACAACAGTGAAAACATGGCAACTAGACTCTTTAGTAAAAAAATTCAGTATAGAAAAAATAGGAATTTTAAAATTAGATGTGGAAGGTCACGAATTAGAAGTACTAGAAGGGTTTGATTGGTTAGTTAAGCCAGAAATATTAAAAATCGAACATAAGTTCGTAGATCTGACTGCTTTGCTTGATATATTAAAAAGCAAAGGCTATAATTGTTGGTATGATAGTGAAGATGTATTTGGATATTTGACATGAGGATATTATGCTTGAAGACTTTCTATGGGTTGAAAAATATCGACCCCGCTCAATCAGTGAAGTTATACTTCCTGCCGATTTAAAAAAGACCTTTCAAACTTTCGTCGAGCAAGAAAATATTCCTAACCTGCTGCTTACTGGGCGCGCAGGAATGGGAAAGACTACTATTGCTAGAGCGATGATGGAGGAGCTTGGATGTAATTACATGATTATTAACGGGTCATTATATGGTAATATTGATACGTTGAGAACAGAGATAGTAGCTTTCGCTTCTTCCGTGTCTCTCACTGGAGGGAGGAAATATGTTATTCTAGACGAGGCCGATTACCTCAATCCTAACTCTACTCAACCTGCTCTTAGAAATTTTATGGAAGAATATTCTAAGAACTGCGGGTTTATTTTAACTTGTAATTATAAAAATCGAATCATTCCTGAACTACACTCTAGATGTAGCATAGTAGAATTTAAAATATCACAGCAAGATAAGCCCGAGCTCGCTTCTGTATTTTACAAGCGCGTAATGGATATTTTAAAAAAAGAGGGAGTTGATTCTGACCCTAAAGCAGTTGCCGAAGTAGTAAAAAAATACTTTCCTGATTTCAGACGAGTACTTAACGAACTACAGCGCTATAGCGCTATGGGTAAAATAGATACAGGTATTCTTTCTAGCTTTCAAGATGAAAAGTTAAAAGAGTTAACCGAGATGTTAAAGGATAAAAACTTTACAGGTATCAGAAAGTGGGCTGGAGAAAATCTAGATATAGATAGCACAACGTTCTTTAGAAAGTTATACGATACTGCATCAGTATATCTTAAACCCTCTTCTATCCCGCAGATGGTTCTTATCATTGCTGACTATCAATATAAAGCTGCGTTTGTAGCCGATCAAGAAGTTAATATTGTTGCTTGTTTAACTGAACTGATGGTTGAGTGTGAGTTTAAATGAGAGATTTTGTAAAAAGTATTATAGAGGAAGTACAAGAATATTCTCCTAAATCTTTATCTCGACTTTTAAGAAGAAAAAGAGTAAGGCGAAAATCTGTAAGAAGAAAACAACCATGGGACATGTCTTCTACAGAAAAGTGTCTTTTTGATGAAAGAAAACATTATGATGGAGCACATAAAAAATATATGAATGCAGAAAGCGAAGCCCTCTCTAAAGTAGAAAGTAGAGATGAATTTTTCCTAGCAGGAACATCTCTTAATGATCATTACCTCTCAAAACTTTTAGATTATAGAACGAGTGAACTTTTAGAAAGTACATATCAAAAAGAAGAGAACTTTGTTTGCTCTGATGTTGAGTGGCGAAAGCATACTCGAGCCTTTGGAGATGAATGGCAGGTAGTAGAGTTTGGTGATCTAGCAGGCATTCTTATTAAGAAGGATGTAGAGGGATTTATTGACTATGCTATTAGTAACACCAGCATTACGGTAAAGTTATATGGCACTAAAGAATTTGTAGAGAGAGAATATGATTTACTATCGCAGAAGTTTACTATTGCTTCTTGTACTGTAGAGTGGGTATACGGTGGAGATGGAAGCTCGGTAGAGATTCCTCTTACTGGGGAGAAGCTTCCCGTGACTGAAATGTACCCTTTTCTAGACGGAGAAGAAATTACAGACTATTACGATAGGTTTTTAGAATCATCAGCGTCTATTTTACTTCTTATTGGACCTCCTGGAACCGGTAAAACTACTTTTATTCGCGGACTACTATTTCATTCCGGAAAGAATGCAATGGTTACTTACGATGAAAAAATTCTAGATAAAGATTACATCTTCGCTAGATTTATTGAAGCCGATTCGGGTGTTATGGTTATTGAAGATGCTGATAACTTTCTTAAGTCAAGAAAAGATGGTAATCATATGATGCATCGTTTTCTTAACGTAGGTGACGGTCTAATTACTATGAAAGGAAAGAAGTTAATTTTTTCTACTAACCTCCCATCGATTAAAGACATAGACCCTGCATTGACTCGCCCTGGACGGTGCTTTGATATCCTTCACTTTGATAACTACACTAAAGGGCAAGCAGAGAAACTCGCTACACGATTAAATATTGCTTTTAAACCATCACCCGACATAAACACCTATTCGTTAGCTGAGATATTCTTCCAGCAACGCAATACTCATAAGCCGAGAGAGAGTAAGATGGGATTTGTATGAACCCATTTGATTACATTAACGCCATTAATAGCGGTAAGGATATCATGAAAGATCCTGATAATCCAAAGCTTATGGAGGACGGCTATAGTCCGTGGTACTCTAATAGATCCTTCTCGTACTTTAAAGATACTGTTCTTTATGCTAATGAGATGAATATGAACGCTAATCTAGATAATAAAATGCAATTTTACTATATGCTAAATAGTATACGGCCCGCCAAGCGATTTGCAAAATGGGTGAAGAAGCAGGATAGTAATGATCTAGATGCAGTAAAAGAATATTTTGGCTATAGTAATGCAAAGGCCGCACAAGCTCTAGACATTCTCTCCTCCGAACAAATCCATACTATAAAAATAAAATTACAAAAAGGTGGATGATGAGCATTATAGATTCGTTGGTAGAGGTAAGACTCGTAAGCGAGGATGACTTCTTAAAGATCAGAGAAACTCTGACAAGAATTGGTGTAGCGTCTAGAAAAGACAGAAAATTGTATCAGTCATGCCATATCCTTCATAAGCAGGGTAGGTATTATATTGTGCATTTTAAAGAATTGTTTATGTTAGATGGAAAACCATCTAATTTTTCAGAAGAAGATAAAGGAAGAAGGAATACTATTGCTAACCTGGTTGCCGAGTGGGGCCTGGTACAATTAATAGACCCTTCTAAAACTAGAGAGCCTGTTGCTCTTTTATCCCAGATTAAAGTACTTCCATACAAAGAAAAGGACGATTGGGAACTAGTATCTAAGTACAACATAGGACGTAAAAAATAGTTGATTTTTACCCCAAAAGGGGTTATAAATAATATACCGATGCCAATAGGGTCGGTATTTTTTAACTCGCTTAGTTCAAAGGAGAACACATGAACACATATCTTTCTTCGGCTGTTGATTCTGATCAATACGCCAAAACTCAATTCCTTAACACCTTTGTAAAAGAAGAAACGGTTCGAGAGCCTCTTCAGCAATTTGTAAACGCTCAAGCTCAATTTGCGCGTCAGTCAATTGCAGCAGTTGAAGATCTTATCGATGTTGCTTCTAAATATGACTTTTTAGGTGCTTTCGAACAAGCTCTAAAACCTTACAAAGCAGCAGCTTAAGGAGTTTACTATGAACGCTACAGTACCCTTTTTTAAGGACTTCGAACGTAATTTTATTGGTTTTGATCGTCTTTGGAATGATCTAGCTACTTTGCAAAATAACGTCGCAAAAACAATCCCCAACTGGCCTCCTTACAATATTAAGAAGGTTGATGAGGGAAAGTACACTATTGAGATGGCCGTTGCCGGTTTCAGTAAAGCCGATATAGACATTGATTTATCAGGGGATACTCTGAAGATCTCCGGTGCATCACATTCTGATGATAGCGACTATGTGTACAAAGGTATTGCGGAGAGATCGTTTTCTCGCTCGTTTAAACTAGCTGATTCTGTTGAGGTTAAGAATGCATCCCTGGTTAATGGAATGCTTAAAGTAACGCTGGAAAATATGTCTAAGTTAATTCCAGCTAAGAAAATTGATATTGTAGATGAATCAGCCGCTGAAGTTAGCCAGAAACAATTGCTAACAGAAGCGACTAAAAAATGAAATTTATCAATAAGATTTTAGATAAATTATTTGACTTTACCGAGCAGTACAGCCGTTTTAAAACGGCTGCTCTTCTTTCTTCTAACGCTAAAACTAGAGAAGAGGTGGAGCAGATTTTAAACGATCTTTACGGTCCTAAGAAGTAAAAAAGAGGCCCTTCGGGGCTTCTTTTTACTAAATACAGCACAAGGGAGGGTACCATGGAAATTTTAATCGTTCTTGTAATTATAGTAGCCGTAATGGCCTTTTATGTTAATAGAAGAAGCAAAATTTTTGATTTAAATAATGACGGAAAAGTAGATCAAGCAGATGCTAAGGTTGCTGTTGAGCAGGTCAAAACAACCGTTAAAAAGACTGCTCAAAAAGCGAGAGCTAAAAAAACTCCAGCAGCAAAGTAAAGGGTTAACATGCAACTAACAGAAAATTTTTCCCTTGCGGAATTAGTTAAAAGTGAGACCGCTCTCAGAAACGGTCTAGACAATACTCCTGGCGATGCTGAGATTGAGAATTTAAGAATACTTTGCGAAAACATTCTTCAGCCCCTCAGATCGGCTTACGGAAGAGGAATAAAAGTTAATTCTGGCTTTAGACATCCTAATGTTAATGCTGCCGTAGGGGGATCTAGGACATCGGATCATTGTCGAGGTCAAGCAGCTGATATTGAGATTCCTGGTGTAGCAAATTACGATTTAGCAAAATACATTTCAGAGAATTTTTGGTATACCCAAGTAATCCTAGAATTCTATACCCCTGGGGTACCTGACTCTGGATGGGTTCACGTATCTTACAACCCGGCTGATCTAAAATGTCAGACTCTCACAGCAATGAGAGAGAACGGTAAGGTTGTTTACAAGCCTGGATTAATTGCCTAAAGTAGTTTAAAATTGTTGTACTCGTGTAGGAAAGCCTCGGAGTACTTTAAGGATAATAATGAATTTTTATACCAGTGTACATCAGTACAGAAGCGAAATTCTGTTAAGAGGGTTTGAGAACGGAGAAAAGATCCAACGCTCAATCCCTCTCAAACCTTACATCTTTACTAATGATAAAACCTCGATAGAAGAATACAAAACTATCGACGGTAAGACTGTTTATAAACGAGAGTTTGAGAACGTTTATGAAGCTAGAGACTACGTCAAGCAATACAGGGATGTCTCTGGTAAGTTAATGTACGGCAATACCAATTACCTTTACAACTTCATTGACGACCATTACCCTGGAGAGATCGATTACGATCCTAATCTCATCTCGGTAGTTACAATCGATATTGAGATTGAAGCTACTGGAGGGTTCCCGGACATAACAAAAGCTGACAGACCTCTAACATCTCTTACTGTTCGAAAGAATGGAAAGAGTGTAGTGCTTGCAATGAAAGACTACAAGCCAGAGAAAGAGTCTGTTACTTTTATTAAGTGTGTAGACGAGGGAGATCTTTTATCAAAGTTTATCACAATCTGGCGCTCTAAACAATACTTACCCGATATTGTAACAGGATGGAACGTTGAAGGGTTTGATATGCCGTACATGATTAATAGAATTACGCGCATACTTGGACCTGAGTCAGCAAAGAAGCTCTCTCCTTGGGGAATACTGGATGAGCGGGAAGTAGAGTTTGCTGGTCGACAAGTTATTATTCCTATTATTGTTGGTATTACAATTCTCGATTATCTTCAACTGTACAGAAAGTTCTCGTTTAAGATGCTTGAGAGTTACAAACTAGATTTTGTTTGCGATCACGAGCTAGCAGAGAAAAAGTTAGACTATGCCGAACTAGGGTACGAAAACCTTACGCAGTTCTACGAGAACGATTTTCAGAACTATGTAAACTATAATATTCGAGACGTTGAACTTGTAGATATGTTAGAAGATAAGCTTAAGTTTATTGAGCAAGTCTTTGCTATTGCATACGACGCTAAGGTAAACTACCTTGATACATTTACATCTGTACGGATGTGGGACATTATTATAACAAATTATCTAAAGCAGAAGAATATAGTCGTGCCAATGTTTGATCCTTCCAAGCGGCAGAAAGATAATCCTATTGTAGGTGCGTACGTTAAAGACCCGCAAATAGGAATGCATGAATGGGTTTGCTCGTTTGACTTGAATAGTTTGTACCCTCACTTAATTATGCAGTATAATATTTCACCCGAAACATTTAAAGGAACATTCTCCTCGCTTGCTTCTAGTGATGGAGTAGATAAAATAATTAACGGCGCGTTAGATGATTTTGGTATCAGAAACGAAATGAACGCCTCTAACTATACGGTAGCTGCTTCTGGGTGTTACTACGATAAAGACAGACAAGGATTCCTTTCCGAGCTCATGCAGAAAATGTATGATGATCGAGTTAAGTATAAGAATCAGATGATTGAGGCAAAGAAAAAGTTTGAGAAAGAAAAGACATATGAGCTGGAGAAAGAAATTGCTCGATGTCACAACATGCAGTTAGCTAAAAAAATTCAGCTTAACTCCGCTTATGGTGCTTTAGCAAATAAGTTCTTTAGGTGGTATGATGTTCGCTTTGCCGAATCAATTACTAAGTCCGGACAACTGTCTATTCGCTGGGCTGAAAATAAGATGAATGAGTTTATTAATAAGCAACTTAATACATCGGACGTTGATTATGTTATTGCTGTTGATACCGACTCAATGTATCTTAATTTAAGCGGTATTGTAAACAAGTTCATAGGGAAAGATAAACCTATCGACGATAAGGTTGCTATTCTTGACAAATATTGTAACGATGTGATTGAAAAGCAACTTAACAAGTACTATAATGAGCTTGCAATATATGTAAACGCCTATGCACAAAAGATGAAGATGAAGCGCGAGGCGATTGCTGATAAAGGTATATTCATTGCTAAAAAGCGATACATTTTAAATGTGTATGATAACGAAGGAGTTCGCTACTCAGAACCTAAGCTTAAGATGATGGGTGTAGAAGCGGTTAGGAGTTCAACGCCGCTTTCAGTTAGAAACAGTATTACAAAAGCCTTTAACATCATCATGACTAGAACAGAAGATGAGATGATTGATTACATTGCCGAGGAGAGAGACAAGTTTGCCAGGCTCCCGTTTGAGGATGTTTCGTTTCCTCGAGGATGTAAAGATCTAGATAAGTGGACTGATAACAGTAAGAATTCTATTAAGGTGTTTAAGCTGGGAACTCCCATTCACGTTAAAGGCGCACTGCTGTATAATAATCAACTAAAAAAGAAAGGCCTAGATAATAAATATGATTTAATCTATTCGGGAGAGAAGATTAAATTTTGTTATCTTAAGACACCTAACTACCTAGGTGAGCATGTTATCTCCACCCCTGGAAAGCTTCCTAAAGAACTTAATCTCGATACATTAATTGATTATGATAAGCAGTTTGAGAAAGCTTTCCTTGAGCCCCTCTCCTCCATTTTAGATACTATTGGTTGGAAGACAGAGCGGCATAGCACATTAGAAGGATTTTTCGGATGATTAAAACTACCATTGATGATATGTACGATATGGATTCAAATGATTTTGGATTCTCTGCTGTAAGCGAAGATGAACTTAAAGCAATGGAGCGTCAGCTCCAACAAGAAGTAACATCTAAAGATCAGGCATTAGCAGAAATAGAAGAGACATACAAGGGTAAGCTCGAACAGCTTTATAAAATGGTAATGCCATTGTTAGTTAATTTGGCTAAAGATGATTCAAAAGAATATATTTACTGGCCAAATAGATCACAAAAAATGAATGATTTTATTTCTAAAGTTAAAAAAATAGTTAATTCATGAAATCAATAAACATTAATCACGTAGCTTTAGCAACTGCGTTACTTCTCTCGGCGGTAGCGGAGTTTTACTCTATAATTGGCCTTACCACTATTTTTTCTTCTGCATTTTGGCCTATAGTTATTTTAGGAGGGTCGTTAGGATTAGCCAAGGTAGTGTCAGTCTCGTGGCTATATAGAAACTGGGATGTTGTTAGTAAAACATTAAAATACTATCTAGTTTCGGCGGTAGTTGTTTTAATGTTTATTACTTCAATGGGAACGTTTGGTTATCTGTCTAAAGCACATTTAGATCAAGCGGTTCCTACAGGAGATGCTCTAAGTAAAGTTTCTATCGTTGAAGATAAAATAAAGATTCAGAAAGACAATATCGATGCTGCTCGTAAAGCTATCAAACAAATGGATGAACAGGTTGATCAGCTTCTTTCAAGAACCTCTGAAGGTCAGGGGGCAGAAAGAGCAGTGCTTGTTCGTCGAGCGCAAGCAAAGGAGCGTGAAAAACTCTTACTTGATATTGCAAATGCACAAAAAGAAATTACAAAGCTTAACGAAGAAAAAGCACCTCTAGCTTCCGAGTTAAGAAAAATTACAGCTGAAGTAGGGCCTATCAAATACATAGCAGAGCTTATCTATGGAGAGGCTGATGACTCTGTTATTGATAAAGCAGTAAGATGGGTTATAATTTTAATAGTTGCAGTGTTCGATCCCCTCGCTATAGCTCTTTTAATTGCTGCTAACAGTCAGTTAAAAACTCCTTTACCTCCTCAAAATAAAATAGAGATAGAAGATGATTTAAAAAATAAAGACAATGTAATCCCTAGATGGCTTAAACGTACTCACAAGTTGAACGAAAAACGTAAAGCAGGTAAAATAGAGATTGACAAGAAAAAAATTAAAGTAATGCCTGAAGACGACATTCCAGACGATGCCGCAAGCATTTCTAGAAGACAGAAAGAGGCAGCTGGAATAGTTAAACCTAAATCTATAGACGTTGGAGAATACTAACATCATGAATGATTTTGAAGTTAATCCTATTGGATATTTTAGAGAAATAAGATTGTCTCGTAATCTTATGAATAATATTATGGACTATCAAAATTTTGAGCACCTTCATCCTACAGTGCTTGAAGCAGTAAAAGAGCTTAAAAAGTATTATGAAAAACAAATAGAGGAAGGTATACAATGAGTGATTTTTTTAGAGACCTTGTGGAGACTATTAAAGATGAAGATACTTCTATTGCCGCTGACGGTGCTGGTAGTGCTGAGTTTGGGAGCTTTATTGATACTGGCAGCTACATTCTCAACGCTGCTCTCTCAGGCAGCCTCTATGGCGGCGTACCTGATAATAAAATTACTGGTTTTGCAGGAGAGTCCGCTACTGGTAAGAGTTACTTCGTTCTTGGGATCGTCCGATCTTTCCTCGAAAAGCATCCAACAGGTGGAGTCGTCTATTATGACACCGAAGCAGCCGTCACCAAAGGAATGATGGAAGAGCGAGGCATTGATACTAAACGTGTTATTATTGCCGAGCCTGATACTATTCAGAAGTTTAAGACTCATGCACTTAAGATGTTAGATGCATACGATAAGCAGCCTAAAGATAAGCGTCCCCCTATGCTGTTTGTATTAGATAGTCTAGGACTACTCTCTACCTCTAAGGAGATGGAAGATAGTCTAGAAGGTAAAGATACTAGAGATATGACCAAGGCACAGGTCATTAAAGCAACGTTTAGAGTGCTTACACTTAGACTTGCCAAGGTAAGTGTGCCAATGTTAGTAACTAATCACGTTTATGATTTAGTTGGTTCTTATATACCTATGAAAGAGTTAGGGGGAGGTACGGGGTTAAAATATGCTGCCAGTTCTATTGCAATGTTATCAAAAAAGAAAGAAAAAGACACTTCCGGTGCAATCATCGGAAATATCATCAAGGTTCAAATGTACAAATCTCGACTATCGAAAGAACATTCAAAAGTCGAAGTGCTTCTTACTTACGACAAAGGTCTTGACCGATACTACGGTCTCCTAGACTTGGCTGAGAAGTACGAAATCTTTAAGAAGACATCTACTCGATACGAGCTTCCTAACGGACAGAAAGTATTTGGGAAGGAAATTAACACCAACCCTGAAAAGTACTTTACTGAGGAAGTAATGGCAAGGCTAGAAGAATGTGCGAAAAACGAGTATAGTTACGGTGCCCCCGGGCTTCCAGATCCTAATTCGTCCGAAGAGATTACTAGCGAAGTCGAGTAGATTTAATTTAGGTTTAATTTTATCATATGATTATCTTGTTAGCAAAGGTGACTTATGTTAGTACTCGTTGAAACTATCTCTCAATTTCGTATGCGTTATCTTATTGAAACTAATGACAACCATCCCGAATGGGCTTTGGATAGTGTAGTGGAGGGGCATGTTAATAACAAAGTAATTAAAGAATTCTCACAGGAGCATTTAGGAGAAACAATCTTTAGTCACCGCACTGTTACCGAACAAGACGCACTAGATCTTTTTCGGAAAGACAATAATTATCTTGCTACATGGAGCGATAACAAAATTAGAGAGGTAGGATTTAATCTTGTAGGAGATAGTAATGATTGAATTTATTTTTCTTATGATTGGATTTGTTATCGGAGCAGCTGTCTATCGAGGATGGCTGGTTTATAAAAGATATCAACGAATCAAAATGCTTGCCACGTTTGCGCAAGACGTTTTGGATGATCTAAGGTCAAAAATAATAGATGCGTCAGTAGAGGTTCATAACGAACAATTTTTCTTCTATAGCAGAGATACAAAAGAATTCTTACTTCAGGGTAAGAACTACGAAGAAATCGTTGCGAATATAAAAACAAAATACCCTGGCAAACATTTTAATGTGACGGAGAAAGAACTTGACCTCATCAAAGGTATATCAAGCTGAAGTACTAGAAGATCCTGCAACTAAAGAACAGATTCTTCAGTTTGATGAAGAAATGATGAAAGAGTTAGACTGGAGGGAAGGAGATGATGTGGTCTTTTCTACTGACGAGGAGCACGTTACGATGATTAATAAAACGTGGGTAAAAAGAAATATGAAGAAACCTGGTTCTATGAAAGGTAAAAATTGATTGAGAATACAATACTAACTAATCTGATCAACAACGAAGAATTTTTAAGAAAGACACTACCCTTTATTAAGTCGGATTACTTTACCGACAGAATCCATAAAAACGTTTTCAATCTTATTGAAGCGTATTCAAAAGAGTACAATAAACAACCAACTACTGCCGCTCTTGTCATCGATGCTGACAAATTAGAAAAAGTATCTGATGATGAAGTTAAGCAAACAATAGACTATCTTAACAATCTTAAGGATGAACCTTGTGATCTTGAATGGCTTGTGGATAATACTGAAAAGCATTGTCAGGATAAAGCTATTCAAAATGCTATTATGGAATCAATTCACATCCTTGATGATAGGACAGGGAAGTATACAAAAGAAGCTATTCCACAAATACTTTCTGATGCATTAGCAGTATCGTTCGATACATCAGTAGGTCACGACTTTCTAGGTGACTTCTTGGAGCGGTATAATTCATATCATAGAAAAGAAAAGCGTGTTGAGTTTGATCTAGAATTCTTTAATAAAATAACTAAAGGGGGTCTACCAACTAAGACACTCAATGTAGCGCTAGCTGGTACTGGTGTAGGTAAGTCTCTCTTTATGTGTCACTGTGCAGCAGCCAACCTTATTCAAGGACGTAATGTACTTTACGTAACGATGGAGATGTCAGAGGAGAAGATTGCCGAACGAATTGACGCAAATCTTCTAAATGAAACTATCGACATGCTATCAATGCTGACTGAAGATGCTTACAAGAGAAAGGTAGATAGACTTCTAGAGAAAACTAAAGGTAAATTAATTATAAAAGAGTATCCCACCGCCTCAGCTGGATCTGGACACATTAGACATCTTCTAAATGAACTCAAGATAAAGAAGAATTTCAAGCCTGAGATTATCTACATCGATTACTTAAATATTTGCATTTCATCTAGACTTAAGTTTGGAAGTAATGTTAATTCTTATTCTTATATCAAAGCAATTGCTGAGGAACTTAGAGGGTTAGCAGTAGAGTTTGACGTACCTATTGTAACGGCTACTCAGACTACTCGTTCGGGTTATACGAATAGCGACCTTGGACTTGAAGATACTTCGGAATCCTTTGGTCTACCGGCTACAGCGGACTTCATGTTCGCTTTGATTTCTACAGACGAATTGCAGGATCTCAATCAGTTTTTAGTTAAACAGCTAAAGAATCGCTATAATGACCCGTCATTTCACAGAAAGTTTGTGATTGGCGTGGATAGATCAAAAATGCGGCTTTACAATGTAGAGCAGACTGCTCAAGATGACGTGTCTAATGATAAACCGGTTTTTGATAGCTCTCAGGCTGGAGAAAGAATAAATAATGAAAGACGTATAGAGAAAAGCGTTTTCGAGGAATTTAAGTGATTTTAAGGTTTACGTTACTTTTACCAGTTTTTATAACAGCTATAATAATCTCACATGCATTTCACTTACTATCTGCCTTATTCCACGGGCCTTACGATCTCTGGGAGGGGATCAAAAAAGCGTATGAGAAAGAAGGGTGAATTAGTATTTACTAAGACGTTCAACTATCGTTACTCTATCGGTAACTTGATGGATGTATCGGTTGTTGGACATCGTTCATCCAAGCTCAAAGACGAGCTTGCAATTGCTGCTGAGTATTATGCATCCCTTTTGCTCCCAAGACGAATCTGTAAGAACATCTCTCTTAACATTAGACTTATGCCCAAGCTTGCTGATGACGCAATGGGTTATTGTTCATATGTTGAACGAGATGGTCAGTACAAAGAGTTTGAAATAGAATTATATAAGAAGATGTCAAAAGAAGAGTTACTAAAATACCTAGCCCATGAAGTTGTCCATATGAAACAGTTTGCACTTGGGGAGCTTAATGATGGGTTTGTATCAAAGAGAAAAGCCAGATGGCAATCCTCTCACATAGATGAAAACAAGGTTGATTATTGGGACCAGCCTTGGGAGATTGAAGCGTACGGGAGAGAAATAGGCTTATATGCCCGTTACGTTGAAACATTTGGAAGTGATTAATGCACGAAGACTTCGATAAGTTTTATCGCTCTTTGAAGTCAATAACATCTGATCGTTATCCTGGCCTAGAAATACTTTCTGTTGATCCTATTAAGATTGAAAATTGGATCATTAAAGCTTCATCATCAACATTTGACTCCATCCTCGTAGTAATGACTCATGCCGAGACCGGAGAAGTTCAAACAGGGTTTTTCAGTTCTGAGATGGATGCCAATATGTTTATTACCTATTGGATACAGGCTGATGACAGACGCCTTATAAATAAGAAGTAGTTGTAACAACCAAAAAAAGGAAATAAAAAAATGTACAAAAAGCTGGCAAGTGTGCTGCTTTTTGTTATGTTTTCATCATCTGCAACTGCTCAAACAGTTGTCACTGATTCGACTTCGAGAAGTTCATCCGAAACAAAAGTTGAAAGCCCCCCTCCAACCGCTGTAGCTCCATCCATCACTACCATTAACAACGATGTGTGTGCTGTTGCTGCTTCTGGAGCCGTTCAAACACAAATTCTAGGCATCTCTATGGGCGGTACTATGAGAGATATGAATTGTGAGAGAATTAAATTAGCTAAAAATTTATACGACATGGGCATGAAAGTAGCTGCAGTTGCTACTCTATGTCAAGACGAGAGAATTTTTACCGCTATGATTGCTGCAGGAACACCTTGCCCTGTAGAGGGAAAGATTGGACAGGATGCAAAAGATGAATGGGAAAAGCGAGGAGTAGTAAACAAAGCTGATAAAGCAAATATTGGTGCGTACGGTGTCAATCCTCCTAGAGTAGAGCCAAAGAAACAAGCAGAGAAGAAAGATGAATTTCTTTGCAAAGACTTTGCCGGGGACGATCCAATTGTAAAGGCTAGATTGGGCTGCAAGTGAAAAAGTATCTGTTGTTTCTCTTGTTTTTGAGTAACGTATCATATGCCCAGGTTGTCGGGTCTCAGCCAGACCCTTACGCTACGTATACTCAATCTCAAAACCTCCTATCTCCTACCGTAAACGCATGGACAGGAACTGTTGCCGGGCAGAATGGAGGATTTGCAGGAGGAACAACACCTGCTTTTAATGCAGGAACTAATACTATTATTTTTGGATATACTGTTGCATCTGCAACTCAAACTATAGGAATTAATGCTGCGCTTGCATCCGCAGGAACCGGATTAAAAATTGGAGGGTACTCGTATTCATGGAATATTAATAACGACTCATCATCTGGTCAATATGGAACATTATCAAGTACTGTTTCTCTAAGAGGTACATCAGGCGCAATCTTACAGTCTTACACCTCTAATTATCCTCAGATGATAGGAATGGGATTTATTAACTATTCCGGTACTCAATGGTTCCCTCAAGATTATCCTTTGTCTAGTGTAACAGATTTAGAGTTAAAATTTACAGGAAAAGATGCTAAATTCTGGGCAGGGTATTATGGCCCTCAAGTTAGAATGCCATCTATAATGTTAGAGTACACCCAAGACCTTTGCCAATCTAATCCTCTATCTAGTCCCTCGTGCCCGGGCTATGCAGCAGCTTATCAAACCCAACAATGTTCGATAAATCCATTGTTTGATCCTTCTTGCCCAGGTTATACTTTAGCTCAATGTAACATCAACCCGCTATCTTCTCAGATATGTACAGGCTATCAAGCAGCATTTCTTGTTCAACAGTGCTCTTTAAATCCTCTCTATGATAGATCGTGCTCAGGTTACGATCAAGCACTTTTAACTCAACAATGTTCTGATAATCCTCTCTACTCTCAAGAGTGCCCAGGTTATTCTTCCGCGTATGCTAGACAAAATATTTTAAATTCTTCATCTAGCACTATCACAACATCTTCTTCCGTAGTTTCAAAAACAGAGCCGTCAACATCTATAAAAACAGACGGTACAGTTCAAACAACAGTTTCAAAAACTGGAGATAGTGCCGTTGATAGCGTAATAGAAACAAAGACTACTTCAGCCTCTCCAAGTGATACAACTGCTGCGGTAAAGTTAACACCCTCAGGAACTCAAAATGCTGGAATCCAAGCAATTGCCTCGCCCCAACAAACAACAGAAAAAAGTGAAGCAAAACCCTCAGCATCCCAATCACAATCTCAGCAACCAGCTCAAAGAACAACCAGAACAGAAAGAAGTGAAAGAGCAGAATCCAAATCTAGTTCTAATGAAGGTAAACCTGGATCTGAAGTAAAGTTAGCAAGTGAAAAGAAAGCGAAAGAAGAAATGAGAAAAGCTGAACAAGCCACTTCTTTTGAAGGACAAGTAGCAGTTCAAGCAAATGTTATCAGTGCAATGAGTTTTGTGCCAGGATTTTCTTCCTATGCTCAATCTAACATCCCGGACATTCTTGAAAAACAAATAAAAAAACAATATGGTAAAGATGTAATAGATAATAGACAAGCTGGGAGAAGACTTTTTGGAGCAGCAGATAGATTACATCAGGAGATGGTAGATGGACAATACAAATAATGAAATAGATCTGAACAAGGATGGAAAAATATCTTCTAAAGAAGAGGCGCAATACGAACGTAAAGCAGTTAATCGAAGGAGAATGGCCTGGCTTTCGTTAGTTGCTATGATTGTTTCAGCGTTTGCTTTAATGTTCTTTGTACCTGAATCAAGATTAGAAAAGATTAAAGACATGCTTGATTTGTATTGGATTGCTTTGGGTGGGGTAGTTGGTACATATGTTGGAATATCAACCTGGATGACAAAGAGATGACAAGTACATTGTTTGAGTCGTTTATGGTATTTTATCTCATAGAGATTTTAATTCTAGGAGCAATTGCGGTCAACATATTGCGAGAAGCAAAACAAGATAATATTTCTGAAGACGATGGAAACGTTCAATCTAAAAAAGGACCGAGTGCTTCTGACCTTATTAAAATGAGAGCAGTTGCTAAAGAATTGGAAAGACAAAACAAATGAGCGATTTAAATGAAGTTTCCAAAAATTTAAATACGTTAAAGGAAGCTCAAAAAATTGGTAAAGATACTGCAAAAATTGTTACTGATATACAATCAGATAACAACGAAGCGGTAAAGCAAGCTCAGAAAAAAAGAGAGTATGAAAAGAGACAAAAAGAAAGATTGTACATAAATGCTGAAATTCAAGCGTTTGAAAAGTTTCAAGAAGAACAAGAACGAAAAGAAATGCTCCAAAAAATGGAGAAAGATGTAATTAACAAATACGGAAAAGAAGCTTGGCAAAGAGTTCAACAACTAAAACAAGAAATTAATAAATCAAATGAAGAAGAAATGAAACTCATACAAAAAGATAAAGACAAGGTCAATGATCTTTTTTGGTGGATATTAGGAATAGTTTCTATAGTAATTTATTTGTTTAAGGTCTACAAAATATGAGACCTGCCCACTGGTTTGCAGCAACATGCCTTATTATTAGTTTTTTTGGTCTTTGGTTGGAACATCAGTATAATCAAATAACTAAACAAGAAATAAGGAAGTAAAATGTCAGACAAAAATATAGACAAAAAAGTAGAAGAGCTGGAAGCAGCAGCAAAGAAGTATGCTAGTAAAGACACAGTGATTAGTATTGGAGGATATGAATTTACTCCTGCCAAGCTAATGATTGCTGCTGGTATAGTTTCTTCTGTGCTTGGTTCGCTGTATGGAGCATTTGAAGTATATAAATCTTATCAGGATATGCAGAAAAAAATAGCAACCTATGTTGCTCCTGACCTTTCGGAGTTTGATAAGCGATTGGCTGTTATAGAAGAGAATTCTGCTAAAACTACAGACTACACCCGCGACATTAAGAACGATCTTAAAAACGACATCAGAAGGTTGGAAAATGTGGTTGAGCAAGTGGAACGAGGAGCTAAGCAAAGCCAACGTGAAACTGAAAAGGACGTTCGAGAATTACGAAAAGAGATAGATAATAAGATTCAGAAAGCAATGGATAATCCATTATCTGGAAGGTAATTACACAGAGAGGTGAAGAGTGAACGATAGAAGACTGTTTAAGTGGCTTGCACTATTAATATTAGTTCCATTATTGCT
>Ga0247840_10003295_pt1 | contig 27465 bp, 25 predicted proteins | sample LaCruzMarch2015__FD_192404 | JGI IMG/M metagenome (GOLD analysis project Ga0247840, IMG submission 192404) | Freshwater microbial communities from meromictic Lake La Cruz, Castile-La Mancha, Spain - LaCruzMarch2015_17m | ecosystem: Environmental > Aquatic > Freshwater > Lake | place: Spain...
GAGATGAACTGCAGTTGAGAGTAGATCCAGTTCGTGTGGAAGTGATTTCTCATCGACTTCGTTGATTGCCTTCGGTCTGCCAGCTGCCACGCGTAAACCATCAGCAGCCATCGTTCCAGCTAGCTCTTTGCCAGCTAGGAGCTGATCTAGTTTTTCCGCTTCAACCAAATGCTCGAACCATGTGTAATCAACAGAACGAGTTGAGTAGCGGTATCCCCCAGCAACCACCCCTGGCCACTGGTCCTTCCAGACCAATGCATGAGTGTTTGACATAAAAGCAATCTCAGAAAAAGCCTTGGTTGCGCCAACAGTTGCAAACTCTGCGGTGCGATCGGTGATTTCAACTTTCATACGAAAGACCATCTTTTGCAGCCAAGCAAGCAAGGTTTCGGTGTTGGATTTATCGACCATAAGCCACGTTGTTTCACCGTCATCGATGAGCTTGATAACTTGTTCGATTCGACCCTGCGGGTCCAGCAATAATGCCTCAGCAGATTCACCCGGAACTAAGTTCTTTAGATTTTGGCTCAGCAGCGAGTGCAACCAAGTAAGGCGATCGATACCGCTGACAGCGATGATTCCCTGGGCATCCAACAAGCAAAGCGCATCGCCTTCGGAAAGCTTTCGCTGCTCAATCATTGGATCGCCGAAGTGTGCTTTGACTAACAACTATTCAACTCTTTCAAGTTTTGCTGATGCGTGTGATGCCAAAGGATTGCCAAGGGCTGCCATATCCCACGCCCAGAGCAAACTGCCTTCAACTAAACCAAACATTCTGGTTGCTGCAACATATTCTTTTGCAGAGGATGAACGCATAACTGCATCAGTAGAGAGATCAACTCGCGCGCCTTTGATTTGTCCGATGTAAAGCTCACTTACTCCACTCGGGTGAAGAATGGATGCTTCGATATCGAAGCCACCATCTTTGTTTCTTAGGGTTTCAAGCCGTTCATGGTTTGCAAGAAGTTTCTCGCCCGTGCCAGGAAGTAAGCCTGGGCCGCTATCTGAACCTTCGGGCGATTTTGCCAAACGCCAAAAACCAATTTCGGTTGGAAGTGATTTTCCGTCGCTTAGCTTTGATGTAGACACGTAGCTAAGGAAAGGCTGATCGTCGTGACTGAATTCAATTGTCTGAGTGAACTCAAGTTCAATCTTGGACGTTTTGGTCTGATAGGAAATGAGACCGGGCCCGGACCACTTACCTACTAGAAATGCAAAAGGGGTAAGTTCCAGGGGCAATCCCTCTGGTAAGACGAACAACTATTTCTGACCCTTGAAGAGTCGATACAAAACCAAAGCCGAAATTGATCCGATTGCAAGGGAAGCTAGGACCAAAAGGCCGGTGAAGAAAATCTCGAGTGCAAGCATGAATCAAGTCTAACTTGCCAAAAACACATAGGCGGTGGCAACCGCCAAGATCAGGTAGCTTCCGCCGCCGACGTAGACGAGCTTTCTAACAATGCCCTCGGGCTGAGCTCTAAACAAGTGGTACAAAGACACCAGCGCAACTGACCCGGCAAGAATTGTCCCGAACCAAGCCGGAGCAGTTGATTGACTCTGGCTCAAAATCGCCCAAAGCGCCAAAATAGCAACAATCACCCAGATGCTGATTATCTGGCCCCAGTGCTTACTCATATCTCAATCATGCCGTAGCAGCTTGCAGCTATGGCTAAACTTGGCACAAAGATTTGGAGTATTCATGGCACAGCTTCTGGTTCTTACGGCTTCGGCCGAATCAGAAGTACTTCCTGCCCTGGGACTACTAAGCCACAGGGTCCGATACATCGCAGCTGAGCCAGCGAGTTTGGTAAATGCTCCAGGTCACGACCTAGTTTTTCTAGACGCCCGAAAAGATCTTGCCGCATCAAAGGCCATGGCAAAACTTCTAAACGCGACTGGTTTATCTGCACCTCTTATCGTGATTATCGCCGAGGGAGGATTGGCGGCACTGAACTCCGAGTGGGGTGCCGATGACATCATTTTGGATTCAGCAGGTCCCGCTGAAATTGAAACCCGAGTAAAACTTGCAATTAGCCGTTCAAAAGAACTTGGACAGAACGACACCATCAATGCTTCGGGAGTTGTTATTGACGAAGCAAGTTACTCTGCAAGAATTCATGGCCGACCGTTGGATCTGACATACAAAGAGTTTGAACTTTTGAAGTTTTTGGCTCAGCACCCGGGAAGAGTATTTTCCAGAGATCAGTTGCTCAGTGAAGTTTGGGGATACGACTACTTCGGAGGAACCAGAACCGTGGATGTTCACATTCGAAGACTCAGGGCCAAACTGGGCGATCTTGAGGCCCTGATTGGGACCGTTCGAAACGTTGGATACCGCTTCAATCCAAGCGATTCAGAGCTAGCAAGCCTGTAGTTCAATAAAAGTTAACCGCCAGGACGCCTTGGCGTGTCAATATTGACCTTATGTCCGAAGAAACCATGGCTATCAACCTGCCCGAATCACGGGATGGGTTAGCTGCCGAGCGCTTCTTGGATAGAGAACTTAGCTGGCTTGCATTTAACCGCAGAGTGTTAGAACTAGCCCAAGACCCAACCATGCATCTGCTTGAGCGCGTGAACTTCTTGAGCATCTTCTCCTCAAACCTCGATGAATTCTTCATGGTTCGAGTAGCCGGTCTCAAGCGACGCTTGGCCACCGGCCTTGCGGTCGCGAGCCCATCGGGATTATCCCCCAAAGAAGTCCTGACCAAAATTTCTGAGGAAGCTCACGAACTCCAGCTGGCTCACGCCAAGTTGTTTCTTGAGGTAATCGAACCAGAACTAGAAAAACACGGCATCAACCTAGTTCGATGGAACGAGCTTCGCGACGACGAGAAGCTATCGCTTCAGGACTACTTCCAGTCACACATTTTTCCGGTCCTAACTCCACTAGCTGTTGACCCGGCTCATCCGTTCCCTTACATATCTGGTTTGTCATTGAACCTCGCGGTTGTTTTGCAGAATCCAGGAACTGAAAAAGAACACTTTGCCAGAGTGAAGGTGCCACCTCTTCTTCCCAGGTTCGTTTTGATTCCTAACCCGGAAAAAAACGAAGGGGTTCGCTACGTTCCCCTAGAAGACATCATTGGAGAATTTTTGGGACTGCTTTTTCCTGGAATGACAGTGCTGCAGTATCACAACTTCCGAGTCACCAGAAATGAAGACCTCGAGGTTGATGAAGACGAAGGTGAGAACTTACTTCTTGCCCTTGAGAAGGAATTGCTTCGCAGAAGATTCGGCCCTCCGGTGCGTCTTGAAGTTGCAGATGACATGAACCCGCAGGTTCTTGAGCTTCTAATTCGTGAGCTTGATATTTCAACTCAGGACGTTTACACCTTGCCATCACCACTTGACCTAACTGGACTGAGTGATATTGGATCTCTTCAGAGGCCCGAGCTTCGTTTCCCACCTCATCCTGTCGTCACGAATAGATACCTACTTAGCCGAGACGATGAACCGTTGAATATGTTCTCCGTGCTCAAGAGCCGCGAGGTCATGGTTCACCACCCTTACGAATCTTTCTCAACCAGCGTTCAAGAGTTCCTGGAGCAAGCGGCCGAAGACCCACAGGTTCTAGCAATCAAGCAAACCCTTTATCGCACCTCGGGAGATTCTCCAATTGTTGATGCGTTGATTCAAGCTGCTCAAGCGGGCAAGCAGGTTTTGGCTCTAGTTGAGATCAAGGCTCGCTTTGATGAGCAAAACAACATCACTTGGGCTAGAAAACTCGAGCAAGCTGGCGTTCACGTGGTCTATGGAATGGTGGGTTTAAAAACCCATTGCAAATTAGCCCTCGTTATTCGACAAGAGGGTGGGTCTCTAGTTCGTTATTGCCATATCGGTACCGGAAACTACAATCCAAAAACTGCCAGGTTCTACGAGGACTACGGCCTACTAACCTCGAGAGAATCGGTTGGCGAGGACCTAACCAAACTTTTCAACCACTTGTCTGGCTACGCGCCTGAGGCAACCTTCAAATCGCTGTTAGTTTCTCCCGTGGGAGTTAGAGAAGGACTAACAGACCTTATCGAACAGGAAATCGAGTTTCATAACGCTGGCATGAAAGCTCGCATCAGCATCAAGGCCAACGCCTTGGTCGACGAAGAAATCATTGATTCGCTATACAAAGCGTCCAATGCCGGTGTGCCAATTGACATCTTGGTTAGAGGAATGTGTGCCCTAAAACCGGGTGTGCCGGGTCTTTCCGAAACGATTCGAGTTCGATCAATTCTTGGACGCTACCTTGAGCACAGCCGAATCTTTAGCTTCCTTGGTGGAGGAGATCCTAAGGTCTACCTCGGATCGGCAGATATGATGCACCGAAACCTTGATCGAAGAGTTGAAGTTCTGGTTCGTCTAAGTGAACCTGATCACGTCAACAGCATTCTGGAAATGTTTGAGCTTGCCATGAGCGAGCAAATTGCTTCCTGGAACCTTGGCCCGAGTGGCACTTGGACACGAAGCCAGTTCGATTCCGAAGGCAACACCTTGAGCGACTTCCAAGACACCATCATGAAATCCATCGCAGAGCCAAGAGGCAAATAGTAGCTATGGAGATCTTTGCCGCCGGAGCGGTCTGCTGGAGAGAAGTCGGCAAAGACCTAAAGGTGGCAATCATCTATCGGGGGCGCTACAAGGACTGGAGTTTCCCGAAGGGAAAAGTTGATCCAGGTGAAACACTTGCCGAGGCAGCTGTTCGGGAAATCAAAGAAGAGACCGGACTAAAAGTAACGCTTGGCGTTCCCCTTTCAACCTTTTCCTACCCGATTGAGAAGGAAAGAACAAAGGTCGTTCACTACTGGGCCGCAAAGGTTTCCGATAAGGCACTGGCTAATTCCAAATTCAAACCTGATGAGGAAGTGTCCGAAGTGGTATGGGTAAAGCCAGAGCAGGCATTTGAGAAGCTTAGCTACAAGCACGATAAGGAATTACTGCAAGAAGTAATTGATCTTCGCAAAAACGGAATGCTAAAAACTAAGCCGCTAATCATCATTCGCCACGCTCACGCCACACCACGTACTGACTACGTTGGCGAAGATGGCAAGCGGCCCCTTCTTCCGGAAGGCAAAAAGCAAGCCAATGAACTAGTTCGACTATTGAGCGCCTATGGGCCCAAGAGAGTTTTCACGAGTCCTTGGCGTCGCTGCAAAGACACCATTGCTCCTTACGCCAAGGCACACCGCTACAAGATCATTGACCGGGGCGAGCTTTCGGAAATGGGAAACGCTAAGGGGCCAGCGCGAACTGCCAAAGTCGCCAGAAACCTCTTCGCTGATGCTAGATCTTCGATTCTGTGTACTCATCGACCAACACTGCCGACAATCACACAGGTATTGGCAAGCTATGCCGAGCCTAAACTAGCCAAACTAATTCTCGAGGCCAAGGCACTAAAACCAGGAGACTTTATCGTGCTTCACCTAACCACCGCAGGCAAGAAGCCAAGACTTGTTGCAGTTGAGTCTCAGAGTTTAGAAGAGCGTCTCTAGCCAAAGTTTTTACGCGGCCACCGCTAAATGTAGGCTTGGGGCATGATCGAAACCGTCGCCCATGACCTTCCAACCCTTACTGGGCGGGACGGTAAGCCAGCCAAGTGCTTAGTCACCGGTGCAACCGGCTACATCGGTGGTCGCCTAATCAGAGAGCTTCTGGCTCATGGCTACCGAGTGAGGATTCTGGCGCGCAACCCAGAAAGACTAAAAGATCATCCTTGGATTGATCGAGTTGAAGTTGTCTCGGGAGATGCCCATGACAGTGCCGCGCTAGATAAAGCCCTTGAGGGCATCGACGTTGCTTACTACTTATTGCACGCACTGATGAGCAAGGATGACTTCGAGCAAGAAGAAAAAGACATCGCTCAAAAGTTTGGCGAATCAGCCAAGAAGGCAAACATTCAAAGAATCGTTTACTTGGGCGGAATCATCGCCCAGGATGAGACGCTCTCCCCTCACCTTCAGTCCAGAGCTGATACCGGAACAATTCTTCGAAGCTTTGGAATTCCGACCATCGAGCTTCGTGCTGGAGTAGTTATTGGTAGCGGTTCGGCATCCTTTGAAATGCTTCGCTACCTAACCGAACGCCTTCCAATCATGACAACACCAAGATGGGTTGAAACAAAAATTCAACCGATTGCAGTTCGTGATGTGCTGCGGTACCTGGTTGGAGCAGCTGCCCTGGATAAATCCATCTCCGGTGATTACGACATTGGTGGACCAGAAGTCTTTAGCTACCGGGACATGATGATGAAATACGCCGAGGCTGCAGGACTTAGAAAAAGAATCATCATTCCGGTTCCAGTGCTAACTCCTAAGCTTTCCAGCGGTTGGGTTGGGCTTGTGACACCAGTGCCAATTACTTTGGCTAGAAGATTGGTTGAGAGTTTGAAAAACGAAGTCGTTGCCCGCGACGACTCAATTAGAAAACTGATTCCAGATTCCAAAAACGGGCTTACCCCGTTCAAAACAGCAGTGGAGCTTGCGTTGACTCGAATCAAGGAAGCCAACGTAGAAACTCGGTGGACTAACGCCTCGGTTCCTGGAACTCCCTCTGATCCACTTCCAACCGACCCGGACTGGGCTGGAGGAACTTTGTACACCGACGTTCGAACTGTGCATTCAGATGACTCCATCGAAACCGTCTGGAAAAGAATTGAAGGAATCGGTGGTAAGCACGGCTATTCAACTGCAACCTGGGCCTGGGAACTTCGCGGTCTCATGGACAAATTTGTCGGTGGCGTTGGCCTTCGCCGGGGACGGCGTGATGAGGACCACCTAATCGAAGGCGAAGCACTGGATTTCTGGAGAGTGGAGGCCATCAACAGACCTTTCCTGCTTCGTCTTAGGGCCGAGATGAGAATGCCGGGACTTGCCTGGTTGGAGTTCGTTGCAGAGAAAGACTCGGCTGGCACCGGAACTCTGATTACCCAGCGAGCACTGTTCGCCCCGAAGGGTTTGCTCGGCCACGCTTACTGGTGGGCAGTATGGCCAATGCACGGACTGGTGTTTCCATCAATGGTTAAGAACATGGCTGGTCCATCAGTTCGTAAGATAAGAAATCCGTCAAAATGAGAAAAACCACCTGGGCTGTTATCGCACTGCTCGGAGTCACCATTTCTTGGGGTGCTGCCTTCGTATTAATGAAAGACGCAATTAACGAACAGCCCATCTTTGACTTTCTTGCAACAAGATTCACACTGGCAACACTGGTGATGATTGCGGTTCGACCTCAAGTTCTAACTGCAATAAACAAACAGCTGCTTATTAGGGGCTCGATTCTGGGAGCTATCCTCGGGCTCGCCTTAATCACACAGACCATTGGATTAGATCTAACGACTGCAGCCATCAGCGGTTTTCTAACCGGTTTGTATGTTGTCTTTACTCCGATTTTGTTCTGGCTAATTTCCAGAAATAAAGTCGAAGGCAAAGTCATAGTTGGAACCGTACTTGCCTTTGCTGCCCTACTGCTGATTTCGTTTAATGGTTTTTCTATCGAAATCGGTCAAGTTTGGTTGATTGCTTGTGCTGTGCTTTTTGCTTTTCACATCATCGGTCTTAGTTTTTGGAGCACCGCCAAGGACCTCTATGCACTAACGGTTATTCAGCTTGGTGCAGGTGCGGCTGTTTGCTGGCTCGGAGCGGTAGCGGATGGCTATCAGCCACCCCCGAACGCAAGCGTTTGGGGAGTTGTGGTTTTCACTGCCGTGTTTGCAACCGCAGCGGCGTTCTTGGTGCAGACCTGGGCTCAGTCGATTATGGACCCATCAAGGGTCGCAATCATTTTGACCACGGAGGTTATCTTTGCTGCCGCCATTGCGGTAGCGGTGGGTCAAGAAACCCTCGCGCTTCGCACCGTATTGGGTGGAGGCCTGATGTTGATTGCGATGCTTATTGTCGAGTGGCCAAACAGCAAATCCAAGAGCCCACTAGAACAAACGCATTTCACTTAGATCAGCCCAACTTGGCTCAAGCGTCTTGGGGATGTCCCGACTCGCTAGACTAGTAATCGCTAGGGCCTCTAGCTCAGTTGGTTAGAGCAACGGACTTTTAATCCGTGGGTCGTCGGTTCGATCCCGACGGGGCCTACCAGTTAGCGGGAGCAACTAGGTCCCTTCCCCAACCACCTCAAGGTCCCCAGCGCCTTCGACTCTCCAGCCATCAGGTGTTTGAACCATTAGGTAGCGAAGTCCATAGACGTAATCACCAGCCTCCAGGAAGCTAACGTCAATTAGGGAAAAACTGGTATCGGCATTGACTAGGCAATTGCTAAACCTCAGCTGAGATGACTCGATCAAGGGACCATAGCTGCTCGCGATTATTTGTATGAAACCTTCGAGACTCACATTTGACCTAAACGAAGGCGAAGCAAACGAGTAGGCAAGTTCGAAGTTGTTGTCTGCGAACGCCGAGGTCTGAGAATTTACGGTGTTTTCAATTTCTCCCTGAATGCTGCCTGAGCAAGCAACAGGTTCGCCATCTGGAGCCGGCGCAGTCTCTGAGGCGGTGGGCTCTGGGGCCTGAGAAGCTTCCAATTGTGCGCAGCCAGAAATCATCACTAGCACTGAAACTGCAACTAGAAGCTTCAACAAGGTTTTCACAAGGAAATCAAGCCGGTAGCTTTAACCGAGATTTCCAAGGCTTTACCAATACTTCTTTTGACTAAGAGCGGTTCTTCTTGGCTTGCTTGTCAGCGCGCTTTTCCTTCAGGGTCTTAGCTGGAGCCTTTTTGTCACTCTTCTGAGGTTTCTGTTCTTTTTGTGCCATGGTTTTTTTCTCCTTATTGCTGAGGTGCTTGTTCCTCGATTTTACCTACTAATTGTTGGCTTGCGTCGCTTAGACCCAAGATAAATAGTGATTATCACTATTGATCCATAGAGGGCCTGACTGACGGTAACCACGCGCTCCCAGACGCCAACATTGGTGGTCTCTGGATCTGTCCAGGTGCTCAAAAACCATACTGCGAGGGCTAGCTGTAAAGTGGTGCCGATTATAGATGCGGTCGGTCTGATTATCCAAGGCGCGTCTTTCCGAAATCGCATTGCAAGGATTGGCCAGATAGCCGAGAGCGCAAAAGAAATAATCGCAAAAATCCGATGCTCCACTGAATAGCCAATCAAGGGAGTTGGGTAAATTGTCAGTCCGAAAGTTGCAATCGCCGACAAAAACAAAGCTATGCGTCCAGGTAGAGCCAACGTCCGAGCATAAATCGACGCGATTAGAGTAAGCACTCCACCGAAAACAAAGAATCCAGACATGATCCATTTGACTGGAGACTCAAAGGCGGCAAGATCGCTGATGGTTTGAGTAACTGGGTTGTATTCAGACCAAAGCGCTCCCGCGATTACCCAACCCAAAACTGACTGAATCGGACCAATAATGGCAGCTATGAATGCTGGTTTTCCGATTGGCTTCATTCCAGAAGTTTACTGCGGGGGTTTGCCCTAATCACAAAAAAGTGTTAGCGGGATCTCATCCTAGATAGGAACTCAATAGTCCGAGGCTTACTAGCCTTTTCGAAAAAGTCCTTAGCTTCACCCTGCTCATAGATCTGTCCTTGCTCAAGGAAGATAACCCAGTCGGCAACTTCCCTTGCGAAAGAAAGCTCATGGGTTGCCATCAAGATTGTTGTTCCACCAGATTTGAGCTCGCGAATCAAATCAAGCACTTCTCCAACCAGTTCTGGATCCAGTGCGCTGGTGACCTCATCCAGAAGCAATACTTTGGGTTCCATGGCAACCGCTCGGATAATGGCTGCTCTTTGCTGCTGTCCACCGGAGATCTTGTCTGGGTAAGAATCTCCTCGATCTCCCAGCCCAATTCGGGTAAGCCAGCTTTGGGCAAGCTTGTTAGCGGCATCCTTATCCATCTTCTTAACATGCCTCAGAGCAAGGGTGATGTTGTTCAGAATGCTCAGGTGAGTGAAGAGATTGAAGGATTGGAAGACCAGTCCAATCTGGGCTCTGATGAGATCCTGGTTCACACCCGGTGCGGAGACTTCTTCACCGTCCAGGAAAATTTGCCCATCGGTGAGGTTTTCAATCTGATTCACGCAGCGAAGCAGAGTAGATTTTCCAGAACCCGATGATCCAATCAACGCAACAATTTGGCCTGGGAACACCTCGAGATCGACACCGTTTATGACCCTGCGGTCACCGTAAAACTTCTTGAGTCCAACGACTTTTAGCCTCGGGCGATTCCAGTCGATCACAGCGTGACTCCCTGCTGCTCACGGGCAGTGAATTTTGCCGAAATCCTGTCAGCCAAACGGATGGTTGGAATTGCGAGCAAAACAAATAACAGACCAGCAACTACGTACGGTGTGAAGTTGGCAAACTTCGCAACTTCAATCTGAGCACCGCGAACAGCGTCGATTGCACCCAGTACAGAAATAAGACCTACGTCTTTTTGCAAGGCGATGAAATCATTCATCAAAGGTGGTACTACTTTTCTAACCGCCTGGGGCAAAACAACCAAGCGCATCGACTTGGAATAGGAAAGACCCAATGATCTAGCGGCGAGGCGCTGTGAGGAATGTACCGATTCAATACCTGCTCTAAAGACTTCAGACACGTAAGCGCTATAGGTGATTGTCAAAGCAACGATGCCAAGAACCTCGGCAGGAATTCTTCCAAGAAATTCCAGTCTTAGTCCAGGTATTCCAAATCCAACCAGGTACAAAACAATTATTAGCGGCAAGCCTCTAAATAGGTCAACGTAACCTTTTGAAAGCACCCGCAGCGGGAAAAACACCGGGGACTTTAGAGTGCGGATTATGGCAAGCAGCAGCCCAAAGAAAAGCACCAGAATTGCCGCAGCTACCAGCACTCGAAGATTTAGCAGCAGCCCGTCAATCACTCTCGGAAAGCTAGCTACCGCTACATCCCAGTTGAAAAATGACTGCTCCACTCGCTCCCAACCGGGAGTTGCGATCAGACCGAACCAGACAATCGCTGCAAATGCCAAGGTGCTGGCAAGAGAAATCCAGACCGAGCGCTTGCGCTGCGCTCTGCGGTGCTCGCGTCGATCCTTCTCCGCCTGAGAAAGCTCTTTCTCGTTTAGGTCCATGGCTCGATCCAAATAGAAATAGGTGGGGCAATTACTGCCCCACCTATTTTCTCAGTTTTTACTTACTTTAGAACCGGTGCGCCTGCGAAGTCTGCTAGCCAAATGGTCTCAAGCTCAGCAAGCCTTCCGCTTGCGCGAAGAGCGTCAACAGCTGCCGATACGGCTGCAGTCAAAGGTGATCCCTTGTCTAGAACTAGACCGAAGCTATCTCCTGCTTCTGCCCCAGCTAGCTGACCTAGGATTTTTCCTCCGTCAAGTTCAACAGCGGTTAGGTAGAAAGCGGTTGGAAGGTCAACAACGATTGCGTCAACCTGTCCGTTAGCTAGAGCTGCCTTGGCGTCGTCGTTCGAGTTGAACGCCTGAGCACCAGCAGTCGGTGCGATTACGGTCTCAATTGCAGAAAAGCTTGTTGTTCCGGTAGCTGCACCGATCAACAGACCCTTCAGGTCTGCAAGGGATGTAGCCTCTGCAGCTTTAGATCCAGCAACGGTGATTACAGTCTGAGCTGTTGAGTAGTAAGGAGATGAGAAGTCAACTGCTTCTTTTCGCTCATCGGTGATTGAGTACTGCTGCAGGTTGAAGTCGAAGTTCTTAGCTCCAGGAGCAATTGCCTCATCGAAAGTTGTGCGAACCCAAACAACATCTTCTGGAGCAAAACCAAGCTCTGCTGCGATTGCGTAAGCAACTGCAGCCTCAAAGCCTTCTGCGTTTTCTGGTGCATCTCCAACAACCCATGGCTCGTAAGCCGGAAGGCCTGTTCCGATGGTTAACTTGCCAGCGGTAATGGTCTGAAGTTCGTTAGGTGCTGCTTCAGGTTCTGCAGTAGCTGCGCAACCTGAAAGTGTGAATGCAAGAGCAGCCGAAGTCGCAATTGCGAGCGCGGCTTTTTTAACAGAAGAAATAGACATTTGTCTCCTAGTTGAGTTTGTGGGTTTTTCCCAAGACAAATTTACCGCACGAGCGGGCGTAAAGGGTGGAGCTGGGGCTTTTACTAGCTTCTAGGGCGAAGCTCGGCAACCATAGGGCAAACAAATGGATCGGCGTTATTGCTAAGACCGACCTTGTTTAGGTGCTTCATGATTGCCACGTAGCTTGCCAATAAGTTCATCTCAACCAGTGTGACTTCGTGCTTACGGCAATACTCGACAACGATTTCGTGAGCCTTGCGAAGATTTGGTCTTGCCATAGATGGGAACAAGTGGTGCTCGACCTGGTAGTTCAAGCCCCCCATGAGGTTGTCTTTAAGCCAAGAGCCTCGAATGTTTCTTGAAGTCAGTACCTGTCTAGAAAAGAAGTCCAGTTTGGCCTCTTTAGGAACTAGTGGCATGCCTTTGTGGTTTGGGGCAAAGGCAGCCCCCATGAAAAAGCCAAAGGCCATCATCATCACAAACCAAAGCGCCAGACCCCAGATCGGGCCAAACAGAATTGCAAAGACAACGTATGGAGTTAGCTGACGAATCATCATCAGCGAGAACTCGAGTAGCCGGATCGAGAGCTTTCGGTCTTTGCGGACCAGGCCAGCAAATGAGTCAACCAGTAGATCAAAGCCGGTGAATAGAAGTAGTAGTGGAAAAAGGTATCCCTGGCGGTCCGAGAACCAGCGCTCAATGCCGCGCTTTGACTCTTTTGACTCGGTGGTGAAGCTAAGCACGCGAATTGCTATGTCTGGGTCTTCGCCAATTTGGTTAGGGCGCTGGTGATGCTTGTTGTGCTTGCGAAGCCAAAACCCGTAGCTAAGTCCTGCAAATAAGTTGGCTAGCAGTAGCCCCATCCAGTCATTGGCCTTGTTGTTTCTAAACACCTGTCGGTGTGAAGCCTCGTGGGCAATAAACCCGTACTGAGCGCTGAGCACTCCAAGGCCAGCTACCAAAACAAAGGCGGCAATTAGCCAGAGCTTATTCTGCTCGGTCAAAACTGAAAGGTATCCGCTAAGGGTCCAAAAACCAGCGGCAGCGATTGTAAGGACAATCAGGCGACCTATATAAAAGCTTGGCTTTTTTGAAAGAAGTCCGGCATCTCTAACCTGAGCCAACACTTGATTGAAGTGAGTGGTTGATTTGGTGGCCAGCATGCTCATTGTGCGAGTCTAACTGGGTACTCTGGCAAAACCCTGCCAGTAGAGGGCCTACCGTCTGGCGAAATGATCTTGAGACAGATCTTGGCCTTTAGAGCCGAAGAAGGCTAGTGCGGCAACCACTACGGAAAGCACCATTACGGTGATTATTCCTATCCCGCTAACTGCCATAAGAGATGTAATCTCGTTGAACTCGAGAACTAGAGGCGTGTTTAGGTCCACCTCGGCCTGGACGATGCTGATACCTGACATCTGGGCTATCCCTCTCGAGGTTGGTTAGGGGCTTAGCCAAACTGGCCGCTTACCTTCGACCAGTTTAGCCCGAGATATCAGCATCTGACACGCCCGACCGGGCCCCCTGAACCCCTTTATTATTTGGCGCAAATTCGGGGTTCTTAGCTTAGAAAACCCTGATAGCGGGTGCTAGGTTAAAAGGCGTGTAAGTGATGCGAGGAAGCATCGTCGATGAAATTGGTCCCCGATGAGTCCTTGGCAGCTTGCCTCTCTCAGCTGAAAGGAACAACAAATTATGAGTGAATCAGGATTCCTGATCGTTTATAACGGCTTCTCGCTAGGTATCGCGAGCATGCTATTCACCACCATCTTCCTAATTGTGGCTCGCGAGCGCGTATTGCCTCGTTACCGCATGGCGGTTTTGGTGTCTGCAACAGTGACCGGTATCGCTGCCTATCACTACTTCAGAATGTTTGACAGCTTCAACCACGTATTTGGCCCAGACGCAATTGAGGGTGCCGTGTACAACGTTGGCTACCGCTACGTTGACTGGCTACTAACTGTGCCACTACTACTAGTCGAGACCATTGCGGTTCTTGCTCTAGCTAAGTCAGCTCAGACTGCACTACTAGTTCGCCTAGTACCTGCTGCAGCCCTGATGATTGCACTTGGTTACCCAGGAGACGCTGGCCTAGACATCGGTGGCATCTCTGCTCCAATGTGGGGTCTACTATCTACAATCCCATTCCTTTACATCCTGTACATCTTGTTCGTTGAGCTAGGTAAGAACCTAACCAAGCAGAGCAAGCAGGTTCAGAGAAGACTGAAGGAACTACGTCTTCTTCTTCTAGCTACCTGGGGTGTCTACCCAATCGCGTTCATCGCTAACATGAACTCTGTTGGATTCGACGAGCAGGGCTTTGTACTTCGTGAGACCGGATACACCATCGCTGACATTTTGGCGAAGTGTCTATTCGGCCTAATGATCTTCTCGATCGCTCGCATGAAGAGCGCCGAGGACGACAAGGCATTTGCAGCTTCAGAGTTCAAGGGCAAGTAAGCCTCAGATCTAAGCTAAAAAACAAAAGGCGTCGGGAAACCGGCGCCTTTTGTTTTGCCCTGAATTTGTAGTCAAATAGGCGCTGACCGGGCTATCAGCCGCCCGTGCAGTTGCCTGAGCCAGCTGGAGCACTCGAGATAGTTGCAGCCGAAGGGGTATTCCAGTATTGTTTTGACCAACACCTTTCAACCCAAGGAGCAACCGCCATGTCAGAACTGCGAATCTCGCAATCTGCTGGTTTTGCTATGGGTATGTCAATGATGTCTATGGAGCGAATGCTCTAGACGCTTAGTGTCTAACGTGTCTTTCAACGGTGAACTAAGCCGCGAGGGTTAAGCCTCGCAAAAACCCTCTCAACCAAATAGCTCAACTTCAAAAGACGATTTCAATTGTCTATAAACCAATCAACTCAACCAGTAATTCTCCAACTGTTAGTTCAACACCTACGAAAGAAAAAGGACAAAAAATGAGCACAGATCCAGCCAAGTGGGGCTTTGAGACTGCACAGATTCACGCAGGCGCACAGCCAGACCCAACCACCAACTCACGAGCTACACCTATCTACCAGACCACTGCTTACACGTTTAATTCGAGTGAGCACGCAGCAAAGCTTTTTGGTCTAGCTGAGTTTGGAAATATCTACACCCGAATCATGAATCCGACTCAGGATGTAGCAGAGAAGCGTATCGCGGCACTTGAAGGCGGTACAGCTGCTTTGCTTCTAGCTTCTGGTCAGGCTGCTGAAACTTTTGCAATCTTGAATATTGCTCAAGCTGGCGACCATATAGTTTCATCATCGAACGTTTACGGTGGAACCTACAACCTATTCAAGTACACACTTCCAAAACTTGGAATCACAACTACTTTTGTAGAGAACCAGGATGATCTGAAGGAGTGGGCTGCGGCAGTAAGGCCTAACACCAAGGCTTTCTTTGCCGAGACCATTAGCAACCCTAAGGTTTCGATTTTGGACATTGAAGGTGTAGCTGATGTTGCACACAAGAACGGAGTACCACTGATGGTGGACAACACCGTTGCAACTCCATACCTAATTCGTCCAATTGAGCACGGGGCAGACATTGTGCTGCACTCTGCTACCAAGTTTCTAGGGGGTCACGGGACCATTGTTGCTGGAGCTATTGTTGACGGTGGAAAATTCGAATGGAGTAAGTCTGATAAATTCCCAGGACTTACAACACCTGACCCTTCCTACCACGGCGTAAACTACAGCGCTGCCCTAGGAGATTCAATTGCTTACATCATCAAGGCGCGCGTGCAGTTACTTCGCGACCTTGGTGCAGCAATCGCCCCAGCAAGTGCTTGGCAGCTTATTCAAGGAATCGAGACTCTAAGCCTGCGAATTGAACGACACGTTGAGAACGCAGAAAAGATCGCGAACTTCCTTGAGAAGCACAAGCAGGTTGTATCTGTGAACTACGCCGGACTCAAGAGTTCGCCTTGGCACAAAGCAGCCAATAAGTACGCTCCGAAGGGCGCTGGTGCAATAGTTTCGTTCGAGATCAAGGGCGGCGTAAGCTCAGGATCAAAGTTCGTAGACTCACTAAATCTGTTTAGTCACGTAGCCAACATTGGTGATGTGCGATCACTAGTGATTCACCCAGCATCGACCACTCACTCTCAACTATCTCCTGAGCAGCAAGTAACAGCCGGTGTGACTCCTGGACTTGTTCGTCTTTCTATTGGGCTTGAGTCTGCAGATGACTTGATCGCCGATTTGGAGACAGCTTTCGCGGCAGCGATTTAGTCTCGTCGAGTTCGTCACTTAGCAAAAGGGCCACTAATTTATTGGTGGCCCTTTTGCGTGTGATACTTTCTGGCAAAAAGTCTTAGTAGCCGCGCTTTAGCAAAGCTGGAAACCCCAGTAGCGTGGCTGCAATCCAAACACTTTTCGGGCGATAAGCAATTCGCCAGAGGCCTCCGTGAATAGCCGAGAAGCACTGAAGCTCTGTTGTGGTTTCTTTGTTTGAATAAGCCTTTGGATCCATAACGTCGCGAACAAGTGCAGCAGCTGATGCTGATTTGGCAACATCAACCTCAAATGGCTTGACTCCAAATAGCGGAGCACCCTGATAGCTCGCGCGAAGAATCTTGTGACTTAGAACGGATTTTGTTCTAGCAGGAGGTGAGACCTGATACGAAACCCGGAAACCTGCATAGTGAGCAAGGTATGCACGCCAACGTTGAGTTCGCTTTGAGAAAGAATAGCTCGGTCCTTGCTGCTGGACCGAGGCGTCAACCAGCATTAATTTCTCACCGGATTCGGAGTCAAAGTATTTTGGTTTTACCGCTCTTGCAGCATTAATGATTCCCAGAAAACTATCTCTGATCACACGCAGTGAAGAACGCTTTGAAAAACGAGCCTGCTGGTCATGACCGATTGACGCAGGTCCTGCGGTTGAATCAGTTGGAGTTGCCAGCCAACTAAAAACTAGTTTTTCGCTGGAGAATTTCTGCATTGCCAAATCAGCCAGTGTTTCTTGAACTGCCTGAACGCGAATATGATTTACTTTCGGCGTGTATGCGTAAAGCCCAAGGATGAACTTGGAAGTTGCCCTGTTGGATGTCTGGTTCATCCAACTGGCAATTTCCCCATAGTGCTGGAGCATGTCTAGTCCTGCAACCTGCGCAAGTTGCTGATCAGATAGACTATCCAGCGGAACGCTCTTGTCTTCGCGAACTACCGGCACCAGCATCACTCCTGCCGAAGCTCTCGCCATGGAAATCAATCGCTCCCAGGTCTTTGGGTTGTTTCTGGCAACTACCGCTACTTGGCCGCCCCAGGCAAGCCAGTGCTCGGTTGGGGCAAATTCGGCGGCCCCGGCGACGGCAAAAAGCAGGTTGCCATCAAGTGACAGATTTGGGTTTTGATCTAAAAATCTAAAGCTTTCAACTAGCCCAGGCTCTGCCCAACCATTGGAATCCCACTCACCAGCAAGATTTGCCATTGGACCTGAATGCCTGGCAACGGCAATTGGGCGTTTACTACCCGAGCCCCTAATAACAACAGTTTCAACAAGGTCTGCATCAAAGCCTTTGGCAACTGAAGTCGATAGCTTCTCACCCGAACTGGTGTGTAGGTGGGCGTGAAACTCGTTCAAGCCGGCAGTTGCCATCTTGGCTAGCTGTGTCGGTGAGCGCCCTTCTTCGATTGCTAGCTGGACGAATAGACGGATGTACCACTTCCGCCAATCGGGTGCCCCAGAGATGTTTTGGTAGAGATCGCGATTGTCCTTGGCGGCGGCGGCCAGAGTGTGTCGCGCGAACTCGGTCGAGCGCACATCAAGGCCGGTTATTGGATCTAGAAATCTTATGGACACCGCTAAAGCCTATTGGCTTTTGGACAATCACCGAAGCTTCGCTAGGGTTGTAGAACTTAAGGAGAAATACATGTCAGATCTAAAGTCAAAGAACATCCTGGTTCTAGGTGCCTCCGGCGTTTTGGGCTCGACCCTCGCGACCAAACTTGCGGCTAAAGGTGCGACGGTGATGGCCACCTCATCATCTCTTGAATCGGCCGAGCGAGTACCACAAGCAGGAAACCCGAGACTGCTGGTTGATCTAACAAACCCTGAATCAATTCGAGTGCTCATTGAGTACCTGATTGAATCCGATGCCAAAATCGATGGCATCGTGAATGCAACCGGTGTGGTTGCCTTTGGAAACTTTACTGATTTAACTGCCGAAGTTGTGACAAAACTATTTGCTGTAAACACCACAGGGCCAATTAATCTAATCCAAGGATTGCTTCCAGCCCTGAAGGTCTCTGCCGCTGCCGGCAATGATCCATTTATCGTTAACATCTCCGGAGTGGTTGCCGAGTCCCCAATGGCAGGGCTTGCTGCTTACTCATCCAGCAAGGCGGCTCTGTACGCATTTGATCAGGCAATTTCTCGCGAGCTAAGAAGAGACAGCATTCGAGTTATCGATGCCAGACCAGGTCACACCGAAACCGGGCTTGCCGGCCGAGCAATTGGCGGTGTAGCGCCTGCATTCCCGCAGGGAATGAGCGCTGACCAAGTAGCCGATCGAATCGTGAAAGCAATTGTTGAGGACGAGAAAGACCTTCCCTCAACCGCCTTCTAGGCCCTAAGGCGCGCCGTCAAGCTTGTTAGTAAACTTTGACAAGTGAGCTCAATCAAGAAAGTTTCGGCCAAGTTATTTGATGGTCGCGACATTCACTATTTCGATGACGCCGGATCTACGCATCCGAACACAAGAAAACCCGACCTTCGAGACCCAGCCGAACGTCCAAAACTTGCAGAGCTTAGACAAGATCCACTAAACGGCGAATGGATTGCAGTTGCAGCTCACCGCCACACCAGAGCTTTTTTGCCACCAAGTAACCAGTGCCCTCTCTGCCCATCAACTGCAGAGAACTTGAGTGAGATTCCCGACAACTTCGATGTAGCAGTTTTTGAAAACAAGAACCCTGCCTTCGGTGACTTGCCCGTTGGCGTTTCGGTTCCGGATCTTTCGGTTAGTAGCAAGATTGCTTTGGGTGAAGCAAGGCCTGGAGTTGGAAGATGCGAAGTTGTTGTATTTAGCCCGGAACACGACGGCTCACTCGGGCAGATGCCAGTAAGTCGAGTACTGACTGTTCTTGAGGCTCTAGCGGATAGAACAGATGAGCTTCAGCGTCTGCCTGGAGTCAAGCAAGTTTTCCCTTTTGAGAATCGTGGACAAGAAATTGGGGTGACACTCCATCACCCACACGGTCAGATATACTCTTACCCCTACGTCACACCAAGAACTCAAAAGGTATTGGAGATGGCAACAAGCAATCCAAGTTTGTTTGAAGAGATTCTTGCCTTCGAAAAGAACTCGGTAAGAGTTCTGATTGAGACCGATTCATTCTTGGCGTATGTCCCATTTGCCGCCAGGTGGCCGATGGAGGCTCATCTTTTGCCAAAGCGCCAGGTCGCCAATCACACAGAGCTTTCCTCTGATGAAAGATCGGAGCTCGCGAGCGTGTATTCGAGTCTGCTTCGAGCCTTCGAGACTGTTTACGAAACTCCGTCCCCTTACATCGCAGCTTGGCACCAAGCACCGCTTGCCGAAGGGGCTAAGAACCTAAGGCTCCAGCTTCAGATAACCTCACCAAGAAGAGCCGCTGACAAACTGAAGTACCTTGCGGGATCAGAGTCTGCAATGGGAGCTTTCATCGCAGATATTTCTGCTGAGACAATCGCAGCGCAGCTCAGGCAAGCGCTTTCTTGACCGCAGTCTTAGCGGCCTTCGAATCCAGAGGCTTAAGGGCTCGCTACTACCTCTATACCGCTATCGATCATCCGATCAATTGCAGCCTCGGTGGTAACTTCTGAAACCCCAGCCGTCAAAGAGCTAATCACTCTCACCTTGAGTCCGTGGTTTCTAGAATCGAGGGCGGAAGCTAAGACGCAGTGGTCGGTAGCGATTCCAACAACGTCAACTTCATCAATTTGGTGGGCTCTCAATAGCTCATCAAATTTTTGCCCACTTTTTGTAATTCCCTCATAAATCGAGTACCCATTTTGACCCTGGCCCTTGAAGATGTGCTCGCCTACTAGTTCAGTGTTGAGATTTGGGTGGTAGGCAGCTCCTTCAGTGTCGGCAACGCAGTGCACCGGCCAGGTGGTTGTGTAGTTCGGTTCTGATCCAGAATCAGCAAAATGTCCTGAGTTGTTGCCAGTTGGGTTATGCCAATCTCTTGAAGCGATAACCAAGTCGTAGCGTGATGTTTCAAGAAACTTGGAAATCTTGCTTGCTACCGCAGCTCCACCGGATACGGCTAAGGCACCGCCTTCACAAAAGTCGATTTGAACATCAATTACCAGTAGCGCCCGAGGCATTTTTTGAGTCCTACTCGTTTGATAGGTCGTCGCCGCAGCGGTAGAAGGCTGTAGCGAGGGTGTCTATTGCAGTTCGAACATCGGTTCCAGTATCGCCGAGCGCGTAGATCGCAAATGTTAGAACTGTTCCATCTTTGGCGTTGATGATTCCATTTAGGGTGTGAACTCCGATGATATAACCGTTCTTGGCGAAGATGTCTCCGGCGGCATCCGCGATCTCTCCCTTGAATCGGGAACCCAAAGTTCCTGACTCACCCGCGATTGAAAGTGATCGCTTTATCTGACCAAAGTCAGCAAACTCCGAATTCACAAGCCTCATTAGTTCCGCCATGAACTTTGGGCTCACCATGTTCAATTGCGACAAACCAGAAGCGTCCCTGATTCTTATACCTGTGAAATCAAGACCTGTTGTTCCAAGTGCTCTCTTGAAGGCTGGGTCAAATGACTCGAACGAGCCATCAAAGCCGAGATCGACTGAGACCAGCTTGGCTATCATCTCGGACTGGATGTTTTCTGATCTTTGAAGAATGTAGGTGATCCAGCGGCTCATCGGCTGAGACTGCACCGAACCAATCTCGATAAAGCCGGCAGGGGTTTCGCTTTCAACCAGGAGGGCAGTCTTGGCAAAATCGCCAAGTTCTTTCTTGAATGCCTCTCCTGCACTAAGAACTGGCCTGCCAGTTCGGGCTGAGGTGAACTGGGCGGGACGGATGCGATCGCCGTCAGTTTGCAAAGCGGTGACTTCTGAGATCCAGCCATCTGTTTGATCCTGGCGAAGCCAAGAGCTTTCCCAAGCTGATCCTGCAAACAAAGTTGAGTCCAGGATGATCTCATCAATTTGAGCGACGCCATTTTTCTCGGCCCAGACCCTAACTTGAGTAGCTAGAGTTGCAAGCTTTGGTGCGTCTTTGTAAATCGATTGCGAGCCAACTGGAGTTTTTGAAAGTGTGACGTCTCCCCCGCCAACTAGCGAGATGACGCTTTTTGCCTGCGGGTCAGCCATCACTTTGGTGGTGGCTCGGTAGTTTGGGCCAACAGTCATAAGCGCTGCTGCTGCGGTAAGGGTCTTCATTACCGATGCGGTGGCAGCTGGCTTATTTGAATCGCGGTCGTATAACACCTCGCCGGTTTCGGCGTTTAGAACTACAGCCTGCAATGTGCCCAGCTGAGGGTTCGAGGCTTGCTCTGCAACTGAACAGGTGCGGGCAGTGGTTGCTGTTGGAGAAGCAGACGGACTTGCCGATTCCGAAGCAGTAGGAGACTCGGTTGGAGTTGGGCCAAGGTTTGAGCTACCACCTGTAACCGCAAAGCCACCGATGATGAGTGTTAGAACCAAGAGTCCTGAACCGGACCCGATGAGAACTTCCCGAAGGTAAGGAAACTTATTTGCTAACTTGGCCAACTGGCTAATCTCCTGAATGCTCGATACTGGTTTGCTGCATAATCTGATCCATAAGTTCCATATCTTCTATGGATTGATCATGGTTCATGACTTGGGACTGTCATAGTCCTGATCGAGTGCAACTTTCGATCTATTGGGCTTAGCTTTACAGCCCAGTAGATCAATATTACCTGTGAACCTGAGGATTGCCTGATCCTGTCGGTTTTGTGAGGTCTTTGTTTGCTAGCTCTGACAGACCATGTAATTCCAAAGCTTAGACTTGGCGCATGCGCCTAAAAACCTCCCTCACCCTAGCCTTGCTTGCAACGGTCATGTTCGCCTTTCCCGCAAATGGCCACGACGTAATGATTGATATAGAGCCCGCCTCGCAAGCGGTTCTCACCGAGGGAAGCTTCGAGGCGAAACTTACCTTTAACAACCCCCTACTTGTAGTTGAAGGCGAAACCAACGCAGAACTTTCGACTAAGCCCGTTGGTTCTGATGAGTGGATAAGTCACGAGATAGTGGTTATGGGTTCGGTTTTGACTGCTCAAATCAATTTGAGCGAGGCTGGGGATTACGACCTGCGCTGGAAAGTAGTTTCTTCAGATGGGCACCCAATCAGCGGCGAATCGACATTTACCCTGGAGCTTGAGGCTTCTCAGCCGCAGGACACGGAATCGCCAATACTGATTGCCCCCGCTCCGATCCAAGAACAAGGCTCGGGTGATTCGATGGTTGGTTTTTACGTCGGGCTTGCAATGGTGATACTCGGAGTTATCTTTGCGCCCATTGGCCTGATGGTTAGAAGGCGAGCTAGGAAGTCCTAGGTCTTACAAGAGCGTCGATGTTTCCTAAAAGCTCATCAAATTCAGCAGCAGTCATAAGCTTTAGCTCCAACACAACCTCACGCACACTAGTTCCGTCGGCTAAGGCCTTCTGAGCAACAATAGTGGCGTTCTCATAGCCAAGTAATGGCGAAATAACTGTCACCAGTCCGATGGATTGTTCAACGCTCTTGCGGAGTTTTTCAACATTGGCAGTGATACCAGATACGCAGGCATCAGCAAGAACGTAGCAACCCTGGCGAAGCTGAGTGATGCTCATCATTAGCGCGCGGCACATAATTGGCTCAAAGGCGTTCAACTGCAACTGACCAGCTTCCGCTGCCATGGTTACAGTCACGTCATTGCCAATTACTTCAAAGGCAATTTGATTGACTACTTCGGGGATTACCGGATTTACCTTGCCAGGCATTATCGAAGAACCAGCCTGCCTTGGAGGTAGGTTAATTTCTTCAAGACCTGCTCTTGGACCACTGGAAAGCAATCGAAGATCGTTTGAAGTTTTTGAAAGCTTGACCGCAATTCGCTTGAGAACACCGGAGACCATCACAAACACTCCGGCGTCTTGAGTTGCCTCAACCATGTCCTCGGCAACCACGAAATCAAATCCAGACAACTTGGAAAGAATTGAGCAGGCTTTCTGGGCGTATCCAGCTGGAGCGTTGAGCCCAGTTCCGATTGCAGTTCCACCGAGATTGATCTCTCGAAGCAGTGGAACAGTTTCCTGAAGTCTTTGAATATCCTCCATTGTCATTCGAGAGAACGTGGCGAACTCTTGACCGAGGGTCATCGGAACAGCGTCTTGAAGTTGGGTTCGTCCCATCTTTATGACATCTTTAAATTCATCGGCTTTTGCTTGGAAGGCGCCTTGAAGGTGGGTCATTGCCTTTAGCAACTCGTTGATTTCGAGAATCAGGGCAAGTTTTAAAGCCGTTGGATAAACGTCATTGGTGGACTGCGATTTGTTTACATCATTCAGCGGATGAACTATGTCGTAGTCACCTTTTGTGCCACCCAAAATCTCAATTGCCCGGTTGGCGATAACCTCGTTGGCGTTCATGTTGGTGGATGTGCCGGCACCGCCCTGAATCGCGTCCACCACAAATTCGCTGTCAAATTTCCCAGCGGCAACTTCTTGGCATGCCTTGGAAATAGCATCGTTGATTTCAGCAGATAGTTCACCAAGTTCAAAGTTTGCCTGAGCGGCTGCTTGCTTGACAATAGCCAAAGCTCTAATTAGAGATCGGTAGTGACCGATTGGAACACCTGAAATTGGGAAGTTATCTACTGCTCTAGCGGTATGTACACCCCAGTAAGCGTTAACGGGAACTTGATAATCACCGAGCAAATCATGCTCAAGCCTTGTTGATGACATGTGTTAAGTCTGCCACGAAACCTACTGGGTCAGTGACGCTCCACAGCTGTAGAACCTTGTCACTACGCGGTCTATAGCGCCTTGAGCCGTGTAGGTGACCGAAATACCGTTTTCACTATCAGCTCTTGCAAAGACAGCAAACGCAAGACGTGAGCCGTCTGATGCATTTACGATTCCACTCAAGCCATAAAGACCTGGAATGTATCCGGTTTTTGCAATTACTTTTCCTCGAGCAATTGCTGATTTTCCTTGGAATCTATATCTCAAAGTTCCAGTTTCTCCAGCGATTGGCATCCACTCCGTCAAAACCCCAAGTCCGTTATCTGCCTTGGCAACTTTCACCATTAGTTCAGCTAGCAGTTTCGAATGCACCCTGTTCTCATTCGATAATCCCGAGGCATCGCGAATAACTAGTGCCTTTGGTTTCAAGCCAAGCTCTCGAAGAGATAGTTTGATCACTTTGTTTGCTCCTGCAATGCTGCCCTCAAGACCAGCTGCCTTTGCTGCATGCCGTGCTATGAACTCAGCTCCAGTGTTGTCGGAGTGAGTAAGCATGTGACCGAGCCAACTTTGCCTCATGTCCTGAGACTGGACTTCACTAATCACGTAGGCATCCGTCGGAGCTTTTCCAGCTACTAATTCAGCATTGACGGCTCGTTCACCCAGTGATGCACGCAGTGCCTCACCTGCGGTTAGCACAGGGTCCTTGCCCCTTCGGAAGCTGTATGAGGAGATCAGGCGATTGGGTTGCACTCGATCGCCGTCTGCTTGGATGGCGGTGATGTTTGAAACATAGCCAAGCGTTCTATATTTAGCCGGCCAATCAGGATTCCACTTTTCGCCGCTAAAGAAACTATCGTCCAGGATGATCTTTGTTATTGGAACATCGACTGGTATCTTTTCCAGAGCCTGCTTGGCAAGATTTCTTATCCTTGGCGGCTTGGAGTAAACACTTGATTCACCAGGACCGAGGCGAGAAAGAGTAAAGTCCCCTCCGCCTTTTAGAACAAGTGTTGAAGGCTCGCTCGGTGTTGCCAGCACCTGAGTCACTGCTCTGTATTCAAGCGGAAGTTTCTGAATTGCTGCTACCGCAGTCAAAGTCTTGATAACCGATGCCGAGGGAGTTAACTCCTTACCTAAAACATCCACCAAGACTTCACCGGTATCGACGTTGATGACATAGGCGTGAAATTTTCCTAGAGTTTTTTGCTCCATTGCCTTGTTCGCTGTGCAGGGGGCCGCTTCGGTTGAAGTGTCAACGGCCGTATCGTCAGGATTTGCGAAGCTGATTGAGGCAAAGGTTGCGCTCATCGCCACAGCTAGAACAGCGGCCAGAACAAGCTTCACGGAAATTTTGTGCATTAGCCAAGGCTAAGCTCAAGCGCTTGTTTCTTTGGGTTCCCACTCAGAGCGTCAGAAAATTCTCAGGCGAAAAATGTTGGTACTACCAACCCATGCGGCAGAAATCTTCTACCTTAGAAGTTCTTCCCGAGACGATCATCACGTCACCGGTATGCAAAACGGTTTCCGGGAAAGACGGCAGGTAGCTTTCGCCTTCTTTACGGGTAGCAACTACTGTGACTCCGTGGTTGGAGCGGAATTTCATATCCGAAAGGGTTTTCCCATTAAAGCTTTCTGGCACCTCAGTCTTCGCCATCACGAAATCCTCGTCGAGCTGGATGTAATCCAATGACTCACCGCTAACCATGTGAGCTACTCGCTTACCCATGTCCATTTCAGGGAAAATAACGTGGTGTACGCCAAGCTGCTCAAGAATTCGTCCATGCGAAACACTTGTGGCTTTAGCCCAGACTTCTGGAACACCTAGCTGAAGAAGTAATGAAGCAGTAAGAATTGAGGCCTCTAGATCTGAACCAATTGCAACTACTGCTGAGTCAAAGTCCTGGATACCAAGTTCTCTTAGCGTGGCCTCATCGGTGGTGTCTGCCTGAACAACATGGGTTAGAGCTTCCGCATTGGCCTGAACTAGACGCTCATCGGAGTCAATACCTAAAACTTCTCTGCCTGTTTTTACAAGCTCAAGAGCAAGTGCGGTTCCAAATCGGCCTAGACCGATAACTGCAATGGTTGATGCTCCATGCTTTTTTCCTGCACGTAGCTTTAGACGATTAGCCAACTTTTTCTCCATTCAAGTGATTCAGAGCCTTTGGGCTTGAATCAACACTTCTAACAATAACTCCCGAGCCGTTTTCTACCCTAGACCTAACCAATTAGTGGCCCTTCTTTAGGGAACTCATAGTGACGCTTGGTCTTTCTTAGCGCCAAAGATGTGGCAACCACGATTGGTCCCAATCGACCAAAGAGCATCAGAAGAGACAGAAGGAACTTGGCGTGATCTGGTAGATCAGGAGTAATTCCAGTGCTAAGTCCAACAGTTCCTGCAGCAGAGATAACTTCAAACAACAACTCATCGAGTGTGAAGTTGGTTGTAAATCTAAGTAGGAAAATTGCGCCAATGATTATGAATACATACAAAGTCACAATGGTCAGCGCTTGCCTCTGCATTGAGCGAGGTAGGCGTCGGTTTCCAACGTTCACCGCAGACTCTCCACGAATTTCGGTGTAGACGATGTAAAGCAATACAACCGCTGTACCAATCTTGATACCACCGGCAGTTGAAGCGCTGGCTCCACCGATAAACATCAAGATGTCAATGCCGAGCCAGGTGCTTGTGTACATGGAACCGGTATCGATTGTGTTTAACCCAGTAGAGCGGGGCATTGAAGAAGCAAAGAGGCTTGAGATTATTTTCTGCAGTGGATCCATGGCACCTAACGTGCGCGGGTTGTACCACTCAGACACCGCAATACCAATTGCACCAATTATCAAGAGCACCAAGCTGGAGTAGAGAACGATTCTCGAGTTCAAAGACCACTGGGCGGGCATGGTGTAATCGGCAGCTTTGCCAACGAGTGCATAAATTCGTAACTTGAGGCGATCACGCAATTCGGCCATGACTGGAAATCCAAAACCGGCCAGTGTTGAAATCAGTAAGATCGGGCCAATAATCCCGAAGTCTCCTGCAAATCCCATCAGGCTGTCGGTATAAAGAGCAAAACCGGCTTGGTTAAATGCCGAGATGGCGTGAAATGCTCCGTGGGCAAGAGATTTCTCGAACGAATAGCCGTATTCGAAGAAGAAGCGAACTACCAGAAACAAGAATAAAACCAGCTGGAAAAACAGCATCAACTTTGCGATGTTCTTCAGCAACGTCTTTACATCAGGCTGCTTTGTGACGGATGACTCTGAAGTTGCAGAGATTCGATTCTTTAGTGAGATTCGGCCTTCAATTAGATAACCAACAAGGGTCGCAAACCCGATGATTCCAAATCCACCAATTTGAATTAGGAAGGCAAGAATCACATGACCTGTAGTTGACCAATGAGTGGCTGAATCAACCGTTGTTAGACCTGTCACCGTCACGGCAGAAGTGGAAGTGAATAGGGCGTCTAGAAAGTTTGTGACTGTGCCGGCTTTAGATGCCGCCGGCAGCATGAGTAGGAATGTGCCAAGAAGAATAAGAGCTGTAAAGGCTGCTGCAATCAACTGCGTTGACGACAGCCTGGATA
>Ga0247840_10003297_pt1 | contig 27463 bp, 29 predicted proteins | sample LaCruzMarch2015__FD_192404 | JGI IMG/M metagenome (GOLD analysis project Ga0247840, IMG submission 192404) | Freshwater microbial communities from meromictic Lake La Cruz, Castile-La Mancha, Spain - LaCruzMarch2015_17m | ecosystem: Environmental > Aquatic > Freshwater > Lake | place: Spain...
CACCAGGGCTCCCTTCTTGGCCAAGCCGACCAACTTTCGGTTGATCTGGTAAGGAGCAAATACTTTCTCCCTCTCCGCCGTCTCCGCCTCTTTCCCCATCGAAACCCAAACATCGGTGTAGAGGACATCGGCCCCCTTGGCCGCCTCTCGCGGATCCTCTGTCCAACTCACATGCTTCCCCACCGCCAAGGGCTGAAACTCCTTGGGCGCGCCGCACACCAAGTGGAAATCAAAAATCTTGGCCGCTTCCGCCCACGATCGCGGAACATTGCACGCCGCATCCCCAATAAACGCGACTCTCTTCCCCCGAATCGATCCCCGCTTCTCTTCAATGGTAAAGATATCACTCAGAATCTGACACGGATGCTCGTCATCCGTCAGCGCGTTGATCGTGGGAATTTTGGCAAACTCGGCAAACTCCTCCACATCCCCTTGGGCAAAGGTCCGAATCACCGCCCCATGCACCATCCGACCCATCACCCGTGCCGTATCCCGGACCAACTCCCCCCTCCCCAGCTGAATTTCGGCCGCACTGAGAAAGCTGGGCACTCCACCCAACTCCCGAATCGCCACCTCAAACGAAACTCGCGTCCTCGTCGAAGCTTTCGTAAAAATCAACGCCCAAATCTGCCCAGTCAAAGGACCCTTGGATAAACTTTTCTTTCCCCGCGCTTTTTTTGCCACCCGCGCCAAACGCAGAATCTCTCTTGCCTCTGACTCCCGCATTCCCGCCAGTTTCAGTAGATGTTTCATAGGGTGGCTTTCACTTTCTCCAAAGCTTCTTGAATTTCTTCCTTGGTCACCGAGTAGGGAGCCAAAAACCGCAACACGTCCGAGCCTGCCGGCACCACCAGCAACCCCGCCCCGGCCAACGCCTCCGCCACCTCCGCATGGCTTCTGCCCTTAACCGTCAACCCCACCATTCCCCCAAATCCCCGCACCTCCCCCACCCAACCCCTCCCCGCCAATTTGGCCAAACCCTTTTTCAACTCCTCCCCCCGGACAGAAATATTCTCGGCCAACTTCTCCTCCTCAATAATTTGCAAAATCTCCAACGCCACCGCACAGGCCAGCGCGGTTCCCCCATAGGTCGTCGCGTGGCTTCCCGGCACCAATACATCCTGCAGCTTTTTTCCGAACCACACTGCTCCGATCGGAAAACCACCCCCCAAGCTTTTCGCCATCGAAACCGCATCCGGCAAAAACTCACCCTTTTTACCCGCCTGCTCCAAAATCAATTCGTAACTTTGAAATCTTCCCGTCCGATAGTGACCGCACTGGACCGAATCCATCAGCAAAGAAACTCCCCTCTCCAGCGTCACTTTCCGCAGCCCCAACAAATACTCCGCCGTGGCCGGAATCACCCCACCCTCCCCCTGAATCCCCTCCACCATCACCGCCGCCGTCTTTGGACCGATCGCCTTCTCCACCGCCGCCAGATCATTAAACGGCACGTAGACAAACCCAGGCATCACTGGGCCAAATCCCTCCCGCAACCGCTCCTGACCCGAGGCCGCAATCATCCCCATCGTTCTCCCATGAAAAGAGTTCAGCGCGGTGATCACCTCAAATCTCCCCTCCCCCGAACCCGCTTTTCTGGCGGCTTTGACCATGCTCTCATTCGCCTCCGCCCCGCTGTTGCAGAAAAACATCTTCCCGGGACCCGTCCGCTTGACCAGCTCCCGTGCCAACTCCGCCTGTTTCGGGTGGAAAAAAAGATTCGAAACATGGACCAACTCCTCCCCCTGTTTCCGCATCACTTCGGCCAATCGTGGGTGCGCATGCCCTAAGCAGTTCACCGCAATTCCACTGCCAAAATCCAAGTACTCCCTGCCCTCCGCATCCCAAACCCTCGCTCCCTTGCCCCGCACCAAAACCGGCGCCGTCGCCGACCGTTTATACGATGCCACCACGTGCTGAGCGTAGCCCGCCCGCACCTCCGCCGACTGAATCTTGGTCTCCTTCTTCAAACGCCAATGCTAATCCCAAAAGCCCTTTCGGCCAATCCCCGCTTACTTAGCGGCCCAACGCAGAAGAGCCTCGGTCTGCTCCCAACCCATACACGCATCCGTAATCGAAATGCCATACTTCAAGCCCTGGGGGCCTTGGGCGGGAATATCCTGCCTGCCCTCCAGTAAATGACTTTCCAGCATCAAACCTAAAATCCCCGGGCTGCCCCCTTTTTTCTGCTCGACCACACTTTTCCACGCCGTCTCCTGCTTGGTGGCCTCTTTCCCAGAATTCGCATGACTACAGTCCACCATTAACCTTTCAGGTAACTTATGCTTCTTAAGAGATACCCTTGCTGCTTCCAAACTGGAGGGATCATAATTGGTCTTATCGCGGCCCCCCCGCAACACCAGATGGGTCGATCGGTTTCCCATCGTTCGGATCACACTTGTGGCTCCGTCCGCATCGATTCCAACAAAGGCATGGGGGGCTTGGGCCGACAACATCGCATCCACCGCGACTTGCAGGCTTCCATCCGTTCCATTCTTAAAACCCACCGGCATCGAGAGACCACTCGCCATCTCCCGATGGGTCTGACTCTCCGTTGTCCTTGCCCCGATGGCTGCCCAACTCACCAGATCCGCTAAATATTGCGGAACTACAGGATCCAAAAACTCTGTCCCAGCCGGAACCCCCATCTCATTAATCTCCGAGAGAAGTCTTCGGCCTGCTTTCAAACCACCCTCCAAATCCAATGTGCCATCCAAACCAGGATCATTAATCAATCCCTTCCAACCAACTGTGGTCCGTGGCTTCTCAAAATAGACCCTCATAATCAAGAGAAGCCGATCCCCCAACTCCTGCCTCATCTTTTGAATCCGCTCCGCATACTCTAACGCCGCTTTGCGATCGTGGATGGAGCAGGGTCCCAAAATAACCAAAGGGCGCGTATCCGTCCCCTCCATCACCGCTTCGACCTCTTGCCGAGATTCCCGAACTGTCCTTTCCGAGACAGACCCCAATGGAATCTCCCGCCGAAGCTGGGCCGGCGATATTAAGGGCGTAACCTCCCGCACACGGAGATTCATCAGCTTGGGCGCCTCTTTCATCTGAGTAACGGATGACATCGTTCAACCCTAGTCGATCCGCCCCACTTTGGAAAACCCCGATTCCAATCTCGCTTTTCTGAAAGGTTGACTCAAAATCACGAACTTATGTTGAAGCGAATCGCCGTCATCACCTCGGGAGGCGACTCGCCTGGAATGAATCCAGCCATTCGCGCCATCGCTCGCACGGGTGTGAGCTTAGGAATTGACGTGGTTGGAATCCAAAACGGATATCAGGGAATCTTTGACCGCGAATTCATGCCCTTGGGGGTCATCGAGGTCAGCGGCCGAATCCGTGACGCCGGGACGATTTTATCTACCAGTCGATGTCTTCACTTTAAGGAGGAGAAATCCCAGCTCCAAGCCATCGACATTCTCAAAAAAGAAAATATTCAGGCCCTGCTTGTCCTGGGTGGGGATGGCTCCCTCGCCGGCGCCGCCGCGCTGTCCAAACTTGGGTTTCGAGTCCTCGGTCTTCCCTGCTCCATCGATAACGACCTCTCAGGAACCGAGATGTCGATCGGGGTCGATTCCTGCCTCAATACGGTCGTCCACCTCATCGATATGATCAAAGCCACCGCCGCCTCCCACAATCGCTGCTTCGTTATCGAAGTCATGGGCCGTAACCACGGCTACCTTGCCCTCATGAGCGCGATTGCCTCCGGCTCCCAAATCGCCGTGATTCCCGAGTTCCGATACGACATGGACAAGATTATTGAAAATCTCACTCGCCGCCGTCTTCGCCGCCATAACAACAGCGTGGTGGTCGTAGCCGAGGGCGCCTGTTCGGGCCAGGATTTTATGAATCGCCTTTTGGATGCAGGAAAAAATAAGTTGGAGCAAGAGGTCCGTCTTACCGTCCTCGGTCACCTTCAACGCGGCTCCCCACCCACCTTTTCCGATCGCTTTTTAGCGACCCGCATGGGGGAATTTGCTGTCCTTGCCCTGAACCAGGGGGAACACGGATCGATGGTCGGACTTCTTCGAAATCGGATGAACTTGACCGACCTTCAGGAAATTAAAGGCCACCGCCCCCCTCTCCCAGCGGACGCCATCCGCCTTGCCCGTAACCTCGGCATGGAAGTCGGCGTACCCACCGAGGCCTAAGGTTCCGCCTGCCTACTGCTGGATCGGGGCGGTAATTCTGGTGAATTTGCCATTATTCTTGGCCGCCAGATCCTGCAGAAACTTTGTCTCATTCGGCTTCGACATGTAACCCACCGTATGAATCGAAGGGGTGGGTGCATCCTTTTTTTTGTACTCACGATTATAGACCTCTTTGATTCTTTGGATAAGAGCCGATGTGTCATACTCCTTACCCGCGCTGGAGACCACCTTCCCGCCCGCTTTGGCGGTGGGCGGCTTGGGTTGGTCCGGCGCTTTCGGCTCTGGGGGTAGCCCGGGCATCTTAACCCCGTAATCGACGCCTTTTCCCTCCACAACTTTCCCCTGCCCCCTCGCTTTGGCCTCGGCAATTTTCCTATCTCTTTCAAGGAGGAGATCTTTGTACCTCGTGCGGTATGCCTTCAACTCTTCCGTATACTTTTTGTACTCCTCTCTCCAAGCCGCGATCTCCTTCTCGTACTTGGCTCGGTCTTGGTCCGAGATTTCTGCCCCTTTCATGGCCTTCTTGGCCTCCTCTCGATTATCCTCTGCCATGACGGGCGCCTTTCCATCCGAAATCAAAAAGATGGTATCCGCCAAACCCTCAAAAGCAGCCAGCAACCCCAAATCTAAACGCGTGGTGATTTGTCCAGTCCCCTTATCCCCACGAATTAAGCCAAACTCTTCGATCTTGGGGCGATAATTATTTTTGAGCGTCCCTTTTTTTTCGGACGAAAGGTTGTACTGCGCAATAAAAGTTTCCGCCTGCTTCTTCATCTCCCCCGTTGCGGGTACGCTGGCCGGCTGAAAAAGGTCCGCCCCTGAAGCTCCATAGGCCACCACGTTAAATCGTGTCCCCTCATCTAAACTGCGGATCATCTGCTTGAGGTTATTTTTCACCGCCGCAAACCCCGGCACCGCCCCTCGGTCGACCTCCAACATACTGTCCGACACATCCATGACAAAGTAAACGTTGGTTCCCTCTCCCTTCACCCCAAAGAAGTTCACCGCCGAGGCTCTTCCACCCGATCGTACCCCCCCACTCTTACTCATCAACTTCTCCGCTCCTCCCGCCATCGCCGGCGCCAGCACCGGGGGAGCCGCATTAAAAGACATCGAAGGACTCACCGCCCCCGCCACCGCCAAAACGGTATCCATTTCGGCCGGAGCCGTCTCGGATGGAGTCGGACTCGATTCGTTCGAGGTCTCCTCCACCATCTCCGGCACCTCATCGGGTGGAGCCTCCATTCCCGCATCCTCCGCCGGTACCCCACCCTCACTCGTGAAAGGCATCCGAGGAGCCGACCCTTTGAACAAGGTGTAACTCCCAAATCCGATCAGGAGCAAAAGATGGACCGCCACCGCCAAAACCAAACTCCCCCCGAACAAACTTTTATACTTCTCCAGCACCCCCCCCACGCCGCCCTTAGCCCCCTTTTTAGAATCGGCCTGCTTTTTCTCCTTTATTTCCTGAACGGGAGATTCCATTCAGACCAATTGTGACAAAAAACAAAAGGAGCTCAAACTTTTAACTCTGACCTATCTCCTTTCGCCAAAGAATCACTCCTCCTAAGAAGCTCGTCTCTCTGGAAAAACAATCTATTCAGTGGATATGGACGTCTATCGGGTAGATCAGCAACTCGTCTCCGCCCCTATTCAGGACATACCCCAACGAGTCCACCAAGCGCTGGATCAGATGGGCAAAAAACCACCCCAAGGGGAAGTAGCCATTACCGCCGGCAGTCGGGGTATCTCAAATTTAGTGGCCATCACCAGAGCGGCTGGGGATTGGCTTCGCCGGCACGGGGCCAAACCTTTTCTCGTGCCCTCCATGGGCTCCCACAACGGAGCCACGGCCGAAGGCCAGCAAAAGATGGTCGAGTCTCTCGGTCTCACCCCCCAAGCCACCGGCATGGCAATCCGCTCCAGTATGGAGTGCGTCAAGGTTGGTACCGTCGACTCGGGAGACGTCTGGATGGATCGACACTGCTACGAATCCGCCGGTGTACTTGTTCTCAATCGTATCAAACTTCACACCTGCTTCTCCGGTCCCATGCAAAGTGGGCTCACCAAAATGATGGTTGTCGGTATGGGCAAAATCCGCTCCGCCGAAACCTTCCACACGGCTCGACCCGACCGCATGCCCCGCATTCTCGAGGAAATGGGCACTCTGCTCATTCAATCAGGCAAGATTTTCGCCGGACTCGCCATCCTCGAAGACGGCTTTGACGCCACCGCCGAAATCCACGCCCTTTCCGGCAAAAATATCCTCAAAGAAGAACCCGCCCTTCTCCAACGACACCGCCACTACTTCCCCGCTCTTCCCAGTGACCAACTCAACGTCCTCATCGTGGACGAGATCGGCAAGACTTACAGCGGGACTGGCATGGATACCAATGTCATCGGCCGAAGAGGAGTTCACGGCTTTGAAGACCTTTCCTTTCCCAAAATCAAAATCATCGCGGCGCTTGGCTTGACCGAGAGGGCGCAGGGCAACGCCCTCGGTGTCGGCCTGGCCGACTTGATTACCCGCCGACTTCGTGAAGCGATCGATGAAAAGAAAACTTTTATCAATGCTTTCACTACGGGGGATATGCAGCGAATGGCCATCCCTTGCACCCTGGACGATGATGCCGACCTGATCGCCAAGGTTCAGGAACGCTACGGAGACAAACGGTGGATGCTCATCCCCAACACGCTCCATTTAGGAGAGATTTATGTCAGTCCAGACTTGGCGGACGAGCTTCGAGCCAACCCAAAATGCAAAGTTGCCGCCCAACCAACCCCACTGACCTTCCGCCAAGGGCGCCTCTCCCTTTTTCTGAAGTAATACTCTCTACTTCCGCAACTGCGCTACCACCCCCGCCCAGTCCGGTTCGGTAGTGAGGTGAGACCACGAAAATCTCATCGCTCCCACAATGTCATCCTTCTCCAAACCCATTGCTTTGAGAACATGGCTCGGTTGGTAGCTGGCCGATGTGCAAGCCGAACCATTCGATACCGCCACATGGTTTTTCAATCGCACCATGGCCTCCTCTGCACTGAGTCCCGGGAAAGATAAGTTCGCCGTATGAGCCAAAACTTGCCCCTCCTGCCCATGCATCTTGGGCTTCAGCGGCTCAATCGCTTGCAGAAATTTTTTCCGAAATGTCAGACAACTCTTCTCGCGCGCCGCGTGATGTCGGAGTCCCAACTCCGCTGCCAGCCCAAAACCTGCCACCAAAGGTACCGGCAGTGTCCCCGGCCGCAGGCCATGCTCTTGCCCACCCCCAAAAACTAGGGGTTGGAGCGGAACTTTCTGCTTCTTGCGCTGTCGGACGATTAATACCCCCACACCTTTGGGACCGTAGATCTTATGCCCGCTGGCACTGATCAGATCGATTCGATGGTTGCGCAGCGGCTCGATCAGTTTTCCGAATGTTTGCGCCGCATCGACATGAAGCCAAGCCGTGTGATCCGCCAAACCTTGGGCCACCTTGTCGATGGGTTGAATGACTCCCGTCTCATTATTCGCATGCATCAAGGAAACCAGAAGCGTCGTCGGCCTGACCCTTTGCAGTAACTTCGCTGCCTCCACTTGGCCGTTTTTCTCCGGCTCCACCCAATCCACCTCGAATCCATCTTTCGCCAAATATTCGATCGGTTCCAAAACCGCCTTATGCTCAATCCGGCTGCTGATGATGTGCGTTTTCCCGTGGCTCCTCCCCCAATGGGCTAATCCCAAAATCGCCAAATTATTACTTTCCGTTGCTCCGCTGGTAAAGATCACCTCCTCCAACTTGCAGTCCACCAGTTGGGCGACCTGTTGGCGGGCATGATTGACCGCCTCCTTGGCCCGTGACCCAAATGCGTGAGTCCGGCTCCCCTCGTTGCCAAACTCCTCCTCGAAAAAGTGCCGTATCACTTTCCCCACTTCCGGCTCGATGGGAGTCGTGGAATTACAGTCCAGATAGATGGGATGGGCGCGAGACATGAAAAGAAACCATGCCCTAAAATGACCCCGTTTCCAATCCCGCTTTCACCCCTGAACCAGGGTTTGTCTCCACCCCTTTTTCTGTCCTACAATAATGGAATCGCCGGAGTAGCTCAGTGGTAGAGCATCTGTTTCGTAAACAGAGGGTCACGGGTTCAATCCCCGTCTCCGGCTCGTTTTTCTAAGGTTCACCTCTCGCAAGAACTTTTTCGGCCACCTCAATTCCGCTTTTCCAGACCGACTCCACTCTCGAATCCGTCACCGAGTCCCCACACATATAAAGCCCATCCGCCAATGCCGAGGGTTGCGGTGCGCCCCGACTCCTTCGGGCATAACGCCAGCGGTGCCCAAAAGTTGCTCCCCGCTTTTCCTGATCGAGACCCCACTCTTTTTCGACCCGCTTCTGCAGATCCTGAATCCACCAGGTCGGGTCCGCCTCCAGATGCTCCCGGCTATACGAGGTGGAAGCCTGCACGACATAGACACTTTTCCCTTTTTGAATCCTCCCCTCCTTCGCGTTTTCACAACCCACCCAAGCCAGAGGCTCTTGCCCCGTGGAATCCAAGGTCGCGTATCTCCCCCCATCCCACGGAATCAAATATTCGAGACAAGCGGTCAGATTAGGCTCAAAAACGACCTCACTCTCTCTCATCCCGAAGAGGGCCGCACTTTGCGGCCAGGGAGCCGAGCTGACGACCCCATCAAATAGCTCCCCCGCCACCTCCCACTTTTTTCCCTGAGGAAAAACTCCACGTACCTCCGACTCTTTTCTCACTTCCAGTCCTTCGGCTAAAAGTTTTCCAAAACGATTATTTCCCCCGGCTAAATAAAACCGCTCCTCACCCTCCCGATAGATTTTGCCATTCTCGTAAACGGGAGGCGAAATCGTTTGCAGCTGATCGCTGGAGACTGATTGCACCTCTTTTCGAACCACTGGATTTCGTAAGGTAAAGTACTGGACCCCGCTATCCACCACGTGATCTCCGAATTTCCGGCTCGCACATCGCCCCGCCAAACTGCGGGACTTCTCCAAGATCAAAACCTGAACCCCTTGGGCCACCAGCCGTCGGGCACAAACTAGCCCGCTGATACCCGCTCCGATCATGGCAATGCGCATCCCTTCTTACTGCCACAGCCAAATCCTATCGCCAGCCTCTCCTTTTCAGAACCGCACAAAGCTCTATCTTAACTGGTGTGAAAGCCACTCTCGATAACGTTCGCCGCGTCTACACGGAACTTTCCCAGCGGCCCGTCCAACGCGCCTGCCTCCGGCGAACCGAATGCTGCCAATTCAAGCTCACCGGAAAAACACCCCAACTCACCCGAGGGGAAGCCCTCCTCGCCGCCCAAGCCTTCCGGGCCTCAGGCCGAAAATATCTGCCGGAACCCACCGACGGCTCCTGCCCTCTCCTGCAACCCCAGTCCCAAAAGTGCCTCATCTATGAATCCCGCCCCTTCGGTTGCCGCACCCACTTCTGTCAACCCGCCGGTGGGCCCATGGATCGAAAAGAGGTCCTCGATCTCATTCGTCAACTAGAACAGATCGACTCGGACCTTGGTGGAGACGGTCCCCACGCTCTGCCCTCAGCCCTTGCTTGGGCTTTATCCCAAAAGTGAACCCCCCGCGAATCATCGTGGCGGGTGGCGGAGCCGCCGGTTTTTTTGCCGCTATTTCCGCGGCCGAATCAAATCCCCGAGCCCAGGTCGTCCTCCTCGAAAAAACTCCTCATCTTCTCGCCAAAGTTCGCATTTCAGGGGGAGGTCGTTGCAATGTCACCCACGCCTGCTTTGACCCGCGCGAGCTCTCCACCCGCTACCCCCGTGGGGGTCGCGCCCTCATAGGCCCACTCACAAGATTCGGCCCAACGGAGACGATCAACTGGTTTCAATCCCGCGGGGTGAAACTAAAAACCGAGTCAGATGGACGAATGTTTCCCACGACCGACTCCTCCCAAACCATCATCGACTGCCTGACCCAGGCCTCGCAAAAAGCCAAAGTAAAGATCCTCACGGAACACGGAGTCCAATCACTTCAGAGATCTTCGGATGGAGGCTTCACCCTTCGCCTCACCTCAGGCTCCACCATGGAGTCTGACCGCTTTCTTTGGGCCGCCGGAGGATGTCGCCCAGAATCCCACCCCTGTACTCACCTTGGCCACACCCTCTCCCTACCTGTACCATCCCTGTTTACCTTTCACGTTGATTTACCTTGGCTCAACGAACTGGCAGGCCTCTCCGTCGATTCGGCCGAAGTTTCTGTCCCCGAAACCGACCTGCGTGAGTCCGCCCCCCTTCTCATCACTCACGCAGGACTCAGTGGCCCTGCCATTCTTCGTCTCTCGGCCTGGGGTGCCCGCCCTCTCCACTCCCTCCACTATAATTTCCCCCTCCTGATTCGTTGGGTGCCCGATTCCCCCGAAGAAATCCATCGTCACATTCAGATCTATCGGGAAACGATCGGAGCCCAAATGGTTTTAAAATCCAAAGGCGTCAACCTACCCTCACGCCTCTGGGAAAAACTTGCCCTCCTGGCGGGAATCACTCCCGAAGATCGTTGGTCGAAGTTAAGTCGGGATTCGGCCAACCGCCTCGTTCAAGTCCTGACCGCCACCCAACTCCACGTCACTGGCAAAAGCATGAATAAAGAGGAGTTCGTCACCTGCGGAGGCATCCCCTTAAACGAAATCGACACCAAGACCATGCAAAGCCGCCTTGTGCCGAATCTCTACTTCGCGGGGGAAGCTCTCGATATCGATGGCCTTACGGGAGGCTATAATTTTCAATCCGCTTGGACCACGGGGTGGATCGCTGGCCAATCCATGGCCACTTCCTAACCCTTCAGAAAAGCTTCGACCCACTCCGCCCACTCGCCCGGCTCCGGCCAGCGGCCTCCGCGACTCCAGCACTTCACCTGATCGCCCCGCGGCGACCACACCGCCGGATCGGTCGGCCCAAAAAGAATTCCACATTTTGCACCACTCCAACCTGCCAGATGACTGATCCCACTATCTTGCCCTAAATACAGATCCGAACTTTGGAGTTGGTGAAATACCTCCGGAAGCGTCAGGTTTTGCACGCAAGAGTGATCCCCACTTTTCCATATTTTGGGCAACTCACTTGCCAAACTCATTTCCGCCTCTCCCGCTAACCAAGTAACCGCAAAATCATGCTTGTGCGCCAACACCTCCATCTCCTTGACCCAGCATGGAATCGGCCAATTCTTCGTACTTCCACCACTACCAGCATGAATGACCCATGAGGGCTTTGCCCTAACAATCTTAGGCACTCCCCTTAGTTTCTCTCCCAAGAGTCGACGGGGATCCCCCACGTTGGCTCCCAGCTTTTGCATGGGTTGGGCGAAATGTTTCCAGGCCGCCTCCTGAGGATTTCGAGGGTCGTGGGAGATAAACTCCCCTGTTCCCCCCGCCCTTTTCCAATTGGTAAAAAAAATCTCATCTGGATCGAAAAGATAAGAAATCGTCAGATCAAACTCGGTAAAATAGTCCGCCCACTCCGCCTCAAGCTTGCCCCCTCTGGCATAGAAGCTAGCCAGTCCAGGTTGATCGATCGGTCGAACCGCTTGTATCGCACCTTCCCCTACCACCAATTCTCCAAATCTTTTGCCAACCACCAACTCAATTTCCGCCTCGGGCCACTTTTCTCTCAGCCCCGCCACCGCCGGCAGCGTGAGCAAAAAGTCGCCCAAAGCCCCACCTCGCAAAACAAGGATCTTCATGGCGGAACGGACCTCCCAGCCCTCGGCTTAATAAACAAAAAGGCCCAGACCCAAAAGTACCAACCCGAAAATCACTCCCAATGCCATCAACAATTTACCTCGTCTCGGATGGGCCAATCCCCAAGAAATCGCATCTCGTAAAAGGTAAGGTGCCCCCACGAGGAACATCCCCTCCAAAATAATCAGGTAGGCGTAAGACACTACGATCAATCGCGCTCCGTCCTGCCTTAAAAAGGCCGCATCGAGCAAAACGTCCGCGCCCAAAAGAAACAGAATCCCCAAAGATCGAACCGCGATAAATTCCCGAACGTACAGCCAACTCGTGACCCCTAATCCGACGACTCCTAAAACAAAAAGTGGCCGAAAACGCGTATACTCCATCAGGTTGATCGTTCCCGCCAGCCAGGCCGACCAGGCGGTCGCCGCCGCCAAAAGTCCGCCGCCGAAAGCATCTCCGCGGGGGAACGATCGGATCCATTGGGTGGCTTGTCGGTAATCCAATAATCCCCAACCATGGCTCAGGAGTAATCCCAGACCTACCCAAACCGAGACCTGCGCCAAAGTGAAGGAGTAAATCATCGCGCCCCCTTACTCCAAAATCGCGGGATCCGCATAGTCGGTAAATCCGGTGGACTCGGTAATTCGCACCTGAAGAAGTTGGCCCAGATGCCGCGCGCTCCCATCAAAAACTACGGGTCGATTCTGCCGCGAACGACCCGTCAAACGACTCTCTTTCGTTTTACTGGGACCTTCGACTAAAATCTCGGTCAGGGTGCCCACCCGCCTCGGCGCACTCACCGCCACCTGACGATCCAGTAAATCGAGCAAAGCCTTGTTCCACTCCTCTTTCACGCTCTCCGCCACTTCGGGCTTTTGGCTCTTGGCCGCCCGGGTCCCGTCCCGCGGCGAATATCGGAAAATAAAACCGTTATCAAACTCCACCTCTTCCATCAGACGATAGGTTTGCTGAAACTCCTCCTCCGTCTCCCCGGGATAACCGACAATCACATCCGTGGTGAGCCCAATCCCTGGACAAGCTTGCCTGACTTTCTGGATGATTTTTTTGTACTGTTCCACCGTATACCCCCGACCCATTTCCTTCAGAAGCCGATCCGAACCCGACTGCACGGGCAGATGCAAATGCTCACAAAGCTTGCTTAATCGACCATAGCAACCAATCAGATCCTCCTTCATTCCACGCGGATGCGGCGAGGTGAACCGAATCCGCTCCAACCCATCCACCTCCTGCAACTGCTCCAACAACTGCACAAAGGCGCTTTTTCCGCGCACCGAGGGAATTTCTCTCCGTCCGTACATATTCACGATCTGGCCCAGCAACGTGACCTCCCGAATTCCTTTTTCCACAAGGCCCCGAACCTCAGTAACGATCTCCGCCATCGGACGGGAACGCTCCTTCCCTCGCGTCGTCGGCACAATGCAAAAAGAGCAGTGCATATCGCAACCTTGCATGACCGAGACAAAGGCAGTCACCTGCTTGGGGCTTAGAACGTGGTCCCGAATCGTTTTCTCTGAACCTGCCTCCTCCCCCACATCGGCCAAGAATTGCGGTCGGCCTCCTAAACGAGCCTCTCGCGCTTGCCCCACTAGATCCGCCACCCGATGAAACTTCTGCGTGCCCACCACCAAGTCCAAACCCTTCATCTCTTGCTCGAGGGCCTTGCCTCTCCGCTGGGCCATACAACCCAAAAAACCCAACACCACCGAGGGATTCCTTTTTCGAAGAGCCCTCAAATTACTCATCTTCCGTAAGGCCTTCTGCTCGGCCAAATCCCTCACACTGCACGTATTGAGAAGAATCACATCCGCCTCTCGCTCCGAAGAGGCACGCACATAACCTCGATCCATCAGGTCGCGAGCCACCTGCTCGGTGTCACGCTCATTCATCTGACAGCCATACGTTTTGAAAAAGACAGAGGGCATACCCTCCGACACTGCCCCAACCTTGGGCGAAGGAAAATCCCCAAAGAGGCGTTAGGCAAACAGCCGCTTACTGAAATGACCGCGAACCCATCGGTAAAAAAGCAGGGGAAGCGGCAAGAGGGCAAAGAAAGCCGCCGGGGCTAAAATTGCCAGATCGACCTGGCCACCTTCCATCTTGACGAGACCCTCCCAACCTAGGGCGATGATCCCGATTCCCGCCCCCCAGAAACTCAAAGGCATGACCACCGCCCGAAAGTTTTCCTTCTCCTTGAGCCGTAAAATTCTGTGCGAACGGTTGCCCCAGTCCATTCCCTTACTTTCTACGAATGAAAATCTCCAAACCAATCACATTCCGCAAGATATTCGCAAACTAGACCTTAAGCTCGGATGAACCTTGGGCCCAACCCATCCCGGCCAAGCCCAGCTCAAACAGTCCATACAAAGGGATAAACATCAGCCCAAGATTGAAGGGATCGGAAGTGGGGGTGACGCAAGCGGCCAGCACAATCAGAGCGACCACCGCGTGACGCCGATGCTGCGCCACCACCTTTTGCTGTAAGATTCCCAGCCGTGCCAAAATAACCATCACCAGGGGAAGCTCAAACGACAGGCCAAAGCCAACCAGCATTTGCAGGGCGAAATCGGTGTAGCTGGTCATCGTCCAACTCGTCTCCAAACCCAACCAGCGATTCAAATCCTGAAAGAACTCCAACGCACGAGGCAAAACCAGAAAATAACAAAACAGCGCCCCGCCTAAAAAAAGAAATGTTCCCACCAGAAATACGGGGAGCAGCAGATTCCGCTCCTTCGGGTCCAAGGCCGGCAACAAATACTGCCCGATAAAGAAAAGGACGAAGGGCAGAGCCAACAAGATGCCTGCCCCGATTCCAATTTGTAGGGTCACCGTCATCGGGTCAGTTACTTGCAGCGCCAGCAGAGTATTCGGGCGGGGTTGGGCCAAGTTTCCCTGGGCCTGCTGCAGGGGCCAGCGAAGGATTTCCATGACCTGCCCAATTCCCATGACGCCCAAGATGGAGCCCAACCCAATCGCACTGGCGCACTTCAGAATGACCCCCCGGAGATCCTCCAAATGATCTAGAAACGGTTTTTCGCGGTCCCTCATCCGAACTTTCTCCAACCCTGCTGGGTGATCACCGCCGGTAACGGAATATCGTGAGGTTGCCGGGGAACTTCCCCCACCTCCTGTTCGGCAAAAAACATTCCCACGACCGAGCTCGCACGCCCCCGTCGAGCTAACGCTCGGTCGTAGTGACCCCCGCCCCGTCCCAACCGCCCGCCCCTCGAGTCAAAGGCCCTTCCCGGCACAACAAATAGCTGAATCTCCTCCAACGGCTTTCGGACGGAGAGATCAGGAGAGGGTTCCCACAATGTCCCTGTCTCGGGCAGTTGACGGGAGGAAACCTCCCACCAAGTTAAACCTTCCCGAATATCGATTTTGGGAAAGAGAACTTTTTTTCCCGCATCTAAACCCATCTGGTGCAAACCCCGTGTCTGCGGCTCATCCGTCAAAGAAAGATAGAGCCCCACCACCGAGGCCTGCTTCCACTCCGGTCGCTCCAACAGCGCTCTCTCCATGATCTGGGATGCCGCTCGACGTTCCTCTTCACTCAAACGTGCTACCCGTGCCCGCATCTCTTCACGAATCGCTCCTTTGCTCATGCCCAACATGACCATCACCATGCCCGATTTACGGTTCCCCGCCAACTCTGCCGACGGAGTTGCCTGCCCTCTCCTTTGGCACCATTCTTACCCTCTTGAGCCCCCGAGTTGATCTTCGCTCTCGTCGCCCTACCCATCGATTTATTACCGATGTTCTTTTACCGGCACTCTTCACCAGAAAACGTGGACACCGCCAAGGCACCCCTCCCCTCTTTCCCAAACTCAAAAAAGGCCAAATTTGCATCACGTGGATCGGGCACGCCTCGTTTCTGATTCAGACCCCGCAAGCCAATATCTTAATCGACCCAAACTGGGCCAACTGGCTTCTCGTTGTGCGCCGCCTGCGCCATGCGGGGCTCGCCCACCACCACCTTCCCTCGATCGACCTCGTGCTCATCACCCATGCCCATTTCGATCACCTGCATCGCCGCAGCCTTCGCCAAATCGCCGCCAATCAACCGATCGTCGTTCCCGCCGGCGTGGGCGATCTTGTCCACGGTCTCGGCTTTGAAAAAGTATACGAAATGAGTTGGTGGGAACGCCTTCGCTTTCCTGGGGCCGCCGTTACTTTTGTTCCGGCAAAACATTGGGGCGCGCGCAAAGTGACCGACCATCACCGCGGGTATGGCGGCTACGTCCTCGATCTGGGGGGTCGCACGGTCTATCACGCCGGCGATTCGGGTTACTTTCCTGGATTTCGTGAGATCGGAAAAAAACTGCACCCGGAAATCTCCCTTCTGCCCATCGGCGCCTATCACGGCCCCAAGTTTGGCGAAAATCACATGTCCCCCGAAGAGTCCCTTCATGCCTTTCAAGATCTTCGCTCCAAGATTCTCATCCCGATGCATTTTGGCACCTACCGTTTGAGCTATGAACCACTGCACGAACCCCCCCAGCGCCTGATGAAGGCCGCGAGCGAGGCCGGTCGCCTCCCCGATGTGCGTTTTCTGATCGAGGGGATGCCGACCCTATTCTAACCCACCCCGCTCAGCCCAACCCACCTTGGCTGTGGGCCGGGCGAAAGCCACCAAACGACCTCGGTGGGTAACAAAATGAAAGAAGTTCTTCGCATTTCCACATGGCGCATTCGGATCAAATTCATAAACATCCACCCCACCCCCCCTTTCCCCATCCATCCTTTGGGAGGAACCCGCCACCATCGCCTCCCCACCCTTCTTTTTGCCTAAATAGATCATGACATGACTGATCGGAGGATCCCGCGGCACATCATACGTCCACTCCCAAAATAAAAGATCCCCACTCCTCATTTGCTCGATCAGTTTTATGGAATCCACTTTTCCGTTCGCCTCGCTCGGAACCGACCGGACCTTTCCCCTCTTTTGAAAATACAGATACTGGTCGGAAGCCGTCCTCGGGATATCAAAACCAAATACTTTCCAGACGATGTATCGAATCGTGTTGGAGCAATCCATCGTAATGAGATAAGGGTGTCCGGGAGGTTGCCACGACTGGGCATAGGACAAATCCTGTTTGGAAAGCCATCGACACGTTTCGACTAACTTCTGGTGCTGCTCAGGGGTGGCTGCCCCATCCACCGAAGAAACCATAGGCACCAGCGCAAATCCCATCACCAAAGGGAGGGAAGTTCGGACATTCACCACCCCTTCCATCGCAAATTGCAGACGAATCGCAAGTCAGGACAACTTCAATTGGATGAAGACAGAAAATGAAAGAAGGCCTCAGGGTGAGCGAAATCGGTCAAGACCGTATCCGCCCCACACTCTCGCAACTGTTCCGCCGTGAAAGATCCGGTCGCGACCGCGATCGCCTTGGCCCCAATCGCCCTGGCACAGGCCACATCATGCGGGGTATCTCCAATGACAAAGATTCGGTCGGGGGAAAAGATCTCCCCATGCCGCTCGTGGGCCCTTCGTTGGGCATGCGGGCCCAGCTCGTTGCGTACGGAGGAATCATCCGCAAAAGCCCCAAACTCAAAAAAGTGATTCACCCCATACCGGGTCAATTTCAAACGAGCTCCTTTTTCAATGTTTCCCGTCAGCAGAGCCTGGACAAACTCAGGCCGGCGATGGGCCTCCTCCAAGATCCCCAGAACCCCGGGATGCAAACCCCCATTCCTTTTGGGCAACTCTTCCGCCAGGAGCTCCACATAGTGATTCAGAAATTCTGCGACATGCTCCGGGCCACTCGGCTTTCCATCTCGCCCTAAAAGTTGCTCCACAATCCACTTGTCGGTTCGCCCCGCAATTTCCAAACCTTCCAAGCCACGGCGAATCCCATGGATCTTTTCCATGGCCCGGCCCAAAGCCGACTCTCCCGCTTTTCCCGTGTGGAGAATCGTTCCGTCGATATCCCAGAGAAGTAGTTTCCGGGCGAGGGGGGAAGCAGCCCTCACATCCCCATCACGCTATAGCCCGCGTCCGCATACAGCGTCTGCCCCGTGATCCCCGCCGCCCCATCCGAAGCCAAGAACACCCCCGTGGCACCTAACTCCTCCAACGTAATATTTCTCTTTAAAGGAGCGTGCGCTTCGTAGTGGGAGAGCATCGCCGAAAACCCGCTAATACCCCGCGCCGCTAAGGTATTCACTGGGCCAGCACTGATCGCGTTCACCCGAATTTTTTGGGGGCCCAGATCATACGCCAGGTAGCGAACGCTCGCCTCCAAAGCCGCTTTGGCTACCCCCATCACATTGTAGTGGGGTACCACTTTTTCTGCTCCGTAGTAGCTCATCGTCACGACACTTCCCCCCGCCGTCATGAGTGGCCTAGCCGCCCGGCTCACCGCCACCAAAGAGTAGGCGCTGATGTCGTGCGCCACCCGAAAGGCCTCGCGGGAGGTATCGACAAAGTTTCCCTCCAATGCCTCCTTGGGCGCAAACGCCACGCTATGCAAAAGCAGATCAACTCGGGGCGCCTTCGCTTTCACAAAGTCAAAAAACTTGGCGATATCTTCATCCCGACTGACATCGCAGGGCGCGACCGGCGTATCCGCCCCAAAAGTCGCCGCCAGCTCCTCCACATTCTCCTTCAGACGATCCCCCTGATAATTAAAAATCAACTTGGCGCCTGCATCCGCCCACGCCTTGGCGATTCCCCAAGCAATACTTCGCTTGTTGGCGACCCCAAAAACGACCCCCACTTTTCCCGCTAAGATTGGATGACTCACCTTCCCAAAGTGCCCTCACTCATGCCACTCTGTCACGCCTGGAGTCACTTCCTCTTGGCCTTCCCAACTCCTCCTGCTACCAAAGCAGGTTGCCATGAGTTCCTCTCCCCATCTCGGTTGGATTCTGTTTGGACCCCTCGTCTTGGCACTGCTCGCCGCCGATCTGATTCTTTTCCATCGCGATCCACGGCCCGTTGACCTACGCCGCTCCCTCCAAGCCACCGCCGGTTGGGTTGCCCTCGCCCTCGCCTTTGGCGGTCTCGTTGCCTTTACCTTGGGGACAAACCCTGCCATGGAGTTTTTTACCGGATATATTGTCGAACTCTCCCTCAGTGTGGACAACGTCTTCGTTTTCGCCGTTCTCCTCCGCTACTTTGCCGTTCCCGAAAAATCGCAATTCCCCGCCCTTTTCTGGGGGATCATCGGAGCCCTTTTTCTGCGAGCCCTCTTTATTTTCACTGGGATCGCCCTAATCAATCGCTTTCATTGGCTGATCTACCTCTTTGGCGCTCTTCTCGTTTACACCGGAATCAAACTCCTCAAAGGTGGCGAAGCGAAAGTCGAACCCGACCACAACCCCCTGATTCGTCTGGCTCGGAAATTCATCCCCATCACACCCGATTTTCATGGGGACCGCTTTTTTTTCCGTGAAAAGGGCCGCTGGACCGGCACTCCCCTCCTCCTCGTCCTCATCGCCCTTGGCACCACCGATCTCGTTTTTGCCATCGATTCGATCCCCGCAATTCTTGCCATCACCCGCGACCCTTTCATTGTCCTTACCTCCAACGCTTTTGCCGTCCTCGGCCTGCGCGCCCTCTACTTTGCCATCGCCGGTCTGATCAAACTGTTTGCTTACCTCAACGTCGGGCTCGCTGTCATCCTATCCTTTATCGGGCTCAAAATGCTCGTCTCCGGCTACATCCACCTGCCGATTCCAGTGACTCTCGGCTTTGTCCTAGGAGTCCTTCTTATCTCCATCGTCGCATCGATTCTTTATCCGCCCAAAAAAACTCACTCCTAGCACTTAAAATCTATAAACATATGTCAGCTATATGTTTATACTGTTTTCTATGCTCTGATAGGTGATAAATCCTGTGGAATGTTGACGCGATTCCGACCCGACCTAAGATGTTCCCATGCCCCAAGTCGTCGATCTGACCTCGGCTATTGCCCGAAAGACTTTCGCAAAGAAACCCAAGTTCCGACTAGGTCTCGTTGGCACGCTGGTTGTCTCTAACTTTGCTTGGCTAATCCTCTTTGGTGTGGCGGTGGTTTCGCTCATCGGCGTGACCCGTTTTTCTGCTGCCCTTTCCAAAAGTTATCTTGAGGAGAAATGGAACTCTCTCCAAAACCGCCTTGCGCAAAAGAAAGAGATTGAGGAGCGAGATATGCGGATCGCCCGCCTCATCGCCTCCCAAAGTTCCGACACCACCGACATCCTCGGCCTCGCCACGCGTATCTCCAAGATTCTCGACTCCGCCAACGGCCGCCAACGACGCTTCCTCGAAAACGCCATCCCCGAAGCCATGCTGATCCAAACCAGCTCCCAGATTCCCGCCTCCGCCGTTCTTGCCATGGCCATCTTCGAATCCGGTTATGGCAACAGCATGCTGGCCAAGGAATATAACAACTACTTTGGCATGAAAGCATTCGATAGCTGGACTGGCCCTCGCGCCCTGAATATGCCCACCCGCGACAGTGGCGAAGACACTACCGCCGACTTCCGCGCCTACCCCAACCTTGCCTCTGGTTTCCAAGGATACTCCCAATTCCTTCTCTCGAATGACCGCTACCGCAAGCACGTGGGCGAAAAATCGGGTATCAAATTTGTTTCCAATATTCTGGCCTCGGGCTACTGCCCCGACCCGGATTACCTGACCCATATTCGGGATATTATTCAGAAACACGGGCTCGATCGCCTCGACGCCGCGCTGGAAGATATCGTCGATAAGCAAGAGTCGGTCGCCAAAGCCGTCCCCGCCAGCCAGGCGCTCGCCCCGGCAGCGACGCACTAATCTTTCTTACTTTCGATTCCTTGGTCCGCACACGAGATCGTCCCCACCCCAGGGACCTTCACCTCGAGCAGAAGATACTTCCAAATCCCCGACCCATTTTTTTCCGCCCGCAACGTCACCCCAGCCGCTCGTCGGGATCCACGTAGCGAGAAATCTAAACGAGCGAGGCCCCCTGCGGCCTGATCCTCCAACTCCCCCGTCACCGCCCACCCCAACTCCATCGGTTCGCCTAACTCCCGCTTCACCCGCTCATCCGCCACCACTCTTTCCACCGCCCCCTGCATCACTTCACTTTTCTTCAGCATCGCGTAACTGATTTGCAGCGTCATCCCCCCCACCGCCAAAACTCCCGTCACCACCAACGTGAGCCCCAAAACCAGCCACCGCCTTGCTTTTACCTCCCACGCCATTAACTCGGCTTGCGTCATCAGCCCTTTTTTCATTTCTGTACTCTGAATCCCCTCTCCCCCCTCCGTCCATCCCACTCTCGCACCCGCCCGAAATTTCCAGTATGCTTTCCCCCAATGCTTTCTCTCGAATCCCTGACTCAACTCGCCCAAAAACACGCCGAGGCTCTCCCCGCGCAAGTCGCCGAATTCGAAATCCGCGGACAATCCTTTCACTCGGCCACCCGTCCCCATCTCATGGGGGTCATCAATCTCAGCCCAGACTCCTGGTACCGCGAAAGCGTGGTTCTCAATACCGACGCCGCCCTCGTTCGTGCCCGGCGCCTCCGAGCCGAGGGCGCTCACCTGATCGATCTCGGCGCCGAATCCTCTCTTCACCATGCCGCGCGGGTCGACCCCGCCCAGCAAATCGCCACTCTTCTCCCCATTCTCAAGCCCCTTGCCCAAGAAGGCTCCCTCATTTCGATTGAAACTTATCAGCCCGAAGTCGCCCGCCGCTGCCTCGAAGCCGGAGCCGCCGTCCTCAATCTTACTGGGACCCGCCACCCGGATGACCTCTTTCATGTAGTCGCCGACCACCGAGCCGGCATCATCCTCTGCTACGTTCAGGGGGACCATGTCCGCGCCGTCGGTGACTTCGTCCACTCTCCCGACCATGCCACTGCCCTGCTCGACTACTTTCGTCGCGAGATCGATCGTGCGGTCCACGCCGGGGTGCACGCCATCTGGATCGACCCAGGCCTGGGCTTCTACTACAAAAATCTTCAAGACAGCACCGCCCGCATTCGCTACCAAGCGGAAACATTCCTGCACACCTTCCGCCTTCGCACTCTGGGTTGGCCCGTCTGCCAAGCCCTCCCCCACGCCTTTGAGTTTTTCCAAGATGAGGTTCGCTCCGCCGAATCCCTCTTTGCCGTCCTCGCTCTGCTCGGAAAAACCGACCTCCTTCGCACTCACGAAATTCCCAAAGTACGGGCCGTCGCCCGCACTCTCGGAATCCTCTCATGAAACGCTCTGCCCAACCCGTCGCCCTCATCACCGGCGCCTCCCAAGGCCTGGGGGCGTACCTCGCCAAAGAAATCTCCCAGCTCGGTTACGCCATGGTCCTTCACCACCGCAGCGGTGCCGCCCGTACGGCCCGCCTCGCTCGCGAAATTCGTAGCCTGGGATCCCCCGCCCTGGTGATTCCAGCCGATCTCTCCCTCCCCGATTCGGTCAACCGCCTCTTTCGCCAAATTCGCCATCGTTTCGGCCGACTCGATCTCCTGATCAACAATGCGGGAACCTATCGCCCTACCCCGCTACTTCGCACACCTGCGGAAGATTGGTTCGCCGGTCTCCATAGCACCTGCACCGCCACCTTTCTGACCACGCAGGCGTCTCTCTCCCTCTTTCCCAAAAGTGGAGGCCGAATCATTAATATGGGTGACTCGGCCGCGGATCGCTTCACCCCGCGCCGGCTGGCCCCAGGCTATCATGTTGGCAAAATTGGCGTCACCCTCCTCACTCGCTCCTTTGCCGCCCAACTCATTTCACGAAAGATCACCGTAAATCAGATTTCTCCTGGCTACCTGCAGAACAGCATCGATCTTCCTCCAGCCAAAAAACTACCCTCCGGCCGACCCATCTCTTTCTCGGAACTGTTCGCTGCCGTGCTCTATCTTCTCTCGCCCGAAGCAGCCCAACTGACTGGGAACAATCTTACGCTGTCGGGTGGATGGAATCTTTAACCCCTGCTTGATAAACTGGCGCCCATCCCTCCCTTTTTAACTTCGCGTTACTGACCCTCTTGCTTCGCCTCATTCGGGCCGACCCCTCTCCCCACACCCCTCCCGCGACTCCCCTCCGCAAAGGCTCGTCCTCCGCCACATTAAAAGTTTTCCCGCGGACCCGCAAAGCAACCCCCACCGCTCGCGCCGCATCCTCCCGATTCACCACATTTAACCAACGCTCCGGACCCTCCGCCCGATTCCGTAAAATTCGATCCCCCCCATAGAGACCCGCACACCGCAACACCGTCCCCCCAGCCTCGATCGTTTTCCCCTCCGCCTCAATCATCGCTCTCGATCTTTCATCCGTGGCCAGTGCCGATTCCTCATTGACCCACCCTCCATCCGCTTCCGCATAAACCGAACTCGACGATAAATAAACCATCGGCACATGGGACCTCCTCGACCACTGGGCCGCTCGCACCGCTCCCTCGCGGTGCATCGTCTCGAAATCCCCACCGCCTGCTTCCCGCGAGGGCGCCATCGCCCACACCATCCCACCCCACAACCCACTCAAACCCTCCCAAAATTCAGGCCGAGTAGCATCCGTCGCCACCACGTTTATCCCATGCCGTCTCAATTCCACCGCCGTGGCCTCGGAACGCACGATGGCATGGACCGACCAGCCCCCCGCCTGAGCCTGTCGCGCCACCTCCGACCCCAGAAAACCAGCCCCCACGACGAGCACTTTCGGTGGACTCGCTTTCAATCCAATTCCCGTCTAATACTCACCAAGGGACGAGTGGCGGAGCGGTTGAACGCGGCGGTCTTGAAAACCGCAGATGCCGAAAGGCATTCGTAGGTTCGAATCCTACCTCGTCCGCCAAAAGCCCTAACCCCGAAGATGGTAATGGCCAGGGCCCACTTTCCGTAGACCTCGGATCTTCTTCAGGTTTTGATAAAACCATGTGTCCAACCGTTGACGCTGAATGTTCATCTTGTGCGCCAGCTCCTTGATCTTGATGCCGGTTTTTCCCGATTGATTCAAATGGGCCAAGATGACCGTGCGCAAGCCACCACGCCGATTAAATTTTTTTCCTGTTCCCCGCCTTCCGGACCTCGCCGAACGCCCCCGGGCAATCCGGTTGGCCCCACGGGCGACCGCGGAAGCTCCTGCCCCAACCACTTTGGCCACCGAACGCTCCAGCTTCCCTAACTTTTTCTCTAAGCTCTCCTTCTTGCGAAGAAGCTTCATGATTCGACTAAACTCTTTTGTTGTTAGTTTTGTTATATCCATCGGAAAAAACTAACACAGCGTCTAACAACGGGCGACAAAAAAAATACCCCGCCGTGAGATTGTCACGACGGGGTAAATCTTACCTAGGGAAAATTCCCCAAGTGGGAAACGTTATTTAACGTGCTTGCTGGCGTACTTCGTTAATTCAAACATGGTCGCCGAGCTTTTTCCACCAAAGAGGGGTTTAAACAAATGATCCGCGTTGATGTTCCGGCGGTTCTTTTTGTCTTGGAGGCCGTTCTTCTTGATATAGGCCCATAATTTTTTGGTCATCTCGGTCCGGGGAACAGGCTTGCTCCCAATGATCGCGGCCAGGATGGCGTCCGGTTGGACGGGTTTCATAAACGCTGCATTCGCTTTCTTTGCCATAGTTTCTTGTCTCCTTGGTTTGGGTTAGTTGTGATTACGATACGTCGGTTACGATGCCCCTCTGCACGAGGGTGACAACACTTTTCTACGAGGAGAAACGCCTTTTTTCACACTGCCGTAAAGGGTCGACCTCTCTTGCGGTTCATATCCAGCCCCACGAATCGCCGACTCCATCTGCTCGGGTTCCAATCCCTCCCCATGCTTTCCCCCGCTCGACCTCGTAATCGCCTCCTCATATAAAGTGCCCCCAAAATCGTTACACCCCCAGCCCAGCGACTCGACCGCTCCCGCTACCCCCAACTTCACCCAGCTCGTCTGCAAGTTCGGGATCGACTGTCCTAAAACCATCCGTGCCAATGGGTAAAGTCGCATCGCCCTCTTGCGAATTCTCTCCTCCAGCACCTTCATTCCACCCGCTCGCTTCGACAAAATCGCACCCAGCCGATTCTGGTATGGCACAAATGCCAAGGGCACAAATTCGGTAAATCCCCCCGTCTCCTCTTGCACCCTTTGCAGAACCTCGAAGTGCCGGCGTATATCCTCCCACCTCTCCACATGCCCAAACAAGATGGTGGCACTCGACCTCACCCCCGCCTGATGCGCCGCCTTGACAATCTCCACCCAGCGAGCCGCCGGTAGCTTATTGCGCGAAATCTTCCGCCGAACGTCATCCACTAAAATCTCGGCCGCCGTCCCCGGAATCGACCCCACCCCCGCCGCCCTTAACTTCCCCATCATCTCGGGTGGTTCACAGCCTGCCTTTTCACAAAGTGAATCGATTTCCATCGGGGAAAAGGCGTGCAGATGCATCCACGGGAAGGCTTCGCGCAGTGCTTTGATAAGATCAAAGTAGTACTCAGGCCGCAAAGTAGGATCAATTCCACCCTGCAAACAAACCTCCGTCACCCAGGGGGTCTGACCCACCCGAGCGACCACCTCATCAATCCGATCGGAAGTCGCCCCCACACTCCCGGGTCGTTTTCCAAACCCACAAAAAGCGCAACCCACCGTGCACACTCGGGTGAAGTTTGCGTTGCGATTCACCACATAGGTGATTTTTCGACCGTGCCGCCGAAGAGTTTCTATCGCCGCTTGGCTCCGAAGCTCCTCCAGTGGCATCTTCCAAAAATCGCTCACTGTACCTTCTCCTCCCAAAATCGACTCACCCTTTCCTGCCAGCGAACATCTAACCACTCCCTCGTGCTGTGACTTTGATACACCGGCAATCTCTCGACCAACTTACGCCCCTTGGCCTCACACCTTTTTTCGTACAAATCGACCTGCTCCCAAGGCCGACTGGGGTTCACCTCATCTCGTGCCCAGGAAATCCCCCCCAAATCATCTAACTCATGTAAAAGATCTACCCATCGCGGTTCCAAATTGGGGGGAATCTGGATGGCGACACCCGGTGCCCAATCCCGCCATGCCTGCATCATCTCCGCGTACTCACTTAAGGTCGGTGCTACCCCTGCTCTCCATCTCGATCCCGCGTTCGGCACATAACGCTGAATCAAGATCTCCTGCAGATGCCCGTATTTCGAATGAATCTGGGCCAAACACTCTAAGGATTCCATGCGAGAGGCCTGACTCTCCCCCCACCCCACCAAGATTCCGCTGGTGAAGGGTACTTTGGCCCGACCCGCCGCTTCCATCCCAGCAATTCGGCCCGCCACTTTTTTCTCGGGGGCAAACTCCACATCGTCTCGCACGCTCTCCAGCATCATCCCCATGGAGACAAAGTACGGTCGCAATCTGACCAACTCCTCCTCCGTCATTCGGCCGAAGTTCCCGTGGGGAAATAATCCCGCCTCCGCACAACGCTCCGCTACTCGATTGGCGAATTCCCAAAAGTCGCCATACCCCCGCCTAGCCAACTCCTCCTGAATGTGGGGCATCCCCCCTGGCCTCTCCCCAGAAATGAGCAGCGCCTCTCGGGCTCCCCCCTGCTGCGCTTCCTGGACAATTCTCTCCACCTCCCCGTCCGACAAAAGACCTTCCCCATCGCTGCGAAAACCACAGTATCGACAGTGCCAAGGACAGTCGTGGGTTAAAACCAGGGTGATGGAGCGCGAGTAGGTCACCGCCCTGCCACCCGCAGGCTCCAGGACATCAAGAAAAGGTTCTTCGGTAACAGCTTTCAATAAAGGGGTCTTCTCGCTAAAAATCTACCATGGCTTTACGCGAAGCAAGACCCTTCCTTATCGGCGCCGCCGTCCTTTTTGGGGTCTGCCTGTGGCTGGGCTGGGTGATCGGCAGCATCTTGGCCGGTCTGCTTCTCGTTGGCATTCTTCTCTTTTTCCGAGACCCGCACCGCACTCCCCCCGCTAACCCGCTCGCCCTGGTCAGCCCAGCAGATGGCAAAGTCATTTGTGTCGATGAATCGGAAGACCCCTGTTTTGGTCTCGGTAAGTTTCGCCGTGTTGGAATCTTCCTCTCCGTCCTCGATGTCCATGTCAACCGCAGTCCCTTTGCCGGCACGATTGAAAAGACCCACTACTCGGCCGGTGAATTCCTCGATGCCCGTCACCTCGAGGTCGATCTGCGTAACGAAAACCAAACATGGCTCCTGCGTACCGCCAAGGGCCCCATCTTGGTTCGTCAAATTGCCGGTCTCATCGCCCGCCGAATCGTCGGCTGGAAAAAATCTGGCGATAGCGTCACCACGGGAGAACGAATCGGCATGATTCGCTTCGGCTCCCGAACCGACCTCTACTTCCCCGCCACCTGCACCCCCCAAGTCCAAGTCGGCCAACGGGTCGTCGGGGGCCAAACCATTCTTGCTATATGGCCCGCCTAAAAAATCGCACTCCGAACTCAGCTCGCAAGGGGGTCGCCTACCTCCTCCCCAGCTTGATGACCGCGGGCAATCTCTTCTGCGGCTTTATGGCTGTTCTGCAGATCATCCAAGGCAGTCTGCTTCAGGCGGAGGATAACATCGCTTGGACCCAACCCTACGAAACCAGCCTGCTTTGGATTCTGGGCGCCTTTATCTTCGATATGCTCGATGGTCGCGTTGCCCGCCTCGGCGG
>Ga0247840_10003299_pt1 | contig 27462 bp, 20 predicted proteins | sample LaCruzMarch2015__FD_192404 | JGI IMG/M metagenome (GOLD analysis project Ga0247840, IMG submission 192404) | Freshwater microbial communities from meromictic Lake La Cruz, Castile-La Mancha, Spain - LaCruzMarch2015_17m | ecosystem: Environmental > Aquatic > Freshwater > Lake | place: Spain...
TCGGCCAACTGGAGGCTGAGCATGTTGCCCGCCACCAGCCGGCTCAGATCGATGACGCGAATGCCATCGAGCGGGCCCGCAGCATTGGCGTCAAAGCGGATCACAGCTCGAGCACCTCGAGCCGCTGCACCGTCATCCGCCCCGCCGACGCCATTCGCAACCCGGCCTGCCCGTAGCGGAACGCGCCGTCGGTGGCGGCCAGAAGCTGCTGGCCGTTGATCGACAGACTCAGCGCCTCTCCCTTTGCGCTCAGCGACACCACGAGCGGCGTGCCCGGCCCCGCCTCATACGGCAACCGCGCCAGCACGGTCGCACCATGATCCTGCCTGATGATCACCGCCTCGCCATTCTCGATGCCCGCCGCGTAGAAGCGTGAGGTGCCCTGCACGCGCGCCGCAACGAGGTGGGACTTGCCAGCGAGCGGGGTGAGGTCGGCGGTGACCGTCACATCGCGGAGGTAGGCGTTGCCGGTCCAGGCGTCGGCATCTTCGGCGGTGTGGGCGTGGATGACGCCTTTCTGCAACGACCAATGGCCACGGTTCCAGGTGAAGCGGGTGATGCCGCCCCACTCCTGCTTCTCAACCCGGGGATCGATCGCCAGGTGCCCCTTGCCGCCCACCGAGAAGTCAGAGAGGAACAGCCTCCCGAGGAACTTCAGCCGCCCGAAATACTCGACGAGGATGCCGATCTCGTCGATGGCCTCGTCGCCGTCGGGGATGGTGAACGCGTAGTCCTGCCAGCCCTCGGCGCTCGGCACATGCCAGGCGCCGGTCTCGACGATCTGGCCCGAGATGGCGCGCCGGACATAGGGCGCCACCCGCAGGTTGCCATCGCCATTCCACGGGTCGAGCCACAGCTTGAAGGTCACCGTCTGCCCGGCATCGGCGAGCGGCGTGAACATCGGACGGTAGCGCTCGTCGTCGAAGTCGGAGCGGCGGTAGAACGGCTTCCAGAACACGCGGCCGGCCGAGTCTCCGACGGCGCCCTCGCCGGTGCCGCGCTCGAGCCGGTCGAGCAGCAGTTCCAGCGCACCGCGGGAGTTCGGCCCCTGCCGGTCGGTCGCTGCCTTCACGGCGATCTGGTTGAAGGGCTCGGTGCGGAAGCCGTGGGTCGAGCCCGGCGCATCGAAATCGAAGCGCACGCCGCGCCGCTCGAAATCCTTCACCCATTGCGCCGGCGGTTCCTTGCCGTCGAGCCGCAGCGCCAGCACCGTCAGCTCCCGCGCGAACGACGGGGCATCCACCACGTTCAGCGTGCCGATGACGCCCGATGCCACCACGAAGTCGTTGATCGGCTTGCGATACTTGTCCCAGCTCGGCTGCACCTGCTGGAACGTGCCGACGATGGCGCAGGCATTGCCGGCGTTGCAGTCGGTGTCCCAGCCGGCCATCGTGGCGATCTCGGCGGTGCGGGTCAGTTCGCCCTCGCCGTAGAGGATCGCCATCACGGTCACGCCGGCGTTCGGGATGATGTGGCAGACGCCGGGATAGCGGTCATAGCCCCACTGAGCGCCCAGCATGTCGCGGCAGGCGCGCCAGTCAGTCGGGTTCTGCTTGTGGAAGTCGATGACGGCGCGGGCGACCTTGGCATAGGTCGAGCCGGCGTCGATCTGTGCCAGCCCGGTCGCGACGATCTCGTCGATCGATTTCGCCACGAAGGCTTGGGCGATCGCGGCGGCGCAGAAGCGCGCCCCGTTCAGCCCGTCGCCGTCATGCGCTACCGAAGCGGCCATAGCCGACATCTGCGCGGCGCGCTTCGGGTTGCCGGGGTTTACCCAGCCCCAGCTGTCGATGAAGATCTGCCCGCCAATCTGCTCGGCCACCGTACTGCCATTGGTGGCGATGGCGCCCGATTCCGGCGCCGGGATGCCGGCCTTCAGGTTCTTGTAGGCGGTATGCTCGGTCGAATTGCCGAACCCGCCCCACCAGTACATGCCGTGCTCTTCGGCGGCGTAGTTGAGCCACGTACGACCCACATCGGCGGCGGTTGCCTGTAGCCCGTAGTCGCGGAGCGCCCGGATGAAATAGACCGGGCCGTTGGTGTCGTCGTCGGCGGCGAAGTTCTTGAAATCGCGCAGGTACTGCGTCACCTCGCCATAGGTGGCGCGGATACGCTCATAACTCCAGATGGTCGGCTCCACCGGTGCGCCAAGGCGAACGCCGATGGCCTTGCCGAGAAAGCCGGAATAGATGCGGTCGAAGATTTCGGTGTGGCTGAGCATGAGGTCCGGGATCACAGGTTGACGACGCTGGCGGTGGGAATGGGGGCGAGCAGCGCCTCGCGGGCGCGCTCGGCAGCGAGGCGGGCTTCGCGGTCGGCGAGGAGAATGCGGGTTGCCGTCCCGGTGAAGCGGTCGGCCGAGGCGGTGAGGTCGAAGCGGTTGGCGCTGTCGAGAGCCAGCCGATCGGCTTCGTCGATCACCGCCTCGCCGTGCAGTGCACCGAGGATGGCGCCTGCCATCACGCCGATGGAATCGGTGTCGCGGCCCGAGTTGATGCCGTCCTCGATGGATCTGCGGAAATCGCCTTCGTTGAACAGCGCGAAGCCCAGCGCCAGCGGCAGTTCCTCGATCGAGCCGAGCCGCGAGGGCTGGTAGGCGGCCGTCGCCACGCCGGCCTTGGCTGCGGAGTGGTTCACGTCGTCGCCCATCGGCGAATAGGCGGCGATGATGCGGTGGAACTGCGCGACCACTTCGTCATAACCTGAGCCCTGCTGGCGCAGCACTGTCGCCGCCTCGGCAATCTCGGCTATGGCGGCGCGCGTGCCGTCCTTGGCGTATTGCAGCGCGGTTGCGACGATGGCGTCGATCGTCGTGCCCGGCACGAATGCAGCGGCAACCGCTGCCGCGAACACCCCGGCCGCCTCAAGCCCGTAGCTCTGCTGGTGGCCCTCGGCGAAGGCGATGGCCTCGTCATAGGCGGCCTTGGGGTCGGCGGCGTTCACCGCGCCGACCGGGGCGATGTACATGGCGGCGCCGCAGTTCACCATATTGCCGACGCCGCCCTGGCGCGGGTCGCAGCCGCTCAACTGGTGGCGCTGGAAAATCCACTTCTCGGGGTAGAACAGGCGGTCGATCAGGTTGGCCTCGCGCTGCATCTCGGGGATCCAGCGCGGCGTCCAGGCGATCTGGCGCACCATGCCCCCGGCCATGTCCCAGGCATCGAGATGGCGTCCTGTATCGGAGTAGATGTCCATCACCGCCAGCGTCATCAGCGTATCGTCGGTGACAATGCCGTTGCCGCGAACGCGATGGTTCCGCGCTTCGGGCGGCAGGTCCATCTTGTGCCAGCGCGCCTCGAGCGAGGTGACGCGGCCATAGCGCGCCTTGATCTCGGCGGCGCTGAGCTTTTCGACCGGTGCGCCCAGCGCGTCGCCCAGCGCAATGCCGTGCAGCATGGCGCGGACGCGGCTGGTGAAGGTGTTAGCAGCAGTAGTCACTCAATCGTCCTTGCGCCTGTGGCCGACCCCTAATCCGCCCTTCGGGCTCCTTCTCCCACAAGGGGAGAAGGCGATGTGTAGCGGCATGCGCTGTACATCAGCCGAAGTTGCGGTTCCTTCACCTTCTCCCCTTGTGGGAGAAGGTGGCGGCAGCCGGATGAAGGGTCCACCCCACCCGACTGCCACCTGTCGTCAGCTACCCAGCACGGTCCGGGCATACTCGTTCAGGCGGTCGCCGCCGGCGGCCTTCCACTCCGTGACGAACTGGTCCCACTGGTCCATCGGGGCTTCGCCGGAGATGAACTTGTAGACCCAGGCGCGGTAGACGTTCTCGGTCGCGTCGAGGTCAGCCGCGTAATCGGCCGGCCAGACGAAGGCGTTGTCGGGCTTGAAATACTGCTGGATGTTGGCCAGCGACTGCTGGGCCGCAGCCGATTTCCACTCCACCGGCGGGGTGAAGTTGGCCGCCGCGAAGAAGCGGGCGTACCAGGTGCTCATCTTGTCGGTCACCGTGTAGGTGTCACCCGACTTCGTGTACTCCTCGCCTTCAAAGCCCATGCGGTCCAGCATCTGGCCCTCGGTCGAAGCCATGAAGTCGAGCAGCTTGGCTACTTCTTCCTTGTGCTCGGAGACGCTGGAGATGGCGAAGCCGCGGGCCTCCTTGCTCACGTCCACGGCCGCGAGGCCCTGACCGCCCGGACCAGACGGAATCGGCAGCAGCGCCAGTTCCACGCCGGCATCAGGATGCGCCTGACGCATCTTGCCGCCGTAGATGTCGATCACTTCGGCCGAGGAGCCGAAGATCACGCCGGCCTTGCCGGTGTAGAACTTGTCTTCCTTCACGTCGAACTTGCTGGTGACGTATTCCTTATCGTAGAGGCCCTCGGCCGCGAGCTTGGCGTACCAGGTGATCTTGGCCTTTTCGGCATCGGTGATGCGTGCGTGGACCCAGGCGCCGCTCTCGTCCTTCATCCAGCTGCCGGTGATGCCGAATGCCTGGTTGAAGATCGAGTCGAGTTCGTTGGTGTTGTCGGCGGTGGTGACACCGAAGGTGTTGCCCGGCGTACCATCACCGTCGAGGTCGGCATCGTGGATGGCCTTGAAGAACGCCTCGTACTCCTCGAGGGTGGTCGGCGGCGCCATGCCCAGCTGGTCGAGCCAGTCCTTGCGGATCACCGGCTGCGGGGCGCGCGGCGGGTAGATGTAGAGCAGGTAGGGGTAGTTCTTCAGCCGCTCGACATTGTGCGGCCAGAGGGCGGCCTTGAGGTTGGGGGATTTCTCGATCCAGGGGTTCAGGTCTTCGAGAATGCCCTGGTCGGCCATCTTGGTGTCGCCGCCCTGGAAGTAGATCAGGTCGGGGATATCGCCCGAAAGCAGCATCGTCCCCAGTGCATCGGCATAGCCAGAGGATGGCAGATCGACGACCTGGATGTCGAGATCCGTACCCTGGGCCTTGAGCGCCTGCTCGATGCGCTCGATATGGGCGACGTCGGGCGGGTTGGTCGACAGCAGGTCCTTGGACACGAACCGGATCACAGTCTGGGCGCTGGCCGGCATGGCCAGCGTCAGCCCGAGGGCCAGCGCGGTGGTGGTCAGAAGCAGGCGCTTAAGCATGGTAGTCTCCTCCGTTATGGTTGTTGGTTTTGGTAGAATGGAAACGCTGACGTCGCCGAGATCCTCACCCGCAAAGCGGGGGAGAGGGACCGCCGGAGGCGGTGGAGGGGGCGGCCCCCCACGACGTTCTCAAGTACGCGATGAGAGGTCGGCGTTTGTACCGCCCCCTCCACCATGCTTCGCATGGTCCCCCTCCCCCGTGGCTTTGCCACAGTGGAGGACCCCAGCAGGCGTTCGCGCAGGAAGAGCCTCATCCCTTCAGCGCCCCCGTCATCGTCCCCTTGGTGAAGAACTTCAGGATCAGTGGGTAGATCGCGAGGATAGGCAGGATGGTCATGATGATCATGCCGGCCTTCAGCGCCTTCAGGTTGATCTGCGCGATGCCGATATTGTTGGCAGCGTTGTTGGCGCCAACGATGGCCAGCTTGTCGCCCTCGACCACGAACTGACGCAGCACCACCTGCAGCGGCCACTTGCCCTGGTCGTTGAGGTAGATCATGGCGCGGAAGAACTCGTTCCAGCGGAACACCAGGTAGAACAGGGCAATCGTTGCCAGCGCCGGCTTGGCCAGCGGCAGCACCACCTGGAAGAAGGTCTGAAACGGGTTGGCGCCATCGAGCTCGGCGGCCTCGAGCAGTTCCTCTGGAACTTCCTCGAAGAACCGCACGAGGATGATCAGGTACCAGGCGTTGACGGCCTTGTAGAGGATGACGCTCCAGTAGCTGTCGAGCAGCCCCATCCGCTTCATCAAGAAGTAGTCGGGGATAATGCCGGGCTCGAAGACGATCGTCACCAGCACCAGGATGAACAGCGCCCGCCGGCCGGGCAGGTGCGGCCGGCTCAGGCCCCAGGCCATCAGTGCCGTAGCGGCGAGGCTCAGCAGCGTGCCGACCGTGGTGATGAAGATCGAGTTGAGGATGCCCGACTGCACCAGCGGGTGCTGGAACAGCAGGACCCAGACATCGAGCGAGAAACCCTCGGGGATCACGGCAAGGCCGCTCATCCCTGGCACCCGCGCGGGGTCGGATACCGACATGGCGATGAGGTTGAGGATGGGCTGCACCGTCAGCACCACCAGCAGCAGCAGGGTGGAGACGATGATGGCGTACTCGATCCGCTCGAGCGGCGAGCGCCGGATGGCATTGCGGCGGGCCCGGGCACTGGCCATGGCGCGGGACGGCGGAACGGCGGGAGGCGTGGTCGTCGACATCACCACACTCCCTTGCCGGTCAGGCGCTTCGAAACGAAGTGCGCTGCGAGGATCATGATCATGCCCAGAACCGCCTTGAACAGGCCGGCTGCCGTCGCCAGCGAGTATTCGCCGGTCCGCAAACCGAGCCGGTAGACATAGGTGTCGAGGATGTCGATCGAGCTGCGGTTGACGTCGTTGAGGAAGTTGATGACCTGGTTCAGGTCGGCCGACAGGAACATCCCCATGTTCAGGATGAACAGCGTGGCGATGGTCGGCACGATGCCCGGGATGGTCACATGCCAGATCTTCTGCCAGCGGCTGGCGCCGTCCAACTCCGCCGCCTCGTAGAGCGACTGGTCGATGCCGATGATGGCAGCGAGGTACAGCAGGCTGTCCCAGCCGGCCGAGCGCCAGATCTCGGAGAACACCAGCACCCAGCGGCTGGCGTTGCCGTCGGTCATGTACGACACGGGCCGGGCGCCGAAGAACCCGGTGATCTGGTTTACGGCCCCGTCCGACGGCGACAGCAGCGCGATGAAGATGCCCGCGATCACCACCCAGCTGAGGAAGTGCGGCAGGTAGATCGCCGACTGCATGAACTTGCGCAGCCGTCCCGACCGCACCTCGTTCAGCAGCAGGGCGACGATGATCGGGATGGGGAACACGAAGACGATCTTCATGGTCGAGATGATCAGCGTGTTCGCCAGCACGTTGTAGAACACCGGCGAGGCGAACAGCGTCTGGAAATGCTTCAGCCCCACCCAGATGTTGGGCGGAATGATGCGCACCTGCTCGAACGCCATCTTGGCTTCCCAGATCGGGAAGTAGTGCCAGACCAGGAAGAAGAGGAGGCCGGGGGCCATCATCAGGTAGTAGGGCCACCAGCGGCGGATGCCGGTGGCGAGGCGACGAATTACGGGAACGTTCCCGGTCGCAAGCGTGGCGTTGGTGGGGGCGGCGGGGGTGGCAGAAGATTGTGGCCTATGCGCGCTCATTTGCGTCAGATCCTCCCGCTGGCGGCGCGTTTCAGCGGGTTTTGGGCGCTGAAGTCGGCGAGGGAGCCGCGTTCGATGAGGCGGCAGGGCAGATAGGTGCGGCCAGTCACCCGGCGGCCGGCGATCTCGTCGAACAGCGCCTGCGCGGCGCGGCGGCCGAGTTCGCGAGCCGGCTTTTCGATGGTGGTGAGGCCCGGCCAGGAGAAGGCGCCGCTCGGCACGCCGTCGAAGCCGAGGATCGACACATCGCGCGGGCACTCGCGCCCCGCCTCGCGCGCCGCTAGCAGCGCACCGAGCGCCATCAGGTCGTTGGCGCAGAACACCGTGAGGTGGCCGAGCGGCTGGCGCGCCATCAGCCGCTGCATTGCGGCGTGACCGCCCTCGAAGGTGTAGTCCGCATCCTCGACCGGCAGGATTGCCGGGTCGATGTCACGCTCGAGGCAATGCTCGTGCACCGAGCGCAGGAAGCGCGCCCGGGCGAGACGGGAAGGCGGGCCGACGATCAGCGCCGGCGCGAGATGCCCGTGATCGTTGAGGTAATCGAGCCCCAGCCGCACCGCCTGCCGGATGTCCGAGCCGATAGACGGCGTATCGGGGAAGCGTTCGGCCGACGAGCCGATCAGCACCAGCGGCACGCTGAAGCGGCCGAAATCGTCGACATTGTCGGAGACCGGATTGACGATCGCCCCCTCGACCCGCGCCTGTCGCAGCGCGCGCAGGTGGCTTGCCTCGCGGTCATGGTCCCAGTTCGATGAGAACACCAGCAGTGACGCGTCATTCTCGGCCACAAGGTCCTGCGCGCCACGCGCCACCTCGGCCCAGAACGGATTCGCGATATCCGGAATCACCAGCCCGAACAGCCCGGAGCGCCCTGAGCGCATCCCCACCGCCAGGTGGTTCCGCTCATACCCGACCGCCGCCGCCGCCTTCCGCACCTTGTCGCGGGTCACGTCGTTCACATCGGCCGCATCGGTCAAAGCCCGCGCCGCGGTGCTCTTCGACACCCCGGCCAGCCTTGCCACATCGATGATGGTCGGCCGCCTCGCCACGACAACTCCTCCGCCGCGGTTGACCGCGATCTGTGCCGGGAACGTTACCGACAGAGCTGAAAGAAGTCCAGTGGGTGTAGCGACCTGCTTCAGCGCCAAAAATCCCTGTTCCCCGCAAAAATACAGGGATCTTCATGCTTTCTGGCTCCTTTCGTCCCCTTTCGGGGCCAGATTTTCGCTGCGTTATTAGCAAGTTAGCGGCTGAATTCCCTAAACCTCGAAACAGGGTATTCCGTCGCGCCTAACAGGGAAATCTCTGGAACCCGCCTACGTGCTCTCGGTCGCTCACAGCGGGATGGGTACGTGTCACGGCCCCGTGTTTCGGGGCGGCTTTTGCACCCCGGTTCATTGCCGAGAACGAAAAGTTCTATTCGATCCTTTCCGGGTCCAGGTCGTGCCGATCTTCGGGATACGATGCCCGCTTTCCGTTCGAACCCCCCGTTCCTTCATGCCGTTCAAGTCGGCCATGCTCCTAGTCACCGGTGCCCCATCTTTCGGAGTGTCCGGTGTCGCTGACCAGCCACCGCCGTGGTGCTGGCCAAACAGGAGCCCGCGATAATGCGAACAAACCAACTTCCCCTGCAAAGCCGCAGGAACCGGAACAGTCAGCAAATCGAGTACTGGCCAACCGCAAACTTGCGGCCCGGTCCGCGAGTGCGAAAACACCCCGAGGTCCAGATCGAACGCATCCGCGCAAGCATTGAGCGCTTCGGCTTTCTGTGTCCGCCGCTGATAGAACCGACCGGGGAGATCATCGCTGGCGTCGCGCGTGTCGAGGCGGCGCGACGGGCGGGCTTCGACGAGTTGCCGGTGCTAGTCGCGAGCAATCTGTCTGCTGCCGACATCAAGGCCTACCGCATCGCCGACAACAAGCTCGCGGAGATGTCCAGTTGGGACAAGGACGTTCTGAAGCTGGAGTTCGAAGGCATTCTTGAGATCAACTACACCTTCGACCTTCAGTTCACAGGGTTCAATACGGCCGAGATCGACCTCGTTCTCAATCCCATCGACACCAGCGCTGAAGATAGCCCTGATGATCAAGCCCCTGCCCCGAGCGCTGTCGGTGTCACCCGGGTCGGCGATGTTTGGATGCTGGGAGACCACCGGCTCATCTGCGGCGATGCGTTGTCCTCCGAGACCTTTGATCTGCTCATGGAGGGCGCCAAGGCTCGGCTGGTTCTGAGCGACGTGCCCTACAACGTCCCCGTGGATGGCCACGTAGGAGGGCTCGGCAAGAAACATCATCGGGAGTTCGTGCAGGGATCGGGCGAGATGACCGACGACGAGTTCGCGGACTTCCTATGCAAGGCCATCATGGTGATGGCCGCGAACGTGGTCGATGGCGGCATTGTTGCCTTGTTCATCGACTGGCGCAGCGTGGAAATAATGCTCCGGGTCGGACGAGAACTTGGACTGAAGCTGCTCAATCTCGTCGTCTGGAATAAGTCGAATGCCGGCATGGGCAGCCTCTACCGCAGCAAACATGAGCTGCTGCTGGTGTTCAAGAAGGGCAAGTCCCCTCACGTGAACAATATAATGCTCGGCGCCATGGGCAGATACCGGACAAACGTTTGGGACTATGCCGGCGTGAACACGTTTGGCGCCGGACGCATGGCTGACCTCGAGGCTCACCCTACAGTGAAGCCGGTTGCCATGATCGCCGACGGTATCATGGATCTCACCAATCGCAACGACATAGTAATAGACAGCTTCGTGGGATCCGGCACCACGATAGTCGCAGCCCAGAGGACCGGACGGATCGCCCGGTGCACTGAACTCGATCCGCTCTACGTCGATGTATCGATCCGGCGGTTCAAGACGCTGTTCGGCATCGACGCAATCCATCAGGCGACCGGGCTGACATTCGATGCGCTGGCGGTGCAGCGAAGTGAAAGCACCACAAAGGACGCCCCTACGCGAGTTGCGCTGCCTGTTCGCGCGCGCGTTCGTCCATCTGCGCCAACGATCGATGAGGTCTGAGATGACCAACACTCCAACCAACAAACACACAATTCCTGCTGTTCGTCGCCGTGGGCGCCCTAAACCTCCAGCGGAGGCATCGGTTGTTGGGCCCTCGCCCATCGCGGAGCAATCCTACGAGGTCGGCTACGGTCGGCCGCCAAAGCACTCGCAGTTCCAGCCGGGCCAGTCTGGCAATCCGAACGGCAGGCCAAAGGGAGCAATGAGCCCGTTCACGCTGTTGCGTCAGGAGCTTCAAAGCAAAGTCACCCTGCGTGAGAATGGGAAAGTAACGGTCGTCACGAAGCTCGAAGCGATCATGAAGCGCGTCGTCGCCGACACCCTCAGTGGCAAACCAGCTCCGACCAAAATGCTGTTCACGCTTTTGCATATCTTCGAGGCGCAAGACGCTGCGACGCCGGACGATCGCCATCTCTCGCGTTCTGATGAGGAGCTGCTGCGCAACCTTTTGAAAGGTTTTGCAGAATGAATGAGATGCCGAGATACCCTATACCCATCGATGATCAGGCGGCGGTGCTCGAGGTGCTGCTAGCGCGACGGCTGGACGCTTTCATCTCCAAGACGTTCCAACACCTCAATGATGGGCAAAACCTAAATCTGAACTGGCTGCTAGGTACTATGGCGTGGCACCTCGACAAGGTTGAACGGGTCGAATTGAAACGCCTGATCATCAACGTTCCGCCACGTCACTTGAAGTCAATTTCGGCCTCGGTCGCCTTTCCAGCGTTCGTGCTTGGACGAAATCCTGCCACAACCTTTACCCTGGTCTGCTATTCGCAGGAGCTGGGCGAGAAGATGATGCGCGATCTGCGCAGTGTACTCGATAGCTTGTGGTTCCGGCGGGCGTTTCCGGTACTGCGCCTCAGCAAGAACACCTCCTCTGAAATCGTCACCCACCGCAATGGCGGCGTAAACATGACGTCGGTCGAGGGTACGCTGACGGGGCGCGGCTCCGACATCATCATCGTCGACGACCCCATCAAGCCTGGCGATGTTCAGTCGGAGGCCGAGCGCAGGCGCGTCAATGAGTGGTTTTCCAATACGCTTTTCTCCCGACTTAACGACAAAAAGACTGGTCGCATCGTCGTAGCCATGCAGCGCCTCCATGAGGATGATGTAACCGGCTATCTCACTGCGTCGCCGGGCCACGGCTGGACCGTGCTGAAGGTGCCGGCTATCGCGGACTTCGACTCTTCTCATCCGATTCTCGCTAGATCGGCCCCGTTTGTTCGTCGAGCGGGAAGCGTGATCGACCCTATGCGCGAGGACCACGAAACGCTGGCCCAGCTCCAGCGTGAACTCGGCTCGTTGGTGTTTTCGGCGCAATACCAACAGGAGCCGCTGCCTCGCCAGGGCAACCTAGTGAAAGCCGCCTGGTTCAAGACCTACTTGCCAGGCGACCTAGCCCCATTCGACGCAATCGTTGTCAGCTGGGATACCGCCTCCGCTGCCAACGACAACAACGACTTCTCGGTAGGATCGGTGTGGGGCGTCAGGGACGATCGCTACTACCTACTTATGGTACATCGCGAGCGTCTCGAATATCCGGCGCTTCGGCGGCGAATAGTAGAAATCGCCCACAAATATGGCGCCGGTCGCGTGCTTCTCGAGCGGGCTGATAGTGGGCGAAACCTTTATAGCGACCTTGCGGAGCGTGACCGGCGCGGCCGATACCGCACGATCACGCCCAAAGGCAGTAAGGAAGATCGTCTGGCCGCCTGTTCGGCAATTATCGAGGAAGGACGCGTCTACCTCCCGGAGTCGGCCGAGTGGTTGCCCGCCTTCGTGAGCGAAATCACAGGCTTTCCGAGCACCCGGCACGACGACCAGGTCGACAGCCTCAGTCAATTCCTCAACCACATGCGTCGTCAGCCGAAAGGGCGCTTGAAGCTTAGCTCGGAGGGGCGACCGAGGCCCGAGCGCAAGCGACTGCGCAGCCGACCGATCTTAGGGAGCTTACCTTAGTCCAATGCCGACCGCTTTGGACAAGCCATTGAAGCGGGCGGAGCCGTGACCGACCAAGTAAGAAGGTGTCACAATCGATGGGCCGGGCCGACCTGCGCCAGCAACCGATCGAAATACGCCACTGTCCGCTCTAGACCCTGCCGAAGTTCCACCCGGGGAGTCCAGTCTAGGGCTTCCTGCGCCATGGTAATGTCAGGCTGGCGCTGCCGCGGGTCATCCTCCGGCAGCGGCCGCCGGACGATCCTCGAGCGGCTGCCCGTGATCTCCAGGACCTCGGCAGCCAATTCCGCGATGGTGAACTCCACTGGGTTCCCTAAGTTCACCGGTCCGCCGAATCCGGCCGGGGTCGCCACCAGCCGCCGCAGCCCGTCTACCAGGTCGTCGACATAGCAGAACGAGCGAGTCTGCTCCCCATCGCCGAACATCGTCAGGTCATGCCCTCGCAACGCCTGGACGATGAAGTTCGAGACCACTCGTCCGTCATCAGGGCGCATGTTCGGACCGTAGGTGTTGAATATCCGCGCCAGCTTGCTGTCCACTCCGTACTGCCGGCGATAGTCGGCGAAAAGGGTTTCGGCCGCACGCTTGCCTTCGTCGTAGCAGGAGCGAATGCCGATCGGGTTGACGTTACCCCAGTAGCCCTCCGTCTGCGGATGCACATGCGGGTCGCCATACACCTCCGAGGTCGAAGCCTGCACCACCGGCACTTTCAGTCAATACGCCAGGTCGAGCACGTTGATGGCACCCAGCACGCAGGTGCGAATCGTCCGCACGGGGTCATGCTGGTAGTGCACCGGCGACGCCGGGCAAGCGAGGTTATAGATGGCGTCGACGTCGAGCGCCAAAGGATGCTCCACGTCCTGCCGCACCAGAGAAAAGCGCGGATTGCCGCTGAGCGGCGCAAGGTTACCCTCGCTGGCTGTGTGGAAGTTGTCGAGGCACACGACGCGGTGTCCCGCCTCGTTCAGCCTGAGGCACAGGTGCGAGCCGATGAACCCGGCGCCGCCTGTCACCAACACCCGTCGGCCGCCCCCTGATACCTGAACCGTCATCGTGTCCTGTCCTTTGACGGGTAGGCCCGGCGCGGCCGTGCCGCCACCAGTCCGATCCGAATCAAGCGCTGCCCCCAAGGCTACCCTCGTTCAAAACTGTATCGTTCCCGAGCACACCGATACACCCCGAGCCTCACTAGCAGGCGACTTTGTCGTTCCAGAGTCTTGAGAGAGGTGCCGCTCCAGGGGGCCCTCAGCTATCCCAACCGACGCATGCTGGGCGTCGACGACACGCGCCAATGGCAGACGCGGGCTAGATGTCGTTTCTAGGCGGTGGCATCAACCGTCCACCGAGCGTCCGAATCTTCTTTGAAGGAAACGTCCCTCGTCCACGCGCAGCGTCGCTGGCATAGAGTCCCCATCGAAGGTTGTTGGTGCGGCTTAAGTCGGCACAGGTGCGCAGAAGTGAGCACTTTTCGAGTTCACAGACTGGAGCCGCACTAGCAGCGGCTCTAACCGGCATCGTGTCGAACACCGCCTCTTGTCCATAACCCTCTGACTTTGCATCGTTTCTTACTACTTTATCGCTGCAATCGACTGGACTTCTCGTGCTGAGCGCGCAGTACTGTCCTGGCCAAGTAATGGCGCAGAGGACAGAAAATGAACCACCACCACTCAATCAAGCTTCCGGTTAATCCAAATCAACGGACACCACGCCGAAGTCGTGCCGCGACGACCGAACGTCTACGAGAAGCGGCATCAAGCCCTGAGATAGATGCGGCGAAATTCCGCGAGTTGTTTTTGCATGAGGAGCGGCAAGCTGCGCTTTATGCGCTGATTGAATTCAACCGGGCTTTTGGCCAGTTGCAGCGCGAGCTGCCCGTTATTACCGAGCGCGGCGTTTTGACATTCACTAACGAAGGACGCGGTTCGACCTACGCTCTTTGGGAGGACATCAACGAGACCGTTAAGCCCTACCTGACGAAGCATGGTTTCTCGTTGCGGTTTCGTACCGGGCAGGACGGTGGGCATGTCTCAGTCACCTGCATCCTGAGCCACACGCGCGGTCACTCCGAGGAGACAACGGTCCGCCTGCCCCTCGACTTGAGCGACGGAAAATCGGGCGTCCACGCGGTGGGTTCCTCCACATCCTATGCCAAACGGTATGCTGCCTCCGCCCTGTTGAACATCACCACCGCTGGTGAAGATGATGACGGTATGGCGGCCAGCAGACCGCCCTGCATCGATCCGGAACAGTTGGCAGAGCTTCGGCTCCTGCTGGCCAGCGTCGATGGAGACGAGACGAAGTTCGCTGCCCTCCTCCGTATTCCTTCACTCGCGGAACTCCCTATTGGCCGGTTCCGTCACGCCGTTTCGACGCTCAGGGCAAAGGGGGTGCGTAAATGAATGTTCTGATCCAAGGGTCCCCCGACTGGTTTGCCGCCCGAGTGGGCCTCGTGACGGCATCGCGCATCGCAGACGTAGTAGCGCGCACCAAGAGCGGTTACGGCGCATCGCGTGCGAACTACATGGCTCAACTGGTCGCCGAGCGCCTCACTCAGACGGCGATCGAGGGCTTCACGAGCGTCGCAATGCAATGGGGCATCGACCACGAACCTCAAGCGCGGGCAGCCTACGAGTTCTTCACCAACAACCTAGTGGAGAAAGCCGGATTCGTCCCACATCCCACTCTTGCCATGACCGGCGCTAGTCCCGACGGCCTTGTCGGCGCAGACGGCTTGGTTGAACTCAAATGCCCGAATACCGCCACCCATATCGAAACCCTGCTCGAGGGCGGCATCCCCTCTAGATACGAGTTCCAGATGCTCTGGCAGCTCGCCTGCACGGGTCGTCAATGGTGCGACTTGGTGTCCTATGACCCGAGAATGCCGGAGGGTATGACGCTCTTCGTGCAGCGTCTGCACCGGGATGCAGACAGGATCGCGATGTTGGAAAGTGAGGTAGCCACCTTTGTCCGGGAGTTGGATCAGACTTGCCAACGGCTAGTCGACCAATACGGCTTGCAGGACGCCGCGTGATGGAAAGGAAAGAGTTCTCCGTGAAGACGAGGCGTCAAGCGTTGGAGCGCTCCCAAGGTCATTGCGAGGCGAGTGGCCCGATTTACGGTTTGCCTTCTGGAAAGCGCTGCTGCGCACCACTGAGCGCTGGCGTAGACTTCGATCACTTCCCGGTTCGTGCCGCAGATGGCGGTGACAACAGCCTAGCCAACTGCGTCGCCGTGTGTCGAACGTGTCACCGCTATAAGACCCGCAAGTTCGACATCCCAGCGATCGCGAAAGGGAAAAGAGTGTCTGACCGACACAAGGGGATCCGGAAGTCTGGAAACGGCTTTCCTACAAACAAGACGGGACCATTCAAACGCAAACTGGATGGGAGCATCGTACCAAGATAGCCGATCGGCGCTCGAGGCTCCTTTGGCGCGGCGGCAAGCAGCAAATTCGTTCAGATTATTCAGAGGTGCCTGCGCGGCCACAGTTCGTTGCGCCGGCTCGGTCAGCCTTCACGGGTCAGGGGATTGGGAGTCTCCCAGAGAGCAGCAGCCACCAAGGCCGTGCCACAAACGTCGCAAACATCGAGATTGTGCTGTTCCCTAGGGCACCGGCGAGCGCTGCAGTCCGCTAGCAGGAAACGATTAGTCGTCCCCTGCTATACCGATTGAGCGGACCGGACTGAAGTGCCAGTGTTCGTCGTGCACTCCAGGCAGCCCCATGAAACTCAATTCCCCCCTGATTGCCCTGATCCTGCTCAGCATGGTCAGTAACCTGCTGATGCTGACGGGGCCGCTGTTTATGCTGCAGGTCTACGACAGGGTACTGGCTAGCCGGTCGGTTCCGACCCTGCTGGCCCTGACCGGGCTGATCATCGTGCTCTATGCGTTCAGCGCCCTGCTCGATGCGTTGCGGACACGCATAGCGGTGCGCGTCGGTAATGCCATCGATGCCAACTGGTCACCGCGGGTGTTTGCGGCCGTACTCAAAGCGCGGCTGGTCAATTCGACGAAGGGACCGGACCCGGTTCGCGACCTCGATACCGCTCGACAGTTCGTTTCCAGCGGGGGCCCACTGGCCCTGCTCGACCTGCCCTGGCTGCCAATCTACCTGCTGCTGGTGTTCATGCTCCACCCGCTGCTGGGCATCGTCTGCGCCGTGGGCGCAGTGGTGATCAGCGGCGTGGCCGTCGCAAGCGAGATCTTTCTGCGTGAGCCCGGCCGCGCCTCGACAATCGCCAGCGTGAAGCGCCAACAACTCGACGATGACGCGCGCGCCAACGCCGAATCCATTCGCGCCATGGGGATGATGAATGAGATCGGCGCGCTGTGGCGCGAGCGCAACGCCGAACTGGCGAGCACGCAGCAAGACCAAGCAGATCAGTCGAGCTCGTACTCGTCAGCGACCAAAGCGTTCCGCTACTTCCTGCAGTCGGCAGTGCTGGCGGTCGGCGCCTTCCTGGTCATTCAGGGTGAGGTGACTGGCGGCGTGATGATCGGCGCCTCGATGATTTCGTCGCGGGCACTGGCACCGATCGAGGCGCTGGTTGGCCAGTGGCGACCGCTGCTGGCTGCGCGCGATGCGCTTGGGCGGCTTCAGGCTTTACTGAAGAGCCAGAACGACGCGCTGCCAGACGTGGCCCTGCCGCTGCCGAGCAACAAGCTGACGGTGGCCAGGGTGGCATCGGGTCCAACACGACAGGTCGGCCCGCTGGTGCAGGGCATCACCTTCGAGCTCGAGAATGGCGACGGACTTGGTATCCTGGGCCTTTCGGGGTCGGGCAAGTCTTCACTGATCCGCGCGATCCTCGGCATCTGGCCGATTATGCACGGCGAAGTCCGGCTCGATGGCGCTGCGGTCTGGCAGTACGACCCGGATCGGCTGGGGAAGACGATCGGCTACCTGCCACAGGTGGTGGATCTGTTCTCGGGCACAGTCGCCCAGAACATTGCGCGGTTCCGGACGGATGCCAGCAGTGAAGCAATCATCAAGGCGGCCCAAGCTGCGCGGGTACACGACCTCATCCTGTCGTTTCAGCAAGGCTACGACACGCCCGTGGGCGAGTTGGGCTCGCGGCTTTCGGCCGGCCAGCGGCAGCGGATCGGACTGGCCCGGGCGCTTTACGGCGACCCTTTCCTGATTGTGCTCGATGAACCCAACTCGAACCTTGACGCCATCGGTGACGAGGCCCTGACAGCCTCGATGCTCGCGGCGCGGGCGCGGGGCGCCATCGTGATCGTGGTGGCGCACCGGCCCAGTGCCATAGCCTCGGTCAACAAGCTGCTCTACCTACAGAACGGCACGCAGGTGAAATTCGGCCCCAAGGCTGAAGTGCTGAAAGAGATCACCGTGCAGCAGCAGCGGCCAACCGCCCAGGCGACGCAACCCGGAAGTGCGGCGCAGCCAAACCCGGAAGAACAACCGGCACCGCCCGGATCGCCTGAGCGGCGGGAGGAAGCCGGTGTCTAGCCCCCCCATGACCGATATCATCGCGACAACCGAAGTGAAGCGCTACTCGCTCTACTCCTTCTTGACCATCGGGGTACTAGTTCTCGGCATCGGTGGCTGGGCGGTGCTCACAGAGCTCTCTGGCGCAGTTATCGCGGGCGGCACCGTGGTGGTCGAAAGCAGCGCTAAGCGAGTGCAGCACCAGGAAGGCGGCATCGTCGCAATGATCGTTGCGCGCAACGACGACTATGTCGAGGCCGGTCAGATGCTACTCAAACTGGACGACACGACGCTGAGGGCGGGCCTTGCCATCGTCGATACGCAGCTGAGCGAGTCCCTTGCCATCGAGGCGCGGCTTTCCGCCGAGATATCGGGCCAGGACGAGATCGACTTCCCCGATGAGCTCGACGCGAGGGCCACCGAACCGCGCATCGGGCAAGTTCTGGAGTCGCAGCGCGCGGCATTGAGGGCGCGCAAGGACGTCCGACTGGGTTCAATCGAGCAACTCGGCGAACAGATCACGCAGTTGAGGAGCCAGAAATCGGGGCTCGAGTTGCAACGGACCTCGGTCGAGCGGCAGATCGACGTCGTCAACAGCGAATACGATCGCCTTCAGGGGTTGCTGGAAGACAACCTGGTAGACCGGGGCCGTGTCAACGACCTGATCCGTCAGCAGGCGGAACTCACGGGCCAGCTGGGCTCCACCAGTTCCTCGCTTGATCAGCTAACGGCCACCATCGCAGAGCGCGAAGTAATGATCCGGCAGGTCGATTCCGAGTTCCTATCCAGGGCGCTGGAGGACTTGCAGGTCCTGCGCCAGAAAATCAGTGAGCTAACCCAACAGGCGATTGCCGGCGAAGACCGGCTCCGAAGGGTCGTTCTCTTGGCTCCACAGTCTGGCGTAGTGCACGAAAGCATCGTGAACACCGTGGGCGGGGTGGTGGCGCCCGGAGAGACGCTGATGATGATCGTGCCTACCCAGGATCGTCTGGTGATCGAGGTTAGGCTGAACCCGCTGGACGTTGACAAGGTGTCAGTAGGGCAGCAAGTGATCATCCGCATTCCGGGGCTCAACGCCCGCGAGACACCGGACCTGCCAGCGCGGGTGATGAAGGTGGCACCGGATCTGACGCGCGACCAGCAAACAGGGATTAGCTACTTCCACGCGCGCGTCATGCTCGACGACAGCGCCCTCAAGCTGCTGCCGGCCGGCGAAACGCTGATGCCAGGCATGCCAGCGGAGGCGTATATTCAGACTGGAAGCCGCACCGTGCTCACCTATCTGCTGGAGCCGCTGGAAGAACAGTTCCGGCGCGCCATGAGGGAGAACTAAGCTCGGTTGGATTTCACGTGCAGTCGAATGCCGGCCGAACCGCGACTGATCGCTGAGCTTGGCGAGCACCACTCGCAAGCGAGGCGCGCCGTTCCACCTCAGCGTCCGGGAAGACATTAGCCAGACCAGGAAGTCGTGCTTCACTGAGCTCCCGCCGCGCAGGACGCCCTTCGAGAGTACCTCTTCAAGAGCCTGGAGAAGTGGTCGGCGCCGTCGTAGCCCGAAGTGCACGGGAGTCCAACGGGCCGACGGCAATGGGGCCAGCGGTGCTCCTCAACATCCAGGTAGCCAGCGGCCTCTCAACCGAGCATTGCCTCGGAGTCACCGCCTGTCACCTGTCGCCGACCAGTCGGGTAATAGCTCAGGCCGAAGCGATCGAGGGTATCCGGGTCATACAAGTTTCGCCCATCGAACACAGTACGCTCGCGCAAATTCCTCGCGAGGGCTGCAAGATCGGGACTGCGAAATACCTTCCACTCAGTCAAGATTATCAGAGCATCGGCATCGTTTGTGGCCGCTTCAGGTGTATCAGCGAAACTGACGGCCTCAGACATCTCGCCCAGATCGTTCGCGAGTGCCCGCGCGGCCTCGGGCATCGCAACCGGATCGTAAGCACGGATGCGTGCACCTCGCCGGACCAGGTCAGCAATCAGAACACGACTGGGCGCCTCGCGCATGTCGTCAGTGTTTGGTTTGAAGGCCAGCCCCCACACAGCAAACGTTTTTCCCGACAGGTCATTGCCGAACCTATCGCAAATCTTTCGGCTCAGGACTTGCTTCTGCGCGTTGTTGGCTTCTTCGACCGCCGCAAGAACACGCAGCGGATGACCGTTCTGTTCGGCGGTCATTCGCAGCGCACTCACGTCTTTGGGAAAGCACGATCCGCCATATCCGGCTCCAGCATACAGGAAGCTATAGCCGATGCGGGGGTCAGAGCCGATGCCACGTCTTACAAGCTCGATGTCCGCGCCAATGACTTCAGCGAGGTTGGCCAACTCGTTCATGAATGAAATGCGGGTCGCAAGCATCGCATTGGCCGCGTATTTCGTGAGTTCCGCCGAGCGTACATCCATTAACAGCGTTCGATCATGGTTGAGAGTGAACGGGCCGTAGAGTTGGCGCATCAGTTCGAGCCCCCGACTAGCGCTCGGCCCCTGATCCACACCGATGATGATGCGGTCAGGCCTGCTGAAGTCCTCGATCGCCGCACCCTCCTTCAGAAATTCGGGATTGGACATAACGGTGAAGTCGGGCTGGCCTAAGTTGATCCGCTCGCTGGGAGTGGCCGCGAAGCCGCGCGCTTCCAGCTCGACACCGATTGCCTGAGCGACCAGTTCGGCGGTTCCGACCGGAACTGTGGACTTGTCCGCCACCACCTTGAATCCACTCATGTGCCGGCCAATGCTTTTCGCTACTGCTAGGACATACTTGAGATCTGCCGAACCATTTTCATCGGGAGGGGTGCCCACGGCAATGAAGATAATATCGCCGTGCGCCACACCAACCGCAGTGTCTGTTGTGAATTCTAGCCGCCCCGCGGCGCGATTGTTAGCCACAACCACATTCAAACCCGGCTCGTAAATTGGTATCTGTCCAGTGTTCAATTGTTCAATTTTTTGTTTATCTACGTCGACGCATACAACATGGTTGCCCGCGTCAGCAAAGCAGGCGCCTGTTACAAGGCCAACGTAGCCGGAGCCGAAAACCGTTACGTTCATTATTTACTCCAACATTCTAGAGTGGTAGCTAGCGACCACAATTGGCCGAGCATGATCAGCTCAGTTTGCAGCATCACTAGAAGCAACGTTCACTGCCTAGTACGCCCCCGGGTGGAGGACAACGAGTTGGTGCTACAGCGGGTTGGAAATGGTGATGTCCAGTGGGCGTGCTCCCCCGTGGTGCCCGAGGAACCACCGGTAGGTTTCGCTCAAGCCCTCTTCGAGCTCGATCTTTGGAGTCCACCCCATCTGCCGCAGCTTTGCGGTACTCATCAGCTTGCGTGGGGTTCCGTCGGGCTTAGTAAGATCGTGTACGATCCTGCCCTCGTAACCGACCACCCGGCAAGTCAGCTGCGCCAGTTCGAGGATGCTAAGGTCTTTCTCCGACCCCACATTGACATGCGAGGCGTCCGAGTAGTTCTTCAGCAGGAAGACGAGTGCGTCGGCGCAGTCGTCGGCATGCAGGAACTCTCGCCGGGGCGTGCCAGTCCCCCACAACGTGATCGTTGGCGCGCCTGCGACCTTCGCTTCGTGCGCCTTGCGGATCAGCGCGGGCAGGACGTGGCTGGTATTGAGGTCAAAATTGTCGCCAGGCCCGTAGAGGTTGGTGGGCATGGCCGAGATGTAGTCCCGACCGTGCTGCTTGCGAAACGCCTGTGCCAGCTTGATCCCGGCGATCTTGGCGATGGCGTACCACTCGTTGGTCGGCTCGAGCGGCCCGGTAAGAAGCGCGTCTTCTTCGATCGGCTGCAGCGCCAGCCGCGGATAGATACAGCTCGATCCCAGGAACAGCAGCCGGTCGACGTTGTTGGCATGTGCGGCGCCGAAGACCGAGGTTTCGATCAGCAGGTTCTCATAGAGGAAATCGGCCGGGTAGCTGTCGTTGGCAAGAATGCCGCCCACTTTGGCGGCCGCAAGCACGATCGCATCGGGACGAGCGTCCCGGACGAACCGTTCCACTTCGGCATGTCGAGTGAGATCGACCTCCTGACGCGTGGCGGTCAGGACGGTGCAGGTCTCGCTCGCCAACCGCCGAACGACCGCAGAGCCGACCATACCGCGATGGCCGGCGACCCAGATGCGCTTGCCGTTCAGGTCGTACACGCTAGGCGTCCTTCGTCACGCTGGTGGTCTGCATCACCTTCAGATCCGCGTTGACCATCTCACGGGCGAGGTCGCGCGCCGACCGCTCGTGTTTCCAGCCGAGCTTGGTATGCGCCTTGGTGGGATCGCCAATCAACAGATCAACCTCGCTCGGCCGGAAGTAGCGCGGATCCACTTCCACAAGGCACCGGCCAGTCGCCTGATCATAGCCCTTCTCGTCAACGCCACTGCCGCGCCACTCGAGGGTGATGTCGACATCTGAAAAAGCCCACTCGACGAACTGCCGGACCGCGGTCGTCTCTCCGGTTGCAAGGACGTAGTCATCCGGCTCATCCTGCTGCAGCATCATCCACATGCCGCGAACGTATTCCTCCGCGTGCCCCCAGTCCCGTTTGGCGTCGAGGTTTCCCAGGTAGAGCTTATCCTGCTTGCCCAGCCGGATCGCGGCTGCCGCCCGGGTGATCTTGCGCGTGACAAAGGTCCCCCCGCGCAGGGGGCTCTCGTGGTTGAACAGGATGCCATTACTCGCGTGCATGCCATACGCTTCGCGATAGTTGACCACGATCCAGTAGGCATAGAGCTTGGCGACGGCGTAGGGCGACCGCGGGTAGAACGGTGTTGTCTCGCTCTGCGGCACTTCCTGGACTTTGCCGTAGAGCTCCGAGGTAGAAGCTTGGTAGAACCGGGTCTTGCCTTCGAGCCCCAAAATACGGAGCGCCTCGAGCAAACGCAGCGTGCCGATGGCATCGGCATTGGCGGTGTACTCGGGTGTCTCGAAGCTCACCGCCACATGGCTCTGTGCCGCCAGGTTGTAGACTTCGTCGGGCTGCGTTTCCTGAACGATGCGGATCAGATTGGTCGCGTCCGTCAAATCCCCGTAGTGCAGGATAAGTTGCGGATTATGGACATGGGGATCCTCGTAAATGTCCTCAATACGACCCGTGTTGAACGACGACGAGCGCCGCTTGATCCCATGGACCACGTAGCCCTTTTCGAGCAGGAGACGGGCCAAGTAAGCTCCATCCTGCCCGGTAATGCCGGTAATCAACGCAACCTTCTGACGCACCCGGGCCTCTCTGGATCCTACTGATCAGACTTCATTCGCCCAGTTGTGCAGAAGGGCCTCTCCTGATCCATAGTGGGGCATCTGCTGGTCAGGCGCGCCCAAATTCGTCCTCGATGCGAACGATATCGTCTTCACCGAGATAGGATCCGGTCTGCACCTCGATGAGTTCGAGCACAATTTTGCCCGGATTTGCCAGTCGGTGCACGCACCCCAATGGCAGGTAGACCGATTGGTTCTCAGTCAACATCGTCACAGCCCCGTCGATAGTCACCTCGGCGGTGCCAGTGACGACCACCCAGTGCTCTGCCCGGTGATGATGCTTTTGCAGGCTGAGCTTCTTACCCGGCTTGACGAACAGGCGCTTGACCTGGAAACGGTCACCGCTGAGGATCGATGAGTATCCTCCCCATGGTCGATAGGCGGTTCGGTGGATTTCCGTCAGCCCGCTTGTTTGCGGAACCGCCCTCAGGGCTTTCACGATCGGCCCAACCTGCTGCGCCTCCGATAGCTTGCCCACGTAGATCGCATCCTCGGAAGCGATAACCGTCACACCGTCCAGTCCAACAATGGCAACATGCGCCTTCTCGGTGACGACGAGACTGTTTCGAGTATCGACAAGGGTTGCCGCGCCCCGGACAACATTTCCGTCCGCGTCCTTGGGCGAGGCCTTCCAGACCGCATCCCAGGCCCCAAGATCGGACCACGCATAGGTCACCGGAACGACCGCGACCTTCGTTGAGTGCTCGAGGATGGCATAGTCGACCGAGATGTTCGGCGCCGTGGCGAAGGCCTCTTCCCCCAAACGGACGAAATCAAAATCGACTTTCGCCTGCCGAACAGCTTCACGGGCGGCCGCCAGGACCGCGGGTGCCAGCACCTCGGCTTCAGCCAAGAAACTCTCGACACTGAACATGAAGGTTCCCGAGTTCCAGAAATAGCCACCGGTCGACAGCATTTCTTCGGCCCGGCGGCGTTCTGGCTTTTCCACAAACCGGGCGACTGCGCGCACCCCGTCACCCCGTTGCTCGCCGGCTTCGATATAGCCGTAGCCTGTCTCAGGCGTAGTGGGGGTTATGCCAAATGTCACCAGCTGCCCGGCTTTGGCGGCAGCGGCGGCGGCCTCGACGCTCCAGCGATAGTTGTCATCGACGCTGACTGCATGGTCCGAGGCCAACACGTGAATCAGTGCGTCCCCACCGACATGCTCGGCTACAAATACCGCGGCTGCAGCAATGGCGGCAGCTGTGTTTCGGACGACAGGCTCTAGCAGAACAGCCATTGTCTCGATGCCGACCTCCTGGGCCTGTTCGGCAACCAGGAACCGATAGTCCGTGTTCGTAATGACCACCGGCGGAGCATATCTTGTGCGGTCTGCAACTCTCAACAGCGTCTGCTGGAAGAGAGATCGTTCTTCTAGTAGCGGCAGAAACTGCTTGGGCCGGGCCGAACGCGACATCGGCCAAAGGCGAGTCCCTTGCCCACCAGCCAGGACTACAGGAACTATGGCACCGGGCATCATTGACCTACCTGAACAAAGGAAATCGCCTTCTTGCGAGGCGGAAACTGACGTGCCACGCACTTGTCACTAGGGTGTAGCCGCGCCGGAGGCGCACGCCAACCCCTCAGCATGGCCCCTTCGCAGCACGTCGTCTTCGCTGGACGCTGTCTGACCGGAGATCGTCGGCGAAGCGCTGAGTTGGTTGGCTGGATCGCGAAGAGGCCGACCATTCCCGGTCGCCTATCGTCGACATCTTGCCGATGCGGGGCGGCTGACTGATGATTTGCCCAACGGCAACACGCCTCTCCGCGAGATAGCATCAGCCAACGCTCGGCAGTCCTTCCGTTCGTGGGGCTCTACCCCGGTTACTGGGCATTCTGATAGGCAAGGTACCACTCTGCGAACCGCTGTATCCCGTCCCGGACGGTTGTCCGCGGGTGGTAACCGGTAGCAGATTCTAGCGCGGCGCTACTGGCAAAGGTGGCAGCGAGGTCTCCAGGCTGCATCGGCAGCAGCTCGCGCTTGGCCCTCACGCCAAGCGCGTCTTCGAGGGCAGCCACATAGTCGAGCAAGCTGACCGGGTCGGCATTTCCGATATTGTAGATCCGCCATGGGGCAAGGCTGGTCGCCGGCTTGGGATCGTTGCCACTCCACTGCGGGTCGGGCTTCGCAGGCTGGTCGCTGACGCGGACAACACCCTCGACGATGTCGTCAACGTATGTGAAGTCGCGGACGTGGTTTCCTCCGTTGAACAATTTGATCGGTTCGCCAGCGAGCATGGCGCGGGCGAAGAGAAACAGTGCCATGTCGGGTCTGCCCCATGGCCCGTAAACGGTGAAGAACCTCAGGGCCGTCGTGGGTAGGCCGAACAGGTGGCTGTACGAGTGCGCCATCAGCTCATTTGCCCGCTTGGTGGCAGCATAGAACTGCAGGGGATGATCGGCCGGCTGATCCTCGCGGAACGGCATCGCGGTGTTGGCGCCGTAGACACTTGAGGTGCTCGCATAGGTCAGGTGTGCGACCTGTGCGTTTCGGCAGGCCTCGAGTACATTCGTGAAGCCGACGATGTTGGACTCGACATAGGCGCGCGGATTCTCGATCGAGTATCGCACACCAGCCTGCGCTGCCAAGTGAATGACTCGGTCAAACCGGTGGCCAGCAAAGCATGCCGCCAAGGCGTCCTGGTCGGCGAGGTTGGCCCGAATGAACGTGTACGCAGAGCCCGCCTGATCTGCGGTTTTCTGCAGAATCGCGAGACGCGCCTCTTTCAGTCTTGGGTCATAGTAGTCGTTGACGCTGTCGAACCCGACAACGTCATCGCCTCGCTCAAGCAGCCGCCTCGCAGTGTGAAATCCGATGAATCCCGCGTTGCCGGTAACAAGAACTTTCATCGGGGACCGCGCTCGGCCCGCTCGGGGGCAAAGGGCCTGTGGATCTCGTTAATCACGGCTTCTCACGTCGCGGTTGCGGAACGGTGGCCAAGTCGCGGACCTGTCACAAGGATCATTCGACAATGGCGGAATGGTAGGGCGGACAAAGCTTCTTCGACAGTCGGCTTGAGAAGCGTTATCGCACCTACCTACTGCATTCCATAGAGTCCGCCGAGTGTGCTCCATCAGATTCTTGTCTGGTCAGTATGATGACCGATGCGAAAGCGCTACCGTCTCCGTCCATGGGTCGCCGTAAAGTGACAACTCGAAGGGTCTGGCAGACTTTGCGGTGGTCTGGTGCAAGCTGGCCGCGAGCAGTTCATCCATCACCGCGTTCCATCCTATGAGGCGCTTTACGGACATGCCAGCTTGTCGCCATTGGGTTGGCCGACACCTCAAGATCCTTGGGATCGAAGACGGAATCGCCGCCATCCGGTTCTGCAGCGTTGAGGAAACTTCCGCCCATTTCGGCCGCTCGCAGTTGCCCTTTCCGCGTGCTTTCGGTTTTCATCTCTTTTTGGGTGCTCTAGCGTGAACTACAAGAGGGGTTCGACACAGTTGCCAGTTCATGTGTTTCACGGGGTACTGGCTGACTGGAAAGCCGATAGCCGGATGGACCGGCTCTACGTTCCGCGCCAGGCGTTTTCCGATTTCCTTGGCGCTCTGACGAGCCAGTATGTTCCTGTCGACGACTGCGGACCGGACGACATAGCACTTACCGTCGACGACTCAACCATGGCGGCCGCAGCGGCGTGCCTGCTCGCCCGAGAGCGCGGTCACGATGTCACCCTCTATCTCAACCCACAGCAGATTATTGACCAGACCCCGTATTTCTTCACGATCCTTAACCTCGCCATCGACAGGCTGGTGGAACGGGCTCGCCAATCCGAACCCGGAGCGAGATGGCGGTCACCGCGCTTCCTGCAACTGAGGCAAGAGATGCGCGCGCGACTTGCGCCGCTGCAGGGTCAGTCGCTCCACGCCGCAGTTCTCGCATTTCTCGATGAATGGCAACTCGAGACGCCGGAGGTACCCCCGGAGGCCGGCCCGATCGACATGCCGACCCTTTCGAAACTGGTGGCAGCCGGTGTCCAGATAGGAAACCATGGATGGTCGCATGCAGACATCGCCGCAATGTCTCCCGATGCGCTGTGGGACGATATCTCGAGGACGCAACGCTGGCTGATGAACGCAACCGGTCAGCGGATAAACACTTTCGCAGTCCCCTTCGGTATCGCGACGCCCTCGCCGGAGGTTCTCGAACGGCTGACGGGGATCTGCATGCTGGTCGACGGCGCGCGGCCGGTTGGGGAACTAGCTCCAGGTCTCGTGAACCGTCTGGACATTACAGACCAGATCGTGGCCACTGCTCGCTTGGGCCGCACAGAGGGTGAGGCGGCACCGCCTGAACTTGACGGAAGGCGAGGCTGGCGCGCCACAGCGGCCAAGCTTCTCAAGCGATTGAGAACTTAGGGGTCGAATGGCGGCGAACAAGGTGGACTTGGGAGCCTGTCGCCCAATAGGCGCGGCTTGAAGGTCGCCGCGCTTCCGAGCGCCATGACGGCGTAGAGAACCGGATTGAGGGCTCATTGAGGTCGGTTTTCCGCCGTTTTGGCCGTTTTACCCGGCGT
>Ga0247840_10003302_pt1 | contig 27441 bp, 30 predicted proteins | sample LaCruzMarch2015__FD_192404 | JGI IMG/M metagenome (GOLD analysis project Ga0247840, IMG submission 192404) | Freshwater microbial communities from meromictic Lake La Cruz, Castile-La Mancha, Spain - LaCruzMarch2015_17m | ecosystem: Environmental > Aquatic > Freshwater > Lake | place: Spain...
AAGAGACCGCGGGCAAGACCTGCGTCGACTGCCACTACAACCTGGTTCACCGACCGGTCCCCGACCAAAGCACCTTCAAGCGTGAAGCCTGGAATCGCATGATCGAGGAGGAGTTTGGTCTGGCTCCCGGCATGGCCGGCCGGATGATGGCTGACGAGTGACCGGCCGGAAGCGGGATGGTTGATGCTTTGCCGGGAATCGCGTAAACCGCGTCCAGCGTGGAGACGCGGTTTAAAATTTATAATCTTTAAGACGTTAAGCCGCGCCAGCTCCAGCAATCGTCGAGTCTGCCGGGGCCGATCTCATCCAAAAACATCCCATACCGCGCCGGGCGCGGTTTAATGCAGACACTCCGTCAGGCGTCGGGCGTTGCCCGGCCAGAGTGCGATCAGCACGGCAACCACCAGGGTGACGGCCGCCCCCAGCACCAGCGGCAGTGCGAGTTGGCTGGCGGGCACGGCCCACCCGGTGAACTCGGCGAAGGCGAGCATCAGGGAACCCGCCAGAAACAGGCCGGCGGACAGCATCACGGCCGACCGCATCGTCGTACAAGTCGTCACGTTACATCTCCGTGTGAAGGTATTTTAGCTAATACTAATACAATGGCGGAAAAATGGAAGGCGCGAGGCGACGAAAGGGCCTTTTGGCGGTACCAGAGGTTGCTTCTGCGTGCTGGGCAACACCGCGGGAGCCGGCGGCTGACCCCGAATTCAGGCCAAATCCGCGGCCAACGCCTCTCGCACGGCCGCAACCGCCTGGACTTGGAAGCTGTAATCCGGATGGTCGATCCCGAGGGTCAGCTCCGCCCCGGCCTTCATGGCTGCCGCCATCGGCACCGTGAGTTCGAAACGCAGAAAATGGACAGCGGAGGTCTTGGTCGCGTCGTCCCGCTCCAAGTCCTCATCGGCAATGCCGTAGACGCGCTCACCGCCGGTCACCTCGACCCAGATCCGATCCTCGATGCCGCGCAGACGGGCCAGCGCCTGGTGCCGCTCGTCCGCGTCCTCATACTCGATCATGAAGGTTGCCTTCCAGTTGCTCCCATCAGGAATCAGCGGGTTGTAGGCGTCCAACTCGTCCTGGATGCCGGCCGCCTCGAAAATGCGCTCGGCGCGCAGCATTTCCTGAATCTGGTACTGGACGGTCAGTCGATCCTCGAAATACAAGGTCGCGTGGGCGCCGATCGCCACTTGACGCTGCTTCTTGTGGGTCATCACCCGGGTGCGGAAGTCCGGACGGATCCGGGCGTAGTGTTCGAGGCTGTAGAGGTCGTCGCGCTGAAGCGGCATGAGCGTCTCCGATTGCGGTGACGGCGGTCCCGGTCCGGCGAAAGCGCTGCCGGCTGACCGCCGCTGATTTCAGATACCGTAGGCCAGGCGCAGCAGGCGCAGCGGATGCTGCTGCTGCCCGTCCCGGCCGAGTGCATGGGCGATGTGTGCGCCAGCCATCGGGCAGTCGCTGCCGAAATGATCGGGAGCCGCCTTGTCCACGCGGTTCGCCACGGGTTTCACGATCTTCATCGCGGCCGCGTAGCTCTCCTTCTTCACTGCATAGGTCCCGTCGTGCCCGGAACAGCGCTCGATGATCTCCACGGTCGTCTCCGGTACCAGGGCGAGCACTTCGCGGGTTTTCTGTCCGATGTTCTGCACCCGTTGATGGCAGGACGCCTGATAGACCACGCTCCCCAAGGGGTGCGTGAAATCCAGATTCAGCTTGCCGTGCTTATGCCGGAGCATCAGATACTCGAAGGGGTCATACATGGCCTCCTTGACCGCCTGGACATCCGGGTCGTCCGGGAACATCAGCGGGAGTTCCTGTTTGAACAGGAGCACACAGGATGGCACCATCGCCACGATGTCCCAACCCGCATCCGCCAGCCCTTTGAGCACCGGGATGTTGAACTCCTTGGCGGCCTTGACCGCTTCCAGATCACCCAATTCCAACTTGGGCATGCCGCAACAGCGCTCCTGCCGCGCCAAGGTGACCGGGATGCCGTTGTGCTCGAAGACCGCGATCAGATCCTCGTTTACCTCGGGCTCGTTATAGTTGCCGTAACAGGTCACGAACAGCGCCACCTTGCCGGTGGTCGCGCCCACCGGTTCGCCCGCCGCGTCGCGCCCGATCCGCGACCGTTCCGCTTTCCGTAGCGTCTCGCTATGGTATTCCGGCACCCGCGCATCTTGGTGAACCTCCAGCACCGCCTCCAGCGCCTTGCGGGCCAGTTGGTTCCTGTTGGCGGCATTGACCATTCCGCTGATCACCGGAATGCCGGCGAGCGTCCCCAGGCGGTCCGTACCGGTCAGCACACGGTCGCGGAATTTCACATTACCGCGTTTGAATTTGAAGGCCTTGGCTCGTAACATCAAGTGAGGGAAATCCAGGTTCCACGCGTGCGGCGGTACGTATGGACACTTGGTCATATAGCAGAGATCGCAGAGATAGCAGTGGTCCACCACCTTCCAGTAATCCTGCTTGGCGACTCCGTCGACCTCCAGCGACGCCGAGGAGTCGACCAGATCAAAGAGCGTGGGAAATGACTGACAGAGACTCACGCAGCGACGACAGCCGTGGCAAATGTCGAACACGCGTTCCAGTTCCTGGAACAACGCGAATCGATCGTAAAAAGCAGGATGCTGCCAGTCGAGAGGGTGTCGCGTCGGAGCCTCAAGACTGTCTTCACGGGGAATCTGGGAGGACATGGTGGCGATCTCCTCATCGTTGCAGGGTGTTTCCGACCCGAGATGCGATTGTTGACATGGTGCGCGGGGCGACTTGACTTGCACAATGGATTTTGCGGATCGAGTCGATTGAGGCAAGCCATCGCGACGCGCGGTCACACGCCGACGCGACAAGCTCACCAGTTCGACCGTCAGGTTTTTTTACACATCCAACATGGCAATCGGTGATGCCGGATAAAATCGGATTTTAAAACATAAAGATATGCCGTTCTTAAAACATGGCGCGCATCTTGCTTTAACTGTGGTTAACGAAGATCGACGAGACGCGTTTTGCTTTCAGCAGGGTCGGACATTGAAAAATGCATAAGTTGAACCAACTCGCATTGTTGCTGTCATTGGCCACAGTCGCGCTGCCGGCGTCTGCCGTCATCGTGCTGAACCCCAATCCGCCGCCCTTGGATGTCACTCCGTTTACGCCGAACTTCTTTCCACCTCCCCCCAGTAACGAACCACTTCAGATCGGCGGCAGAGCCATCGCGTCTTCGTTGTTCGCCGGACAGGGCTGGCAATACACCACCGAAACGGACCCCCAAACAAAGGCCCCATGGGAATCGCCGGACGGCACCCCGACCGCGCTGCCCGAACTTTCTTTGGTGGGTCAGTTCGGAGCACCGCCCCCCGGATCACCTGCCGTTGACCCCACCAAGTTACAAAACGTTATCTCATTTGATCCTGGACCGGGGTTTTTGGACCGGTTCGGTGGTATGGTTGACAACTATTACCAGGGTGTGACATCGATTCTCTTTCTGGAGAATATCAATACGCTTGCTCTTCAGGTGTTGGACGCTGGAATCAACGAGAGCCAAACCGATGCCGGGCCCTTGCACTTTGTGTTTTATGACCGGCAGGGAAACCTGCTTCAGCAGTTCGATATGATCGCAAGCAATGGCACGCTCAATTTCCAGTCAACCGATATCGACATCGCGGGCGTTCAAATCTGGCATCAGGATCCGCGTGGACTGGAGTTCCGTACACTGCAGTTCGGCATAGTGCCGATACCAGCCACACTGGGCCTGATCCTGCTGGGCTTGGCGGCGTTGCGTCTGTCATCGCGCGCGTCGCCTGCTGAGGCGTGAGGACACGCCGGATCGCTCAGTTGCGGGCAGCGCCCGGCGCTTCAAGACCGGGCCTCGATGGTCGTTTACTCACGCCGAACCACTCCTCGGTCCCGGCCGCCCCGATAGCACTCACTGCGCAGCGATCGGATTGCGCCGTTGCGTCTCCGGTTGAACCTGCTGTCCAGGTCTGAGATGCGGCCGTGACCGGACTGGCCGGTGTCTTTTTCCGCGATGGTCGCCATGCCGCCCTGGCGGATCTGGAGACGCCGCTCGCGGCCGTTGTTGCACGCGGCCTCGGTCCACCGACGATTCAGGCCGACGGTCCATGCGGAGTCGGTATTGCCAGTCGGCCGACCACTCCACAGGATGCCCGGTTTCCTCAGCCGACAACCGACCGCGTATCGGGCGTCATTGTCGTACTGGACGGGCGGTTGGATGATCGAGAGCGACTCAGCGGATACCACAGCGAGGCACCCGGCAACAATGCCGAGCATTCGGATGCGCAGCTTGTACTCGGCGCTTATCTTCGTTTGGGGCGAGGATTTGCGTCCCGGTTGATCGGTGATTTCGCGCTGGCCGTCTGGGACCCACGCTGTCAGCAGCTTATCTGCGTGCGGGACGCGTTGGGCATCCGGCCGCTCTATTACGCAATCAGTCGTGATCGTTTTGTCTTCGGGTCCAATCCACGGTCGGTGCTGTCGTGGCCAGGCGTTCCCAATAGCCCGAATCCGGGGATGCTGGGAGAGTATCTGGCGTTCGCCTTCTGTAGTCGTGATGAAACCCTTTACACGGCGGTGCGTCGTCTGCCACCCGCGCATTTGCTGATCGTGACGCGATCACAGGTTTCGATCACGCGTTATTGGGATATTGATCCTCACCGCCGGATTCGTTACCGCGATCCCGACGACTACACGCAACACTTCCAAACGTTGTTCCGACAAGCCGTGTCGGATCGTTTGCGCCGTATTGGCCCGATTGGTGTCTCCCTCAGCGGCGGGTTGGACTCATCGGCGGTTGCCGGCGTGGCTCAACAGATCTTGGATGCCGATGAGCCGGGCGCCCGTCTCCACGCCTATTCGATGACCTATCCCGGCGAGGAGTGTGATGAAACCCCGTTCATTACAGCCGTTTCAGAACGTTGGGGCCTGTCATCGAGACGCTTCCCCTGGACTCATTTTGACTCGTTTCCCTGGGCTCAGCAGGCCGCCGCCTATCGTGACATCCCCGAGTACCCGTCGGACACGCGAACGACCCCGCTGTATCAAGGTGCGAGCGCCGATGGGGTGCGTGTCCTGCTGACTGGGGAAGGGGGAGATTACTGGCAAAGCGGCAGTAGCTTGCCTCACCGCCACCTGCTGGAGGCAGGGGAGATCACCGGGCTGATTCGCGAGTTGCGATGCGAGGCCGGATACACAGGGTACCCGAACGGCCTGCGGCTGCTCGCCGGCAGCCTCCTATGGGGTGTAACTCCCGGTCAACTCAGACGGTGGATCGAGTCCAAACGCCGCCGCATCCCCACGCCATCCTTCCTGTCGCCAAGATTCATCAAGGACATCGGACTGGAAAACAGGCTTCACTGCGGTGACTGCGCCGCGCGGTTCCCGGATGCATCCCAGTGGCAGATGGTGAAATTCGGACTCAGCGGCATCGTCTCGCACTTCTACGAGATGACTGAACGGAGTGCCGCCAACCATGGCCTGGAGTTGCGACACCCCTTCCTGGACCGGCGGCTGATCGAGTTCTCTGTCGCGATCCCCGACCACATCCGCCGTCGTGGCTGCATTAACCGCCACCTGCTGCGTCAAGCGATGGCTGATGTGTATCCGGCGGCAGTGCGTGAGCGGCGGGACAAGGCCAGCTTCAGTATTGTATCGGCGCGGGCGCTGATGATGAAACAAGTACAACAGGTGTTGCAGTCACCCAGCCTCCTCGAACGGCCCTGGATCGCGCCAGACCGCTATCGCAGACTCCTGCGCGAAACGTTCTCTGAAGGGGCGCCCGCCACGCTCTTACCGCCGCGATTGAGGCACTCTTTGTGGATACTGTTCGCAGTCGAAATCTGGTATCGGGAGGTCTTCGGGACTTGAGCGAATCGCCGCGAGCCCGTCGAACAACGTTGTGGTAAACTTGAGGGCATGGGAAATGTCGTCAAGAGGCAGCTGCATGACCAGCGATCCTGAAACCCCGGCCGAGCAACGTCCGCTCCGCGCAGATCGCCCCGAGGCCGCTCGTCTACCCTACGACCCGGCGCGTCTTGTCCATCTGGGCTCATTCAGAGAACTGACCAAGGGGGGTGGACTGACTGGTGACGACATCGGCGCACCCTTCGGGACCCGGCCCGGATAGCATCCGAGAGCTCGCAGTTTTTGTACTTCGGAATCTTCGATTCGATCATCCGGTGTAATCGGGCACTCCCGGAGCTTGCCCAAGCGCCGCCGGACAGCTCACCCAGCCAGCCGCTGAACATCTGGTTTCGCACCCCCCGATTGCTGCTCGCGGCTACCCCCGGTATCAGACTTCAAGCGTGGCTGGATGGCACGGATCGCGTTGTTCAAGGTCAGCACGGTGACGCCACCCTGATCCGGGTACGAGGCCTGGCTGATTTCCTGGTGCGGCCGGTTGCGTGCTCGGTTGAGTGTCAGTTGTGCCCGCAAGCGCCGGTGTCTTCCGTCAGGCACTTTCTCTTGAACCAGGTACTACCGCGCATGATCAGCGTGCGTGATCCGCTGGTCATTCACGCCAGTGCCGTGGCGACGGAACACGGGGCGCTCGCCCTCATCGGTCCGGCCGGGTGCGGGAAATCTACCCTTGCCGCAAGCTTCGTGCTGAGCGGCGCTGCTACACTCATCGCTGATGACAGCATCCTCGTGCGTCTTGCCGGATCGTCTCCCTGTCTGGTCGGCGCTTACACCCGCTCACGGCTGCGGCCCGATTCATTCGGCGCCTTGGGGTTCGATGCACAATCCATTCACGGCGATAGACCTGCCGGGGGAAAGCACGTCCTGGAGTTCGCGCCCGGCCAACGCGTGCCAAGCGCACCGATGGCGATTCGTGGGCTCTTTCTGCTGCATCAGGCGCCGTCGGACCAGCAGTCCATTGAGGTGCGGCACTTGACGGGGACTGCCGCCGTCATCGCGCTGATTAAGAATAGTTTCCTCTTAGCGCCCAGCGATCATGACCTACTGCGGCGCCAGTTCGAAGCGGCCACTGCACTGATTCGAACAGGATGCCCCTGCTACGCTTTGACTTATCCAAAACGTTTTTCTGACCTGCCGCACGTGCGGGATCGAATACGCGCGGTACTCGGAGATTAGACGATAGGCAGGAAAAACGGTCATCGAGAACCATCGGCCCCGGCCAGGCCGCAGCCTTGATCTGTCAGGGATCTGCGCTCGCTCATAACCCCAGCGGCGGGAATCGACGCGCGATGTCCAGGTCGTCATTCAGCACCTGGCCGCCGTACTCCACCCAAGCGTGGGCCAACAGTCCTGAGTGTACCTGTCGTGCACCCACGCAAATCCGGCTCGATATGGCCTCATCGCGCAGCAGAGACCACAGCGTCAGGGAGCGCGTCAGGCAAGCTGGTTTCCGGGGACTCAAGCGAACGGCACGCTCTACGGCCCGGACCCAGTCCGCAGCCCGCGCCGCGTCATCAGCAGAACCGAATTCCGACGGCTCGATCAGGCGCCGTGCAATGAGCCAGCGCTCCGTGGAACCGAAGCCGAACCAGCGCAGACGCAGTCCTACCACCGTGAGCCGCAGCACGGCCCGAGGTAACATCCACAGGCGAGAGCGCATCATTTAATCCGCGCCGCCCTCATCTGAAGACAGAACCAGAATCAACCCGGCGGCATTCAAGGCATCAACCAAATCGAGAAGATCTCGCTCAAGCGGATCCGGCTCCACGGCATACTCGCCCAGGATCAAAGCGTGAATGCCGCGTAGCGTCAGGCCAGCCTGGAGTCGCTGCCAGACGAGCGTGCCAAGCGGATTGAGCCCAAAGTAGGATTCGGTACCAAGATGCAGCAGAACGCTCTCACCTTGGACCTGTTGGTCGAGGACATCGGGGGCTATACGAATCGGTGAATCCAGCGTCGCCATCAACTGACTCCGGAACTGAACATTAGACCAAGCGGCAACATGCCGCGGATAGAGTACGCATGACAGTCAACTCGGTTTCAACTCACCCATCCTGTCAATATCCGAAGTCGTTGCTCGCACCCTGTCGCGGTGCTGTCGATTTGCAGCAACTCACGACCGCAATACACGACAATTCGGAACGATTGCATCAGCAGTTGAGCCTGGATGGGCTGAGTCCACTTTGGTCAGCATGGATCGAGGAGAATGACCTGAGCGGCAGTTTGCCATCGGCATTTTGCTCCTGGCTGAGACGTGACCGGCAGGATGCAGCAGGACACTATCTGCTGCAACGTCAAACGGCGGCCAAAGTCTGCAAGTGCCTCGCCGCACACGGCATCCCACACGTCATCTTCAAGGGGGTGGCGGTACGTGAACGTCTCTATGCCGACCCTTGTCTGCGACCAGCCGACGATGTGGATCTGCTGATTCCATCAGCACGCCGCGATGCCGCGATCAGCGCCTTGATCGAGGATGGCTTCAGGCTCGTCAGCGACCGGCGTACCGTCAGCCACCAAGTCAGCCTGACAAGCGCCCTCGGGATGGTGGACCTGCACTGGGCCCTATTTCGCCCAGGACGCAGTCGCTTCGAGCTGGCCCCCCTGTTACTGGAAACAGCCCATCCACGCGGGATGCTCTTCGTCCTCAGCAGCGATGCCGACCTGTTGGTCATGCTTGTCCATCCCGCCTTTACCAAGTACGTCAACGGCCGCACCTCCCGGTTGATCCGCGTGGTCGATCTCGACCGCACGCTGCGTACGACCCAACCGGACTGGGATTGGATTCTACCCCTGATCGGTGCCGCGGGTTTGCGCACCGCCGCTTGGGCCGTGCTCTACTGGCAGCGCTCGCTGATGGATACGCCCGTTGATCCGACCGTGCTGCGCTTCCTGGAGCCGGGCACGCGTCAGCGCCGCTACCTGACATCCTGGATCGATCGCCGCCTGACCGCCCGGCTCGATGTCGTTCCCGGTTTGGTCCAGTGGGCCTTTACCCTGGCGCTGCACGAGCGAACCGCCGATGTACTGCGCGTCGTCGTCCAGCTCGGCAAGGCCCGTCTGGAGGCCGGCAGCATTCTGCAACACCTGCAGCAGCTCGCCTAAGTCGAATGCCCCTCACCGATACGGTTCTCGATGATGGTCGACAGCAGCAGGCTGGCCAACACGAAACCCAGAAACAGGAAGAAACCGGGGGCCAGGGCGGTGCCGTTGGTGGTCAGGACCTCCAGCGCCGCGTTGGCCCGACGTAAACTGCCGAGCTGACTGCCCGCCAGACCATTGAAACCGATATACGCCATGAAAATGGCGATCACCATGACGTCGGCCATCGACCATTTTCCCGACTTGAGCGCAAAAAAGCGCACCGGTCCGGCCTGCCGCAGACCCCGGTAATCATAATAATAGAGGTAGGTCGCGAGCACCTTGAGGGCCGGAAAGATGACGCTGAACACGACCAGCAGCACCGCGACCAGGATCATGTCCGCGGCCCCGGTGCGCATCAGGATCGAAACCACATCGAAGACGCTCTTGGTCTGAAAATACAACACCTGGTTGGTGAAGATCACCGGCTCCCCCAGCACCTGGAGGCTGAGTTGCGCGATACGCGCCTCGATCTCGATCATGGGCGTCAGGATGCCCCCGGCGAGCAGGATCAGGGTCGCTCCAGTGAGCAGAAAGAGCCGGAACTGATCGAAGCGCGGCGGCGGCGCAACCGCGCCGGACCCGTTTTTCCCCGCATCCCGATCTCCTCCGGGGCTCAGGCAGACCGCGTACAGCAGGCCGACCAGGGCGAAGACCCCCAATAGTTGCTGCATGACCGGCAGGCGCGCGGACGCAATTCGGGTGCCAAGTTCCCGGTCGCAGGCCGCGACATCGGCGCACCCGTAGGCCGTCAACAGGGTCTGGAGACGGGATCGATCGGTCTTGGCGAAGGTGGTATCCGCCGCATTCTGCAGGAAGGCCACCAGTTGCGCCTTGATCTCCCGCTTTGCCTCGGGTTTGGAGAGTTCATCCACCACCAGATCAGCGTATTGCGGCACCTTGCGGCGCAGGTCGTCGAAGTCGATCAGCAAGTCCTGCACGCCCTGTTGCAAGACCCCCTTGAGCTGATCGACCCAGGAACCGCCGGTCGCCTGGAGATTGCGTCGCCGCAGATAACGTTCCACTTCAACCAGCAAAGTGCTCAGGACTTGCTCCACCGCCCGCTTGACCTGCGGCCGGTTTTCATCGGTCAGCTCAAAGGCATTGATCCGGTTTTCCACCACCGCGGACAAACGGACCACCCATTGATCCGCATCCAGCAAACCGTAGCGTACATTGTTGATCTCACCCAGGTCGCTCTTGAGCGCCTTGACCCGGTTCAACTCGGCAATCAGGTGGACCGCAAGCGCGAGCGCACCCAAGAACACGAGCAGGGCGAAGACGCGGCGGACGATGAGTGCAGTGGACATCCTGATGCTCCAACGGGACAAGACGGCGCATTGTAGCCCCGAAGCGTGTGGGAATTCATAGGCCGCGACGCGTCTCAAGCCGTCTGCGGGGGCCGCGGTCCGCTGAAGAGCAGCAGCCCGCAAGCGACCAGCACCAGGCCGAAACGCACCGTCTCGGCAATGAAATAGGCGCCGTGAACCCGCGCAAAGGTGTCAAGCATCGGCGGCGGCGGGTCGCGGGGAAGAAAATCCAGTGCACGGCCGAGATCGATAACCCGCGGTTCCAGGCCCAGATGAATGACGATCACCAAGCCCAATCCGAGGGCGAGCAGGGCGATCGGGAGCCGGCGGGCGCGACCGGTCAGCGCGAGTGCCAGGGCGATGACGCCGAGGACGATCTGGGTGCGATTCCAGGCGTGAAAAAAGACCCGGTTGAGCTCGGAGGCCTGGACCCACTGCACGCTGGCCTTCTTGGCGACCGCATCCCGCGGGTCGAAGCCGGCCGCCTGGGCGAGCTGGGGGTTACGGTCGAACAGGTCCGTCAATCCTGCGAAGTTGTAGTAAACCACCGCGGTCATGAGCACGGAACCACCGAGCCAGCAGCCGAGGACGAAGGTGAGTACTGCGTGCTGTTTCATGGGCTTGGCTTTCCGTCGTGGGTGCGCTGTGACCGCCGAATGCACCGCGGTGCGTTAGCTTGTCGATCGACGCCGGGTGCCCTGGCGACGTCCTTCCGGCATCCTGCCGAGAGGACGGCGCAACTTCCGCGCGCGATCAGCCTCTACTTCTTGGGGTCCTTCGGCACTTTCACTGCCTTATCCGCTTTCGCATCCTTATCGGTCTTCGCGTCCTTGTCCTTTTTCACGTCATTCTCCGCTTTTGCAGCCTTGTCGCCACCGTTCGGCTTCGCGGTCTGCGCCGCACTGTCGATCGGTTCACGCGGTTGCTTGTCGCCACACGGCACATAGCGGGTGGTCGCGCCGGCTCCGACGGCGAGCGCCTCCTTCAGGGCCGCGCAGATGGTGCGCATCACCTTGACCCGCGCGTAATGTTTGTCGTTCCCCTCGACCAGGGTCCAGTGCGCATGCTCGGTGCTGGTGCGCGCGACCATCTCGTTGACCGCATCCTTGTAGAGCGGCCATTTTTCCCGGTTGCGCCAATCCTCGGCCGTGATCTTGTAGCGCTTGTAGGCGACTTGTTCACGGTCCTGGAAGCGCCGCAGTTGCTCGTCCTGGTCGATGTGCACCCAGAATTTGAGCAGGATGATGCCGCTGCCGACCAGTTGTTCCTCGAACCCGTTGATTTCCGAATAGGCGCGCCGCCACTCGGCGTCGCTCGCGAAACCCTCCACCCGCTCCACCAGGACGCGTCCGTACCAGGAACGGTCATAGAGCGTGATATAGCCGGCGCGCGGCACATGACGCCAGAAGCGCCACAGATAGTGATGCGCCTTTTCCTCATCGGTCGGGGCCGCGACCGGGATGGTCCGGTAGAGCCGGGCGTCGATCGTGCTGGTGATGCGCCGGATAGTCCCGCCCTTGCCGCCCGCATCGACGCCTTCGAACACCAGCACGGTGGAGCGTTTGGCATTATAGGCGTGCCAGGCGAGTTCGTTGATCTCGACCTGGAGATCCTTCATCTGCGCCTTATACTTCTCATCGGACAGTGACTTGGTGAGGTCCAGTTGATCCAGCACGGTGGTGCGGGCGCGCGGGCCGCTCGGGAGTTCCGGACCGCCCGCGTTGGGGGTCAGATCCTCCGGCCCCGGGTCGCTCAGGCGGGTACGGATCGCATGCAGCAGGGTCTTGCCGACCGTGAGATCGCGGTAGCGCGGATCCTCGGCCTCGACCAGATACCAGGGCGAGATCCCCCGGTCGGTATGCAGGATAACCCGCTCGGCGACCTGCTCGAAGGCCTGATAGTGTTCGGAGAACTTTGCCTTTTGAGGCATCATCTTCCAACGGCTGCGATCGTCGCGCGACAGCGCCTGCAGGCGCACTTTCTGGTCCTGCTCGGACATGTGGAACCAGAACTTGACGATCAGCGCCCCGTCCTGGATCAGCATCCGCTCGTAGTCGACGATGCGGTTCAGCTCAGCGTCCAGTTCCGCGTCGGTGCAGTGCCCCTGGAAGTGATACTCGATGGGGGTCATGTACCATCCGCCGAACAGGATGGTGATCTCGCCGCGCGGCGGCAAGGTGCGCCAGAAGCGCCAGTAGCGGGGGCGGGCGCGTTCCTCGTCGGTCTCGTCCCAGAAGGCATGCGTCCGGACGCCGCGGGTGTCCAGCCATTCGTTGAGCCGGTTGACCACCTCGCCCTTGCCCGCCGCTTCCACGCCGGAGATCAGGATGATCACCGGGATGTCGGTCTGGCGCAGTTCGCGCTGGACCGCCAGCAGTTGGGTGCGCAACTCCTCCTGCTGCTCCTTGAAGTCGTCTTTGCTGACGGAACGTCCGACCTTGGTGGCTTCGAACATGGCTGTGCTCTCTTCAGGCTATCGGCAGGGGCCGTGGATCAGGGATTGAATCGGCGGCGGTCGGGATGGATGTGACCGCACCGCGATGATAGCCGGGTACACTACCCTATTGCGTGCCGTTCGTGGTGAACCGCGTGTCTTTTTCCCGGCCACTCCCTGGCCATCCGGAGTCCGCCTCATGCCCAGTGCCCCCAGCAAGTCCCTGGAAACCTTCGAAAATCCGCAGCCGGAACGCGACTATACCATCCGCATCCGGGTCCCGGAGTTCACCTGCCTCTGCCCCAAGACCGGTCAGCCGGATTTCGCGGAACTCACGCTGGAGTACGTCCCCGATCGGCTGTGCGTGGAACTCAAGGCGCTCAAGCTCTATGTCTGGTCCTACCGCGATGAGGGCGCCTTCCACGAGGCCGTGACCAACCGTATCCTCACCGATCTGGTCACGGTCACCGCGCCCCGCTTCATGCGGTTGAGCGCGGACTTCAACGTCCGCGGCGGGGTGTATACCACGGTGGTGGCCGAGCACCGCGCCCCCGGTTGGTCGCCGCCGCCGCCGGTTCAGCTTCCCGGCTGAACCTTGCGATTGCCGACCGTGGTATAAAGACCGCTTGTCGATCCGGCAATCGCCTTATCCCCATGCGCCCCGTTCCGCCTTTGATGCCATCCGCTGCACCGGACGCTGCCGAGCGGCGCCGTCCGTTGCGCAGTTTCGTCCTGCGTCAGGGTCGACTGACCGCCGCCCAGGAACGCGCTTTCGCCCAGCTCTGGCCGCGTTACGGCGTGGCCTGGTCGCCCGGCACCCCGCTGGGCCTGACCGACTGTTTCGGCGGCGACCGGCCCGTGGTCCTGGAGATTGGTTTCGGCAACGGCGAGACCCTGGCGGCCATGGCCGCGGCCGCGCCGTCATGGCATTGGCTGGGGGTGGAGGTTCACGCGCCTGGGGTCGGGCACCTGCTGCTCGAGTGTGAGCGGCTGGGGCTGACCAACCTGCGGGTGATTCGCCACGATGCGATGGAGTTGCTCGCCCAGGCCATCGCGCCGGGGTCGCTGGCGCGGGTGCAGCTCTTCTTTCCGGACCCCTGGCCCAAGACCCGCCACCACAAACGCCGGATCGTCAGCCCCGCCTTTCGCGACCTGCTGGGCCGGGCACTGCGACCCGGCGGCGTCTTTCACGCGGCCACCGACTGGGAGCCCTACGCCGTGCAGATGCTTGAAGTGCTGGAGGCGGCGGGGTCGCCATTGCGCAACACCGCGGGCCCGGGCGGCTTCGCCGACCGCCCGGACGCCCGCCCCTTGACCCGTTTCGAACGACGCGGCGAGCGTCTCGGTCACCAGGTCCGCGACCTGGTGTTTGAGCGTCGCTGATGGGCCTCCTGCGACTCGAGGCGCTGCGGCCGCGGGTGCTCGCCCCGGTGAGCCTGTGCGTGGATAGTGGTGAACTGGTGTTCGTCTCCGGCCCCTCGGGCTCCGGCAAGAGCCTGCTCCTGCGCGCCGTGGCCGACCTGGATCCCCATTCCGGCGAGGTCTGGCTGGGCGAGGAGGCGCGTTCCGCCATGCCCCCCGCCCGCTGGCGCCGCCGGGTCGGCCTGCTCCCGGCTGAGGCTTTCTGGTGGACCGATACGGTGGGCGATCATTTCCCGCAAGTGGAGGCTGTTGCGGGTGCGTCGGGGACGCCGCCGCCATCCGATCTGCCTGCTCTGCTGAGCGACTTGGGATTCGAACCGGACGTCCTCGACTGGTCGGTCGGCCGGCTCTCCACCGGCGAGCGCCAACGCCTGGCCTTGGCGCGGCTGTTGGCCCAGGACCCGGAGGCCTTGTTGCTCGACGAGGCCACCGCCAACCTGGACCCGAGCAACCGCGAGCGGGTGGAACATCTGGTGGCGGACTATCGCGCCAGCCGCGGCGCGGCGGTGCTCTGGGTCAGCCACGACCCCGAGCAGCGCGTTCGCCTGGGTGGACGCCAGTTCGGCATCCATGACGGGCGCCTTGCCGCCATCACCTGAGCCTGGCATGAGTCTTGTTCTCCTGACCCCCCTCGATCTGGCCTTCGCCGCGCTGCTGGTGCTGCTGTTGGCCTTCATGTCGTGGCGGCTGCACCTGGGGGTGGAGCGGCGCCTGCTGATCGCCGCCGCGCGCAGCACGGTGCAGTTGCTGCTGGTCGGCCTGGTGCTCAAGGCCCTGTTCGCCCAGACCAATCCCTGGCTGATCGGGCTCATGGCTCTGTTCATGCTGACAGTCGCCGGATTCGAGGTCCTGCAACGCCAGAAACGGCGCTTCTGCGGCCCCTGGGGCTACGGGATCGGCGCGCTGTCCATGTTCATCTCTTCTTTCAGTGTGCTGCTGTTGACCTTGACCGTGATCATCCGGGTCGAGCCCTGGTACCAGCCTCAGTATCTGATTCCGCTGCTCGGCATGTTGCTCGGCAATACCATGAGCGGCGCCGCCATCGCGCTCGACACCCTGACCCGCGGGGCTTGGGACGCCCGTGGGCGCATCGAGGCGCGCCTCCTCTGCGGCGGCACCTGGAACGACGCCATCGCCGACATCCGCCGCGACTCACTGCGCGCCGGTCTGATTCCCATCGTCAACGCCATGGCTACCGCCGGCCTGGTCAGCCTGCCGGGGATGATGACTGGTCAGATTCTGGCCGGCAGCCCGCCGATGGAGGCCGCCAAGTACCAGCTACTGATGATGTTCCTGATCTCCGCCGGGACCGGTCTCGGGTCCATGGCGGCGGTCTGGATCGGCTCGCGCCGACTGTTCGACGACCGCGAGCGCCTGCGGCTGGACCGACTGCGCCCCGCGGGGAGCACGCGCTGAATCCCTCAGCACGGGGAGGCGAATCGCATTTTGCGAGCTATAATTGCAGGGATCGAACCGCCAACGCCTTCACGTCACACACGAGGTCGCTATCCACCTATGAACCGCAATCAGGTTCTCGTCAGGACTGCCAAGGGCCAGGATGAAGTCCTGACCAAGGCGTACCATCTTCCGCCGGAATTGCGTCACCTGCTCATCCGGGTGGACGAGGATTGTTCGGTGGGTGAGACGCTGGACCAGGTCGCCGGGAGTGCGAACAAGACCGAATCGCAACTCGAGACCCTGGTTGCCGAGGGATTCCTCGCCCCCCAGGAGTCCATGCCTGAAATGGACGGGCTCAACGTCGATCAATGGGAATTGCTTGCGGCCGGCCTGCTCGATCCGCGGGATCTCCAGCCGGAAGGGGAGGCCATCCCCGAATGCGCCTTCAACCTGGAGAAAGCGAAGGATTACGCTCGCCTCATCCTGCTCGAATCCTTGTGCCCGGTCGATGCCTACCATGTCGAGCGCATCGATGCGGCCAACACCGTCGGCGCACTGCGTGTCGAACTGGATGACCTGCGGGAACTGCTCCCCAGACTCTTGCCGAAGCGCCAGGCCCGGCAGGTCTGGGAACAACTCGAGCCGCTCATGCTGCCCCTAGGCGCCGATCCGGCCTGGCATTCGCCCCCGCCGAACTTGCTGGAGCGCTGGGCGCTGCGACCCTGAGGCCCAGTTCCTCTGCGCGGAACAGCCTGCAATCCAGGGCCGCAGCTTGTCATCCGGCACAGCAGGCAAAGCGGCCCGGTGGATCGCTTGGTCGCTTCGCATCGATCAGCGTCGAACGCGGCAACCGGACGGCCGGGTGGATTTCACACCCGCCCCGATGACTCAACGGTCTTGAGTCTGATCCTTGACGGGACCTTCAGCGTTGTCGTCACCCCGGCCGCTCGCCAGTGAGCGGCGCAAGTCATGTAGTGCGGTACCCAGGTCCGAGGCGATTCGGGGTAACTTCTTGGATCCGAACAGGAGCAGCAGAACAACCAGGACAAGGAGCAATTCACCGAAACTGATTCCGGAAAAACCCATCATTTCAACTCCCAAGTAGACAACTGTTATCACGACGCCGAAGCCGGGCAAGATGACCAGTGGTTGGTCATCCGACAGCCATCGCCCGAAATCCGTGCGGTCGTTGGCCCGACACCATAACAACGCTGTAGCATGTCGGCGCATCGCACTTTTCTTCCCCGAACCCCACTATGAAGATTGTCATCCTCGGCGCCGGTCAGGTCGGTTCATCGGTGGCCGAAAGTCTGGTCTCCGAGGCCAACGAGATCACCATCGTCGATGCCGATATGTCGCGCCTGGCGCGTTTGCAGGAACGCCTGGACCTGCGCACGGTGGCCGGCAACGCGGCCCTGCCCTCGGTCCTGGAGCGGGCCGGACTGGCGGATGCGGACCTGCTGATCGCCGTCACGCAAAGCGACCAGACCAACCTCTGCGCCTGCCGCACCGCCGCCACCCTGTTTCGCACGCCGACCAAAATCGCCCGTCTGCGCTCATCGGACTATACCCGCTATCCGCAGCTTCTGGAGGCGAAGAACTTCGCGGTGGACTTCAGCATCTGCCCTGAGCAGATCGTCACCGACTATATCGTCAAGCTGATGGAGTTCCCCGAGGCGCTCCAGGTGCTGGAATTCGCCGACGGGCTGGTGGGTCTGGTCGCCGTGCGCGCCATCCCCGGCGGCTCGCTGGTCGGCCGCCCGGTGTCCGACCTGCGCGAACATATCCCCTCGGTCGACGTGCGCATCGCCGCGATCTACCGCCGCGATCAGGCCATCGTCCCGGACGGGGAAACGCTGATCGAGGCCGGCGACGAGGTCTTCTTTCTGGCCGCCACCCGCGACAGCCGCCAGATCATCGGCGAACTGCGGCGGCGTGACCGGCCGACCCGGCGCATCCTGATTGCCGGGGGCGGGAACATCGGCGAACGCGTGGCCCTGGCCTCGGAGGGGCGCTATCAGGTCAAAGTGATCGAGGTCAACGAGGCGCGCGCCCAGTATCTGGGCAGTACCCTGAAGCACTCCCTGGTGCTTGCGGGCGATGCCGCGGATGAAAACCTGCTGGACGCCGAGGGCATCGAGGACATGGATCTGTTCCTCGCCCTGACCAACGATGACGAGAACAACATCATGTCCGCCCTACTCGCCAAGCGGTTGGGCGCGCGCCGGGTGCTGGCGCTGATCAACCGCCGCATCTATGCCGACCTGCTGCAGGCGGACCGCATCGATATCGCCATCTCACCCGCCCAAATCTCCATCGGTTCGCTGCTGGCGCATGTCCGCCGCGGCGATGTGGCGGCGGTGCACAGTCTGCGCCGCGGCGCGGCTGAGGCGCTGGAGCTGGTGGTGCATGGCGACGTCGCCACCTGCAAGGTGGTCGGGCGACGGATCGAGCAACTGGATCTACCCCACGGGGTGACGGTGGGTGCCATCGTCCGCGGGCCTGAGCCTGGACCGGGGGAGTCCGACCGCCGTCAGGTACTGATCGCTCACCACGACACCATGATCGAGTCCGGCGACCATGTGATCCTGTTCCTGATCAGCAAAGAACTGGTGCCCAAGGTCGAACGCTACTTCCAGGTCGGACTGGGCTTCTTCTGATGCGCTCCCTGCTGTCCGTTACCAATGTCCTGGGGCGCCTGCTGATGGTCGTCAGCCTGACCTATTTGCTGCCCATCGCCTGTGCGCTGATTTACGCGGATGGAACCCTGCTGACCTTCGTATTCAGTATGGTCGCCTGCATCCTGACCGGCCTGCTGCTGATCGTGGTCACCCGGCGGCACCGCGTCGATCTCAAGGCGCGTGACGGTTTCATCCTGGTCGCCATGGCCTGGACGCTGACTGCCGCCGTCGCGACCATCCCTTTGATAATACACTCCCAGCTCTCATTCACCGACGCCTTCTTCGAGACCATGTCGGGACTCACCACCACCGGGGCAACGGTGATGTCGACGCTGGACACCACCGCGCCATCGATCAACCTGTGGCGTCATGCCCTGTGCTGGCTGGGCGGTATGGGGATCATCGTCCTGGCGGTCGCCATCTTGCCCCTGTTGGGCGTCGGCGGTATGCAGTTGATGCGTGCGGAGGTTCCCGGCCCGATCAAAGATACCAAGCTGACCGCGCGTGTCGGCGACACCGCGGCCATCCTTTGGACCGTCTATCTGGGTATCACGATCGCCTGCCTCCTGGCACTCAAACTGGTGGGCATGGATTGGTTCAACGCGATCTGCCACGCGTTTTCGATCCTGAGCCTGGCCGGCTTCTCGACCCGCGACGCGAGTGTGGGTGCCTTCAACTCACCGGCCATCGAGGCAGTGATGATCTTCTTTATGGCCGTGGCGGCGCTCAACTTCGCCACCCATTACACCGTCTGGCGTTCGCGCAGTCTGCGCGCCTATTGGCACGACGCGGAGGCCAAGGGGGTGCTTGGGGTCCTCTTGCTGAGTTGCATCGGCTGCGCTGGATATCTGTGGATGGTTGACACCTATGATAATTATTGGACAGCACTACGCCACGTCAGTTTCAATTTGGTTTCAATCGCCACGGACTGCGGGGTCGTCAGCGTCGACTATGCCCAATGGCCTATTTTCGTTCCCTTCTGGATGCTGTTCTTGTCATCGGTGACCACCAGCTCCGGGTCCACCGGCGGTGGTATCAAGATGATCCGCACCTTGATCCTGATACGTCAGTCTTCGCGCGAGCTCTCCCGCATGATCCACCCCAATATGGTCGCGCCGATCACCATCGGCGGGATGCTGATCCCCAATAGCGTGGTGTTCGCTGTCCTGGGCTTCATCTTCCTCTATTTCATGAGCATCGTCGTACTGACTTTCCTGCTGATTTTCGGCGGCCTCGATTTCATCTCGGCCTTCACGGCCGTCATCGCCTGCATCAACAACGCCGGTCCCGGTCTCGGCCAGGTCGGTCCGGCCACCAACTACGGCAGCCTGACCGACTATGAGATTTGGGTCCTGAGCTTCACCATGCTGCTCGGGCGGCTCGAAGTCTTCTCGCTGCTGATTCTGTTTACACCTCAGTTCTGGCGGAAATAGGCGGCCAAACAGCATGCAACGTCGGCAATTCATCAGCGGGGTCGGGGCCGGCTCGCTCGCCCTCGGCGCGGCCGGCGGGGGCCTGCGGGCGGCCCAGGCCCAGTCCGGGCACCGGTGGCGGATGGCGACGACCTGGCCCAATAACTTCCCGGGACTGGGGACCGGCGCCAACCAACTGGCGGCCCTGATCGGTGCGATGAGCGGCGGGCGGGTTCAGGTCCAGGTCTATGGGGCCGGCGCGCTGGTCCCGGCGGCCGAGGTCTTTGCCGCGGTCGGCCGCGGGACGGTCGAGATGGGGCACGGTTGCGCGTCCTACTGGCCAAGCAAGGGCGCGGCCGTGCCGTTCTTCTCCAGCATCCCCTTCGGCATGACCGCCGCGGAGGTCAACGCCTGGCTTTATCATGGCGGCGGGCAGGCGTTATGGGACGAGGCCTATGCGCCGTTCGGGTTGGTCCCGGCCGCCGCGGGTAATACCGGGGTCAACATGGGCGGCTGGTTCAATAAGGAGATTTGTTCGGCCGCGGACCTGTCGGGCCTCAAGTTCGGCCTGTCGGGTCTGGGTGGCGAGGTCCTCGCCCGCGCCGGTGGGACCCCCATCACGCTGCCGCCCGATGCATTGCTCACGGCACTGCAATCCGGGGTCATCGACGGGGCCGAGTGGGTGGGGCCTTACGCGGATCTGGCCCTCGGCCTGTACGCGGCGGCCAAATACTATTACTACCCTGGCTGGCATGAACCGGGAACCGTCATCGAGGCCCTGGTCAACAAAAAGGCACTCGACACGCTGCCCGCGGACCTGCGCGCCATCGTCCTGAACGCTTGTAAAGTGGCTAATCAGGACATGCTGGCCGAATTTACAGCGCGCAATCCGGCGGCCCTGAACACCGTTGTCACCAAGCATCAGGTCGAACTGCGGTGCTTTCCCGATGACGTGATCCGCACGCTGCATGCGCGGGCGGACGAGGTGATCGCGGGGCTGGTGCAGCAGGACGCGTTCGCGGCCAAGGTCCACGCCTCTTACATGAAGTTTCTCACCCAAGCCAGGGCATGGAGTGTTATCAGCGCCTTCGCCTACCTGCAAGCGCGTGATCAGGCATGAGCGCGGGCCGCAGCCCAGGCCCGACCGGGGATGATGCACCCCGGCTGCTGCAAGCGCCGCCGCTCGGACTCTATGTTCATCTGCCCTGGTGCCTGCGCAAGTGCCCCTACTGCGACTTCAACTCGCACGCCGTGACCGACGAGCCGCCTTTCGCCGACTATGTCGCCCGGCTCCTCGCCGATCTGGCGCAGGCGTTGCGCGACCATGCGGCACGGCGCCCGTTGCTGAGCATCTTCATCGGCGGCGGAACCCCCAGCTTGTTTCCGGGGACCGCGATCCAGGCCCTCTTGGATGGCGTGCGTGGGTCGATGGTCCTGACGGCGGATTGCGAGATCACCCTGGAGGCCAATCCAGGCGCCGCGGATGCCGCGCGCTTCGCCGCGTATCGCCGCGCGGGTGTGAACCGGCTCTCGATCGGGGTCCAGAGCCTGGACGGCGCCATGCTGGCCAGACTCGGCCGCATCCATGACCCGGCCGCCGCGCGCGCGGCGGTTGATGCGGCCCGCGCCGCCGGCTTCGACAACCTGAATCTGGATCTGATGTTCGCGCTGCCGGGCCAGACTCCGGCTGGCGCGCGGGCGGATTTGGATGCGGTGCTGGCGCTGGAACCGGAGCAGGTATCCTATTATCAGCTCACACTGGAGCCCAACACCCCCATGCAGGCCGCCCCCCCGGTTCTTCCGGACGCGGATCTGGCCGCGGATCTGGCCGCCGCCGGGCGTGAACAACTGCATGAGGCCGGGTACCGGCAATACGAGGTCTCGGCCCATGCCCGACCGGGGCGGGCCTGTCGGCACAACCTGAACTATTGGCGTTTCGGCGACTATCTCGGGATCGGCGCCGGTGCCCACGGCAAGCTGACCGATACCGCCCAGGGCCGCATCTGCCGCACCGCCAAGCGCCGCCACCCGCGGGCCTACCTCGCCGCCGCCCCGGATGACCTGATCAGCAGCAGGCGGCAACTCAGTCATGAGGACCGGATCAGCGAGTTCGCGCTCAACGCCTTCCGTCTCACCCAGGGATTCGAACGGGGGTTGTTCGAGTCCACCACCGGGTTGCTCTGGTCGCGGATCGCGCCGATCGTGGCCGCTGCCGTCGCGGACGGACTCCTGCGGATGACCGGTGATCGCCTGGAGCCGACCGCTCTTGGCCGGGACTTCGGCGACGACCTGGTGTCACGCTTTCTGTAGGCGTCAGATGCGATCACCGGATGTAGGGGCGGGTTTGAAACCCGCCCCTACATTTGTGAAACCCACATTTATGAAACCCAAGTTGCGGTCAGCGGCTAACGATGATATCATGCCGCGTTTCCTAGAGTATAAGTGAGCCCGCACTGGGCGCAAAAGGGCATCATGAAAGAAGGAATCCACCCGAAATACGCCGACGTCAAGGTCGCCTGCAGTTGCGGCAACGAGTTCGCAACCCGCTCCACGCTGGGCAAAGACATGCACGTCGAAGTTTGTTCCGCCTGCCACCCCTTCTATACCGGCAAGCAGAAGATCGTCGATACCGCTGGTCGCGTCGACAAGTTCCGCCGCAAGTACGCGCGCTGAGTCTCCCGCGGCGCGCCCTCGCGCGCCTCTCAGGCGGCCACTGCGGAAAAATTCATTCGAGATGCTAGTCAATCTGGCATCTCCTGTACTGTGTCCGCTCGATAAGATCGCCTCGGGCGCCGATTTCGTTATCAAGAGCGACGGGCCGGCAGGGCCTCTCATGTGCCACCGCGCTTGGGGCTCTCCTTAGCCCCAGCCGATCGGTGGTGGCCCGTCGCTAAAGCATGTGCTTGATCGCCTCTGCCTCGTCGGTCAGTTCCTTGAGCGTGATATTGATCTTCTCGCGACTGTAGGCGTCGATGTCCAGGCCTTCGATGAGCTTGAAGGAACCGCCCTTGCACTCGCAGGGTTGGCCGAACACGATCCCCGCCGGAATGCCGTAGGCCCCATGCGAAGGAATGCCCATGGTGACCCAGCCATCGGCGCCGAGGACCCAATCGTGCACGTGGTCGATGGCGGCATTGGCCGCCGACGCGGCGGAGGAGAGGCCGCGGGCTTCGATAATGGCGGCGCCGCGCTTGCCGACGGTCGGCAGGAAGACGTCGTTATACCAAGCCTGGTCGTTGATCAGGTCTTTGACGCTCTCGCCGTTGGACGTGGTGAAGCGGTAGTCGGCAAACATCGTCGGGGAATGATTGCCCCACACCACCAATTGTTTCAGGGACGACACATCGCGGCCGATCTTGGCGGCAAGCTGCGACAGGGCGCGGTTGTGGTCCAGGCGCAGCATGGCATGGTAGTTGTCGGGGTTGGTGCGACCGACCTTTTTGGCCGCCGACGCGGCGATCAATGCATTGGTGTTGCAGGGATTGCCGACTACCAGCACCCGCACGTCTTCCCTGGCGTGTTCGGCGATCGCCTTACCCTGCACGGTGAAAATGGCGCCGTTGGCGCTCAGCAGGTCGGCGCGCTCCATGCCCTTGGTGCGCGGTCGGGCGCCCACCAGCAGGCAGACGTCGGCATCCTTGAAGGCCGCATTGGGGTCATCGGTGGCTGTCATGCCGGCCAGCAGGGGGAAGGCGCAGTCGTCCAACTCCATCATCACGCCTTGCGCGGCCTGTTGCGCCTGCGGCAAGTCAAGCAATTGCAGGATGACCGGCTGGTCTTTGCCGAGCATTTCGCCGGAAGCGATGCGAAACAGCAGGCTATAGGCGATCTGGCCGGCGGCGCCGGAAACGGCAACGCGCATGGGGGCTTTAGACATAGGTCACTCCGGTGGTAGTCAGTGCGGTTGAAATTGTTCGATGGAGTTTGATCATTGCATCCGAAACTCTATTCATTTTATGAGTTCTGTTAATCTTGTTGATTGGCTTGGCGCGTCGCTGTTGTCTGTGTTGAGCAAGCGCTCCAATTCCGCGATGTCGGCCCCCCGCTCGGGACGCTCGGTCACCGGGTCGAGCGGCGGGTTGCGTTGCGCGGCGCGCGGCAGCACAATCAGCTCAATCGGCGTGGTTCCGGCTACGAACCGAAACACCGGGTGGGCGCGGCGCTCGCCCCCACCGTAACGAAAAAAGTGTTCGTGCTGCTGCCAGGGAATGCGTTGCTCCATGAGCGCGAACACCACGTCTTCCGAACAGTCCGCGTGCAGACAGAGTTGCACTCCAGCGTCCACTTGGCCGGACCCCCGCAACACTGGACCGATGAGGCGCGGACTGAAGGAACGAAAGGTACGCATCGCCTGGAGCGCGTCGGAGCGCAACCGCAGGACATCACGCGCATGAGCATCGCCTTGAAAAAGTCTGCGTTGGGTCAGGAGCGCATTTTGAATCGCCTCCTTGGTCGGCCAACCGCGGCGATCGATCACGCCGGTGCGCTCGGCGGCTTTGCGCCGTGCCCGATCGAAGTCCGACTCCCCCTGTTCGACCATGATGCGGGCGGCCTCGTAGGCCATCCGCTCACGCGACGCTTGCGATCGGTCTCGTCCCGCCATCCCGCACCTCGACTGACTCAGACTGGGCTTACCGCGCCGCCATTCACCCGAAAGCGCCTACCCGCCGCGCCCGGCGGCGACACCGCGACGGCGCGGTTTGATATATTTCGCAGGAAATCCCGTCATTCTGATGTAGGCTTTACGCGCGCACCGCCAGCTTAACAGAGAATCCCATGTTTGGTCTCCGACCTAAGAGCAAGGCCCTGCTGGGCATCGACATCAGCTCGACCGCGATCAAGCTGATCGAGCTGTCGCACAGCGTCGGGTCGACCACCGCCCTGTATCGCGTCGAGACCTTCGCCATCGAGCCGCTGCCGAACAACGCGGTGGTGGAGAAAAAGATCGCCGATGCCGACGCGGTCGGCCAGTGCATCCAGCGGGCCGTGATGCGCTCCGGCACCAAGACCAAGCGGGCCGCGGTCGCGGTCTCGGGATCAGCCGTCATCACCAAGGTGATTTCGATGTCCGCCGCGCTGTCCGACGCGGAGATGGAAACACAAATCCAGTTGGAGGCGGATCAGTACATTCCCTACCCCCTGGAAGAGGTCAACATCGATTTCGACGTGCTGGGACGTTCTCAGGCGAGTGCGGATATGGTCGACGTGCTGCTGGCCGCCTCCCGCCGGGAGAACGTGGACGACCGGGTGAGCGCCCTCGAGACCGCCGGGCTGATTGCCGCTGTCGTCGATGTGGAGGCTTACGCCATCGAGAACGCCTGCGCGCTGATCATGGGCGAACATGGCGACGAGCGCGCGGAGCAGACGGTCGCCATCGCCGACGTGGGCGCCTCGACCACCACACTGCATGTGCTCCACGATGGGCAAGTCGTCTACACCCGCGAGCAGAACTTCGGCGGCCAGCAGTTGACCGACGAGGTGCAGCGCCGCTACGGCCTGCCGCGCGATCAGGCCACCCAGAAGATACTCGACGGCGACGTCGCCGAGAATTACGACACGGAGGTCCTGGGACCCTTCAAAGAAGCCCTGGCGCAGCAGATCGGTCGGGCGCTCCAGTTCTTCTACTCGGGCACCACCTTCAGCCGGGTCGATCAGATCATCCTGGCCGGCGGGGCTGCCGGTATCCGCAAGATCGATGAGCTGGTCGAGGAGCGCCTGGGCCTCCCGACCATCGTGGCGAACCCTTTCACCCAAATGTCACTCTCGCCCCGGATCAAGGCACAGGAACTCATGCGTGAGGCGCCCGGCATGATGGTTGCGGTTGGTTTGGCCCTGCGAGGATTCGACTGATGGCACGCATCAATCTACTTCCCTGGCGTGAGGCCGAACGGCGCCGCCGCCGCCGCGACTTTGCTATCGTTGGCGGGGTGAGCCTGGGGCTGGCGCTGGTCGTCGCCGCCGCGGTACATTTTCAGATCGAGGTCCTGATCAGCGTCCAGCAAGCGAGAAATCAATTCCTCGACGAACAGATCAGCCAACTCAATCGCCAGATCAAAGAGATCCAGACCTTGGAAGAGACCAAGGCCAATCTCCTGGCGCGCATGAATATCATCCAGCAACTGCAACAGAGCCGCCCGGAGGTCGTCAGACTGTTTGACGAACTGGTCAATGCCATGCCCGAAGGGGTCTTTCTGACCCGGATGGAACAGACCGGCCGCAGTGTCGTGCTCGAGGGCCGAGCGCAGTCGAATGCGCGTGTCTCCGCCTTCATGCGCAGTGTCGAGGGGTCCGCCTGGATCGGTAACCCGCGCCTCCTGCTGATCGAGAACAAGGACAAGACCGGCACCGGCCTCAGTCATTTCCGCTTGTCGTTCGACCAGATTCAACCGGGAGCCGCGGCCGGCGACGCGGCGAGCCCGACGTGATGTCCTGACTTCGCCGATCCGCCAGTCAAGACCCAACCAGGCAAGACTCAACCGACTCACCAGAATCCCCCCATGGACCTGCGCGCACTCAACGAACTCGACCTGAACAACATCGGCGAATGGCCGTCGGCGATCAAGGCGCTCGTGATCCTGATCGGCTGTATCGCCATCGGCGGGGCCGTTTACTATCTGGACACGCAGAACCAGCTCCTGCGCCTGGACCAGGAGCGCGCTAAGGAACTGGAGCTGCGCCAGACCTTCGAGACCAAGCAACGCAAGGCCGCCAATCTCGATGCCTACCGGCAGCAGCTCGAGGAGATGAAAGAATCCTTCGGCGCCATGCTGCGCCAACTGCCGGACAAGACCGAGGTTGCCGCGCTGCTGGTCGATGTCTCGCAGACCGGGCTGGCCGCGGGGCTGGAGTTCGAGCTGTTTCAACCCGAGGGCGAGCAATCGAAGGACTTCTATGCGGAACTGCCGATCAATATCCGCGTCACCGGCCATTATCACGAGTTCGGCCGCTTTATCAGCGGTCTCGCCGCCCTGCCGCGCATCGTGACCATCCATGACGTGAAGATTTCCAATCCCGGGGGCGAGCGGGGGACGGCGGATGCCAAGCTGCTGCTGCAGGCCCAAGTCAAAACCTATCGGTATCTGGACGAGGCGGCGACCAAATGACAGTGCCTGTGCGCTTTCCGCGGCGGGTTCTTGCGGTGCTCCCGACCGCGGGCGCCGCCCGCTCGCGCGGGTCCCGGCGTGCCTGGCTACTGCGGCGACTCATTCCCGTGCTATTGTCGGTGCTGTTCGCGGGCTGCGGCGGGGCGGACAAGAGCGATCTGGAGGACTATGTCCAGAAGGTCAAGGCGCGTGATCCGGGTCCGATCGAGCCGCTTCCGGACATCAAGCAGATCAACACCTTCGTCTATGAGCCCGCCGATCGACGGGACCCCTTCGTGGTCGACGTGCGCGGCGCTGATCAGCCGGCCGCCGCGCCGGGCAACAGCCTTGCGCCGGACCCGCTGCGGCGCAAAGAAGAACTGGAGGGGTTCGCGCTCGACGCCTTGCGGATGGTCGGCACCCTGGAACAGAACCAGACCCGGTGGGGCCTGATCCGCGGACCGAATGGCATCCTGCACCGCGTGCGCGTCGGTAACTACCTGGGGATGAACAATGGTCAGATTATCAACATCAGCGACGAAGCGATCCAATTGACCGAGATCGTGTCGGAAGGCCCCGGCGAATGGCGTGAGCGCCAAGCGACGGTCCAGCTCAGCCAGTAACCCGTGG
>Ga0247840_10003303_pt1 | contig 27430 bp, 35 predicted proteins | sample LaCruzMarch2015__FD_192404 | JGI IMG/M metagenome (GOLD analysis project Ga0247840, IMG submission 192404) | Freshwater microbial communities from meromictic Lake La Cruz, Castile-La Mancha, Spain - LaCruzMarch2015_17m | ecosystem: Environmental > Aquatic > Freshwater > Lake | place: Spain...
CCAGATTGTTGACGTTGGTTTCGAGGGCGTTGGCCTCGGTTACAAACGTTCCGAGCTGCGACAATACCGTATCCATCCGAGAGGAAAACGTAGCGGGCGCGGCACGCGACGGGGCGGGAGACAGGGGGACTGTTATGGGCATAATGTTAACCTCGCTTTCTTTGCTTTAATGACGTGCTGTATGTTTTATTTTCATGTCAAGCCCTCTATATCAAGGCTGCAATCGCTGTACGATGGACCCGATATAACGATGCCGAAGCTCTTGAATATGCCGTAGGATATCGTGGCGGCTATCTCATCGATGCCCACCCATACAAGAGGCGTTGCCCGATAAAGACTGAGTACGCGCTCGATCTCATTGATGCTCGTGTTCGGGATTTTCAGCGCGTAGGAGCCCCGCCGGGAGAATGCGCCCTCCGCAATTGAATAATTCCCTTCGTCGTCGGCGGTTTTCCTTGAATAGTCGGTAATGCCGATGGAGGGGCCATAGAGTGTCGTCCCGAGAATAGTCGAGAGGCCCATGATGATTTCGCCGCACTTGGCAATTCCGCCCGTGTTTGTGATTGTGATGGATAGCGTGGCCAGCTCGTAGGGCGGAAGATCAAAGATCGCTGTGTGGGTCAGGAAAACAAACGGTTCGAAACAATAGGTGTAGGCATCGATGATCGCGGCAGATGACACGAGACCGTAAGTCGCGCTGAACGTCACGCCATCGACCGGATCTGTTTGCACAATCGAGATCGAGGTTGCATCTAAGTTCAAAAACGCAATGCTGTTGATCCGGCCAGGCGCGAGAACGAAAGTCATTGATGTCGTCTTGGACGCCTGCGAGCCGACCTTGTCGTCGAAAACCTTCCACCTGTTGGTAGCGCTAACCAGCTTCCATTTCGGAACGGTAACAAGGAGATCGTGCGGAGGATAGTTGGAGACATTCCCGGCGGCCAGGGACTCATAGATGTTGTGGACCTTATCCGTGGCGACCGTGACGACCGGATGGGCAGCGCCCTGGTCTGCGAGCTCTCCCGCCGTGCCTGTGACGCCGACAACCTCGCCCAGCGTAAATGCCCCGCTGCGCTCGCGGATCTGATAGCTAAGGCTGGTCAGTTGGGCAACCACGCGGCACGTTTTCGAGCTGGTTTGCCCGGTAAGCAACCGCCCGGCCACCCATGCCGTTGCAGGAGCGACATCGAGGGTCAGGATTTCAACACCTGTCGAATCCATCACCCGTGCACCGGAAGCATAGGTTGTTCCCATTGCAAATTCGGCGTAGTCCGTTTCCGGGATGTCGGAGGAGACAAGCATTGCATCGGTGATCACGTTTGGTCGGATAATTTTCATTATGCCTCGCTATATTGTCAGGAGTCCGTCATTGTCCCATTTTTCGGCATACTGCGCGAGAGTGCTGGAGTTTTTAAGCAGGCGGAAATTGACCTGCTGGAGATCCGCGCGCAGGCCCTTGATTTCGTCGGCCACTGCCCGAAAATCTGCGCCATCACTGCCACCGTTGCGCCATGATTCTGCTGATGGTTTGGTCAGGACCGCTTCACCCTCGTGGGCGTTGATGCGAAAATTGTCATAGGGCACATAGTCCAGGCCGTTGCGGGCGGAGAAGGCAAACTGGGAGGACTGCGGGGCGATAGAGGCGAGTCCCGGTTGTAGATCGGGGGAACCGGACATGCCGTCAAAGTTGATATTTAGACCGCCATTTTCGGCGGGGAAGAGTGCCCCTAGAGCCTGGTTGATTCCCCACTTAATAGCGTAGTTCTTGGCAGCACTTTGCGCCACACTTGATAAATTTGCCCCATATCCAGCCCCACCTTCTCCACCTGATGACCACCCACTTCCACTAGCCCCTTGCATAATATATGTAAGCACAGCAGCCATACCAGCGTTTTCCATAGCTGTCTTTCGGTCTGCATGAGTTCCCGCTGCTCCGGCTTGCCAATCTGCCATGATTCCTGATCCTGCAGCAGCTCCTCCTGGACCCCAAATTGCTCCGATCACAGGGGCTACAATACCAGCTATTTGTGTGAGCCATTCTGGAGAATTTGCTCCGATCTTCTCTGTTATTCCTGTAACAGATCCACTTGGATCAGCAAAAGCGTGAATCCAGTCATATATACTCCCGCCACCATTATCGATAAATGTTCCGACAGATGTTCCACCTGTAACGGCAGTAGCGACTGTTGATCCTCCTCCAGTTGCTATTGATGTAAGAGCATCAACAATCCAACCAAAGCCGCCGCCTGATCCGGACCTGAGCGTCGGATCTCGGAATTGCTTGCTGATGTCCCCACCAGGGGCAATCTGGTTCGTGATCATGTTGATCAGGTCACCGGGTTTGAATCCATATGGATAGTAACCAGGCATGATGTCCTGCCAACCATCGGCGGTCCGGGGAATCCATGCTCCAATAGGAAGGTCGTCGCGATACGCGCCGTCATACCGGGCCATTTCTTCCGCAAAGGAGTCGGATGGACCAAACGCATTCAGGGTCGGCACAGGATAATTGTAGTATCCTCCATCTGCATATCCGGGGATAAAGCCACCACTTTTCGCAGCATACGCCACCGACTGGTTGTGCTCCATGACGTAGCCGGGGCCTTGCGGAAATAGCAGTTCCGGGCCGCGTTCACCTACCCACACAGGTCGATTGGCTGAGATAGGGCCACCATCCGCCCTTGCGTCCCCCGGAATAACAGCGGTGCTGTCGCCAAGCGACCCGCTTCCTCTCCACCATGTCTCAAGAGCTCCGCCTGCGATTCGGGCAACCTTTCCGATAACCGAGGCCGCCGCGTCTGTCCAGGTCGCGCCAAATGATAACACCACCTTTTTTAGCGCCGCCTCGACAACCATCTGGCCCATTGTGTCGGTGAACTTTTTCAGCATGGCATCGGCAAACGATGTCCAGATCGTCCCCGCATCCACTGTGCCGGTCTTGATCGCCTGGAATAACCCGGTTGACAGGGCGTCGGAACTGGATTTCTGGAAGGTATTAAAAATCTCATATCCCACCGTGCCGAATGTTTTGGCGTTTCGTTCCATTTCGAGAAATCCGGCGTTGACTCCGGCGACAAAACTGTCGCCCGTCTTGCCCATGTTGATGTACGCTGTATCGGAATCCGATTGTCGCTTGGCCATGACCTTTGCGTAGTCGGCGCTATCCAACAAGTCTTTTGCCGCCTTTGCATTTATCTCTTTGATCCGGGCGTTGTAGGCTTCCACCTCATAGCCACGGATACCGCTGATGAGATCGGAATTGAGCTTGTCTATTTTCAGGGCGTTAGCGGATTCCTTTTCGAGGATCGCGGCGTTTTTGTTGTCATTATATTTTGTCAATAATCCCATGTAGTCGGAATATTTAAGATTGCCGCCCTCCTGGAGTGTGTTGAGGTCGGCGACCTTTTTGGTATGGTCTGCAATGATTTTGTTGATTGCCCGTTCGTTTTCGGTTTGGGCGAAGTCGGCTTCTTTGGTGAACATATCCTGATATTTCGCGGAATCTTTCAGCTTTGTGTCCAGTAGTTTTTCATCCGCTTTTTCGATTTCGGTGTAGAGCTTTGCCGCTGCGTCGCCTGCCTTCTGGGATGCCTTGATCTGTGCCTCGGATGCCTTTTCGGCGGCGGCTGCGGTTTCCGCTGCAACAAATTCGGCAACTTTGATATCACTCGCCCCGGCATCGGCATATTTCTGGGCCTGGGAGGTTATCCGGGAGATGTCCTTGTCGTATTGGGTTCGGCCGATTCCTTCAATTTCAACATTTGCTTTTCGGACCGCCTCGGCAATGGATTTCTCAGCAGCCTCTTTTTTCTTTGCATGCTCTTCCGCCGCGTCGGCGGATTCCTTTTGGTTTGCAAGATCTTTCTGCAGGGCGGCTGTCCCGGCAGCCTTGCTGGTGGCTTTGGCCTTTGATATGACCCCTTCGGATGCCAGTTCCGCAGCGGTCTTCTTCATTGATGTGGTCACGGCAGCATCCAGCTCTGCCTTGTGCGCGACGATTGCGACGGCGACGCCATCGGTGACCGCTTCGTAAGCGTTCTTTGCCGATTTCGAAAGTCCGGCCCATGCCGTATCCAGTTGGGTGGCGTAGGACTTGGCAAGATTGAAGTCCCCGGCAAGCGCCGCACCGAGAGCGCCAAACGCGGAGCCGACAAGCTTTCCGATGTTGAATATGGAGGTGAGGATTTCACCGACAACCGTGCCCACCGGCTTCAGTATGGCCAGAATATAGCCCCAGCCATTGGCCACCAGCCCGAGAATCGGCAAGACATCGTTGATCATCGGGCCGATAGGCTTGATGACCTCCCACGCCGCCAGGATGACATCCTTGACGGAGATCCAGGCCATTTTCAGCCCCGTGGCGACCATGTCGGAAATATCGGAGATCGCCCCGCTGCTCCGCATATCCTCCATGCATTTCGTCATGTCTTTGAGCAGATCCGTGACACCTGAAACGGCATCCGTGAGGCCCCCGCCGAACAACTGCCCGAAACCCAACTGCAATTCGTCGGTCAGGCGCTTCATGGACAGCATCATTTTACCCGCCGTCCCCATTGACGCCTCGTAGGCGCCGGAGATCCCGATCCCGGCCTCCATGACGACGTTTGCCCTTGCTTGCGCTTTGTCCTTCTCGACCAGTGCGTCACGGTGCTTGCCGAGGGTTTGGGCCATCCTGACATATCCCTGCTCAAAGTTGACGTTCAGGCCGATTGTCTCGAGGATTTCCACCCCACCGGAGCGGATACCGTTGATCATCCGGGTAAAGGCTTCGGATGAGTTGATATTCCCTATCACGGCTGCGTCCTGGGCAATACGGGCGAGCTTCGAGGAATCGGCGACGTTGATCTGCGCCTGGGCGATCTTGATTACGGCATCGTGTGCCGCCTCCGTCGTAATGCCCATTTTTTTGACGGAATCAACGTAGGTGCTCATTTCGCCCCGCGAATAACCCGCGTTTTCGCCGACTACCCCCAGGACAACCCCGAGCGTTTCTACCCGGGCGGCAAGCAGGATCGATTCCTTGGCGAAATCAACCATCTTATCGACGGCGAAAGCGGCCGCCAGCATTCCCGCCATGTTTTTCATAACCCCGGAAAGCGCATTGCCTGAGTCGGCGACCTGGTTCAACGACTGCCCGGCGTTCTGGCTGAACTTCTGAATCTCTGCCGAGCCGTTGTCGTTGACTTTGATTTCTATGGCGATTGTGTTTTGGTTTGCCATTTCATCGATTCCTCTACCTGCCCCAGGTCTTCCCACTCTTCCAGGGTCAGGTCGTTTGCGGCGAAGGGGTAACCGGCCATTTTCAACTGCCGGATTTTGAACATCTTTATCGTGTAGCCGCTTAAATCACTTTGCTTCCGTTTCTCGCACTGTTCGCATGTCCAAACTAACAACTCGTCGCCTATTTCCGCCCGGCATTTCTTCTCCTCTTTGTCATCACAGAGCCCCCGGCGGATCGCCGCCAGGTCGGTTACAAAGGGTTGGTTTCCTTATCCTCTGCGCTTGCTGCCGGGGCTGGGGCGGCTGAATCTTCCCACGACTCTTCGTTTTCCGGTAGAATATCGAGGGCGGATGTTTGCTGCGCCACGCTGCGCCCAAGCGACGACTCAAATACGTGGATTGCCAAGGCTTCGACGATGTCCGAGGCGTGCTGCTTTACGGCTGTCTTCCAGGCGGGGTCATAGTTCGGCTCGCCCGGCTTGGAGGAGATCAGCCCTTTGTCCGTTTTGAATGCGCCTGTTTTGAAGCCGGTCAGGACGGCGGAACCGGCTTTCATTCGGAGCTCTCCAAGCGTGGAGACGATCTGGTTTCCTTTTCTGGTCACATAACCATTCACATATTTCACCCGCTCCTCGGTCGTCGGCATTCGGTAATAGAGGGTGATCTTGTCGCCGGAGATCCGGTCGTCAAAGGTTACTTCGCAGGGTTCTGCACTTAGTTCTCGGGGCATGGGTGGAATCCTTTCTCCCGTTGGGAGGGTAGTGGGGACACGATGCGATCCCGCAAGGCGGGCTTCCGCATCATGTCCCCGTTCAAGGTTAGGTTACGCCGCGTACGTCGCCTGTAAATTCTTGATCTTTACAATCACGCTGCCATAGGTGTCATCCTCCAGCACTTGGAGATCTCCCGCTTCACCGAGCCGTTTGCCGTCGGCGCTGATCGGGGCCGACAGGACGGCGACTTTCGGGAAGATGATCTCCACCTGGTACTTGTGTGGGGTGTCATAGATGGCCCCTTCCGCGAGGATGTAGATGCCGAGGGTGTCATTGGCCACAAGGTGCTGCTGCAGGATGAATTCTCGAAACTCGCGGTTTAACGTGATTTTCTGTGTCCGGCCGCCGCGCATGGCTCGGGAGGCATATGCGCCGCCCCCGCCGGGGACGAATTCAACGGCCAGGTTGTTGTTGAAACTCCAGTCGATGGACTTCATCTCGGCCTGCAGCGACCGACCGCCGACAAAGGCGGATCCCGACCAGGCGCCGCCGACTTTCAGTGTCATTTCGGAGACACGCAGAGGGGTTTCGTTGACCCGTGCGGGGAAGGTCATCCAGCCGGATTCCGTTGGGATGTAGAGGATGCGAAAGTTGACGACGGTGGCCGGCACTGCCGGCGCGACGATCGTGATCACGGCAGGCGTGGCGCCGGAGACAGCGGTGTAGGCGACTTCCGTCCATACGCCTGTTGCCAGCTCGACCCGGATTCGCTGGACATTCTGAAGCCGGGTAGGTGCGTCAGCACCCTCAACGCCAAGGGCCGCCAACGTCAGTGACGTGACGTTCCCTGCCGCAGCGACTACCTCTTCAACGACGTTGGTCGTTACCTTTCCGGTTCCCTTGATTGTTCCCGTGATCTTGCACCAGGCGTCTTTGGCAAACGATGCCGAGATGGAATCGACGAACATCGAGGCGAACTGCCGACGAAGTACGTTGTTGCCGTATCGCTGGGCTGCGGTGAATGAGGGAAGGGAGCGCTGGCCATCCAGGTCGCCCGTGATCGGGACGATGGTATGGACGTGGCCGGAGCCTGCCGCTGCGACACTCGGGGAGCCGAGGGCGTAGGCAAGCAGGAATGCAAAGTGCTGGGGCTGCGCCTTCTCGAAATTGAAGGAGGCGTTTGTTAGCGCGCCCAGGTCGTAAACGGCGTCCGGCTCCTCTTTCCCGGTCGCCTCGTTTTCGTTGCTTTCGCGCCGGTGCTCCATGTTGATGATGTCGCCCAGGGCGCAGAGCATCGTTGTGTCGAGGGTCTGTTCGGTGTTGATGGCTGTCTCTTTGGTGTTGGCCGAGACGGCGATCAGGTCGTGCGTGGCCATATAAGATCGCGTCATGATTTACTTCCTCCCTTTCTTGGTGTCACCTGGTGCGTCGGTGGGCTCAGGCCCTTCGACAGGCTCAGGGCGAACGGGGGCGCCTGTCGTCACGAAATTTCCTGACATGCTCTCCGGAATCTCGTCGTAGGATTTGCCCGGCTCAAACCGCTTGTTTTTGAAGGGGCCTTCCACCATCGTGAAAGCCTCTTTGTTCTTCTTCAGTTCGTACATTTCATTCCTCCTTTTATTCCCACAGGACGTTGCCCATGCGATAATTCAGGCCATAAACAAGAAGCCCGCCCTCTGCCAGCAGCAGATCCTCCTTGACTGGCCAGAGAATGTCATAATCTTCAACCTGATAGCCGATCAGCTTGTCTCGGACCGCCTCGATGATCGTGTAGCAGGAAGAGGCTCCCGCTTCGCGGCTCCGCAGGCTTTTGCCTACGAGGACGATCAGGAAGTCCATTGCAAAAGCGGGCTGATCGCCGCCGATGGTCCGCTTCTCCTCGAAATCCGATCCCTGATAGATCACATGAAGGGCAGGCAGGCGCTGGGGAGCCTTGAGAAGATCGTCAATATCGCCCTGCCAGACGCCGACGGTATTTACGCCGGTGATCTCTTCCAGCTTGGAAATGATGGCGTCCTGAATCGTTTCAATCATCAGTAGTTATCCAATGTTCCGGCGCAGCCGCAGGATGCTTTGCCCATCGAGAATATTCGGTTTTCCTTTGCCTGCGTCGCCTGCGGCAGGCTGTCGGTCGGCTCGCCCGGATCGTCCCCGCCGAGGGTGTTTAGCCCCTTTGCCAGATCCCGCAAGAAGCGGATCGCGTTGTCATACCGTTTCTGCCGCTCTTCGGAGATCTTCAAGACCGATCGCCTTGAAAACAGGTGGTAAATCGCCATGTCCACCGAGTATTTCCGGATGATGACCGGAACGGGCGAGAAGGGCACGGTGTAGCGGCTGCCACAGTAGGAATCGATCTCCGCATCGGCATCGGCAATCGAACGGGCGATGACGGATGTGTCAACGGCGCCGCTTCCGGCGTCGTCGGACAAATCGATCAGGTCCGCGTTGGCAATCTGTTCTTCAAGATCGGTTTGGGTGCAGTAGGCCATCAGCGTTTGCCTTTCTTTGCCGGCTTGACCGGTTCTTTGCCGCTCACGTCCGCTTTAACCGGCTCGGCGGGAGGATCGCCTGCATCGATCTGGATGCCGTTCTCTGTGCATTTCTCAAACCGCTGCTTCGACGAACGCAGCAGATCCTCGCCGATGGCGTCCGGGTATTCGCGAACCTCTCCCTGTCGCTGCGGTTCAAATCCGCCCACATTCACTTCCGGCGATGGCCCGAAATAGATGATCTTCATAAAACCTCCGTAAGACAGGAGATAGGGAGACAGGAGATATCTGTCATCTCCCATCTCCCATCGCCAAGGTTATGTCGCGTAGGTGTCCTTGAAGAGGTAGCCGAGATCCGCGTGCACCTGCACGATGTCGGTCTCTTCCGCCACTTCGTAAACGTCCTGGTGCCGTGAGGCTTCCCGCCAGGTGGATACCCGCCGGGCGGAACCGCCCTCGTAAGCGATGCGGACCTGGATTCCTGCCGTTGCCGTCTTGAGGCCGAGCCTCGGGGAGCGGTAGAAGAGGAAGCCCATGCCCTTGCCTGCGTTGATTTCCCAGATTCGCGCTGCAGTCATGGCCGAGCCGGAACTGGTCTCTTCATCCGTGTTCTTGATCGCCTTGCCAACGATTACCTCGTCCAGCTCAAGCATCGATGCCAGAAGCGCAGAGCCGAACACAGCCGACTGGGTGTACTTGATCTTCGCCACAATGGCGTCGCACTCTTTCAGCGCGAGGTAGGTGGCGAAATCGAGCACGAGGCAGTTGGCATCCATTCCGGTCTTGCTCTGGATGGCCTTCTTGGCCGTGACGATGTCTGTAAGGAAGGTGTTGGTTGCGCCGGGAGGCGCCCACAAGCCCTCGGCATCTTCTCCGGCGACGTTGCCGTCGTTCCAGGTGCCTGCCGTGATGAGCGCTGCCACGCGGATCTCTTTCTTCAGGTCGATCTTGTCGGATGCAAACTCGATGGCATCCTGATCGGGCTGGATGGGCGGCGCGTACTTGGATTTCGCGAAACGCCGGTCTTCATCGGTGACTTCCTTGGCGAAAGCGTATTCCTTCGTCGCAACGGAGGTGTATTCGAGGTTGTACCCGCCCCGTTTGGCTTCCGTCCCTGCGGCGCGAATTCCGGCCTCATCCCGGAACCAGGCACCCTTTTGGTAGGTGGTGATTTTCGCTTTGGGGTCCGATCCATCGAGGATGGGGAAGACGCGGTCGGCGATATAGTCCTTGTTGCGGAACAAGTTGGAAATGTTCTGCAAAGGGCCTTCAACGATCTGCTCTTTTACGTTCGGTGTCGTCATTGCTTTTATTCCTCCTTTTGTGGTTCGACAGGCTCACCACGAACGGATTCCCGATCGCCCTGAGCCTGTCGAATGGTTTAGTGAACCGCCGTTCCGAGGCTGTAAACGGTGACTGCTTCCGTACCGGCGCCAACATCATCAAGACGGCAAAGGAACCGCTTGCTGTTGTCCTGGGCGATGGTCATCGTTCCGGAGAGGGTCATGCCTGCGCCTGTGGTCAGGGTGATGGTCTCTGCCGCGTTGGCGGTATTGCGAATTGTGAATTCGAAGCTGGAGCCGACGATTCCGCCAGCATAACCGGCAACGATAGCGGCCGCTGTGGGTGCGACATCGGAGCGGTTCGCGCCGTTCGGGTCCCGGAGGATCAACCCGCCGATCAGCTCGGCTGCCGTGTAGGTCCGAGCGCCTGCGGTGGCGTCGGTGGTGACGGTGGTCACGAACCAGCCCGTCTGGGTGATTCCGGGAACCTGATTGCTCAGAAGAACCGAGCAGATGTCATCCTCTGCCCCCGATGCTTCGACGACCACGGCACGGGCATAAGCCAGCGCTGCGGCTTTGGTTTCGCCTTTTCCGGCGTCGGTCGCGCTGACATACTCGGGACCGACGAAGGTGTTGACGGCAAGGGCGCCTGCTGCGCGCAGTTTGCTGATGCCGTGGATCATGACAGACGCGGCCTGGCCAGAGGTCGGGGCGTTCTGCAGGATGCCGAACACGGCCTCGGTCTCGTTGTCGGGCCTGCGCACCCCTGTGGAGGTGAGGACAACGAACTTGTAGCGGTCGGCGCTGAGGTCTTCAATCGCCGGTGCGGAAACTACCAATAAGGGATTCTCTGTGGACATTGTTTTTCTCCTTTCGTTTTAGCGGGGCTTACCCGTTGAATTCGGCTGCATACTCTCTGGCCAGATCGGGATTTTCCCGCTGGACTTCGCTGAATGCCGCGCTGTAGGTTAACTCCTTGTTATCCTTCAACCGCTGCTGCACGAGACCCGCAAGCTTCGCGCCCGCCCCGCCCTGGCCGCCCGCATCCTTGCCACGGGTTGCGATCTCTTTGAACTCGACCACCTTCGGCAGCTCGGTTTCGAAGAAGGTCTTGAAACGGTCATAGAGGGTGGCCTTCTCTTTCGATTCGCCAAACTCGATCATGTCGTCCTTTTCGGCAAAGGCGGCCATAAACTCCGGAACGCCAAATTTGACCATTGCGGGGGTCATCTTTCCTTCCTTGACCTGAGTGTCGCACCAAGAGGCGATCTCTCGCCTGCGGGCATCCTGGCGAGCCGTGCGCTCCTTTTCGGCAAATTCCGCTGTCACCTTTTCGCGCTCCGCCTTTGCGGCGGCGTCGGCGGCCTGCTTTGTCTGTGCCGACAGATCCGCCTCGGAGAAGGTCTTTCCCGCAGGGGCGGTACCCGGATCGACCGCATCGACGCCGGCCACCAGATCTTTCAACTTCTGTGTAAACTCTTTGAAATTCATCTTTTTTTCCTCCTTTTTGTTTTCATTGAACCCCAGCTCGTTAAACGTGAATACCGAGGTATCCGCTTCCGTGAATCCGACATCCGGCAGCCCCTTGACCGCAGGCGGTGCCGCGCCCAGAAACGCAACATGGCGCAGCGACCCGTCCGGGTAGAAGGCCGCCGAGCGTTTCTTGAAGAGCCCATTCTTGACCATCCCGGCAAACTCCGGCTGAATCTGCTTGAACTTTGCCATCAGCAAATCGCCGCCCCTGTGCGCCTCTTTCTTCAGCCCCTCCACCCAGCCCCAGGCGGGGGCGTTGTCCACCGGGTGGCCGATGCAGGCCGGGGGCTCGTGTTTGGAGGCATTGAAGGTGGCGACCGCATGGTCGATCAGGACATCGCCGTTATGCTCGCGCCCCTGGCTGTCGGTCTGTTTCCCACCCCGGAAGATGGGCACCCAATCGTCAAAACCTTTGAATTCGTACATGGCTCACCTCGTCTTGATGTACTCGTTAATGATATCTATAATCTCGGTGCTGTTGTCCGCGCTTAAGCCCAGGAACGGGCGGGCGGGGATCACTGAACCGGGATGGTTCACCTTCCTGAATATCCCATAAGGCGTTCTGAGAGCCTTCTTGTTGCGCGGCCGGATGATGTGGGCCGCCGTTCTTCCGCCGAGTTGATGGATCGCCGCATATTCCACGTTTGTGCCGATGATCACGGAATTGTTGCCGTTCATCTGGGCGCGGATGCTGTCCCTTAGTATGCCCGACACCGTTAATGTCCTGATGCGCTTCGGGTTGGTATTCTTCGGCGTCTTCCAGGTCGAGCCGTCCGGGGCGGGGCCGCCGGACTCGAAACGGCGCTTGGTCTGCTCGACCACCCGGTCGCCGATCGCCCGCATGATGGGCGACATGTTGGACATCTTGCCCGCGATCTCCCGGAGGCGTTCAAAAACGGCGTCTGCTTCGTCTATTTTTATGGTTATTTCAGGCATTTACTTCTTACCTCTTGACTTACCCTCACTACCGTGGTTCACTGCTGCCGAACACGGTGACAGTAGGAAACTATCGGCGCTGCCTACGGCGTTTCCGGTCGCAAGGCCGGCAGCGGTATGATGGGGAGAAGCCGGCCATCCACCGTGTTCATTTTTTATTTCTTGGGATTTCCACATAACGGTCCCCACTTAAATTGCCTTCTTGAACCTTTCCGGCAGTCACCATCAGATTGACTTTCCCCGCCCTTTTCAGCGTATAGTTGACCTCGACAACCATTTTGTTTAACCTCTCATCCGCATTGCTTGGCGCCACATACAGGACGCTGCCTGCTTCAGTATCAAAGAGGGTTCTTTCAGGCGCCGCAACATAGAACGGAATCTTTTTAACCTCGTCTATCGTCAGGGCGGCGTCTCTTCCATCTTTAGCGGGGCGGCGAAGATGGCGGATCTGCTTGTCACTGGCAATGATAATGGGCAGTTCCGGCACGATTTCCTGTCCCCTCAAAAAGTCCAGCACGCTATTGTCAAACCATCCGATTTCGGCGACATCTCCCTTTGTTATGTTCCGGTTCTCGTATCTATCAACGAAAGCCGCGAATGCCCCTTGCCGCGTCGTGTCGTGGGCCATCTCGTCTATGAATTGCCGCCGGATGTCTTCCGGGTAGCGATCCAGGGCAGACTGCAAGATCGAATAGGGCTGTTTTTGCGCCTCGCCCACGTTGTAGCCCCAGCCTTTGTCGATCCCGATGGGTTCACCCGTCTTTGGATCGATCTCCCGTGAAGGCGCCACGCCCTTGCCCACCTGCCTTGCCGCCTCGTATTCCTTCCTTGTCGATCCGTAAACCCGGCACTTGCAGCCCCAGCCGTTGGGTGGGTAATTCGTCTGCCACCAGGGATCATCTGCCGGCAGCGTCAGGCCGTCCCAGTAGAGGTGGATCGGTCGCGGGACGCGGCTGTCGCCGTGTTTGTAGGTCAGGTAGGGCAACACCTGCAACTGCTCGGAATCCGTCAACTGTGTCCACCGTCCTGCGGCATACGACGTCCGAACATTGGTGGAGTAGATGACATTGCTCCGCCAATTCCGGGAGCCGTTGTAGCTCCAGCCGTAGGTAGCGACGATGTTGTCGAAATCCTGCCGGAATTTCTCCAGCGAGACGCCCTTTGTGATTGCCTTGTCCACGGCGGTCCTGAGGTCGGTCAGCAGGTCGGCCTTGTAGGCGCCGGCGACCATGAAGCCTTTTGCGTGCTGGTCTTTCCAGAGATCGTCCCACTTTTGCGTCGGGATGTTCAGCTTGTTTTGAAAGAACGTTGCCTGCTCATTGAAGGGCAGTTTAAGAGCCATTGAAAGATCCGGAGAAACTTCTTTCTCCGCGAATTTCAGGCTTTTTTTTTACCTTGTGAAGGGGACACGACTCTGTCATGTCCCCGTATCTCGTAGCGACCCGCCATATCGGCCAGCATCATGCCGCGGGCGATCACCGCGCCGAGGTCTGTGGGGTCCATCTCGCCCCAGAGATCGATGATGCTGTCCCGGAGGTCTTCCATACTTTCCGCTTTATCGACCAGGCGTTGCAGCGGGGCCATGACGGCATCCGTCGCGGGTCCGGCTTCAGCCGCCGTGCGGTCGGCGATCTGATCGGCGGCGTCCGGTGGTTCGACAGGCTCACCACGAACGGTTTTTCCTTCGGCGAATTGGGGAATAACGGGGCCGCCTTGCGGCAAAATGTCCCCCTTATTCTTTGGCGGAACATTGACCAGCTCTTCGCCGTCCGCCGGTTCGGGGATGCCGTAGGTCTCGTAAAAATAGGATCTTCCGATCGGCAGGCCGATATCGACGGCCAGCTTTTTGTCGATCTCGCTCTGCGCGGTCAGGTCCGGCTTCGATCCGGCATAGGTTTTGATCTTCGGATAAGCGGAGACGCCGGGGAAGTTGTAATCGACGATCCAACGAATCAGAGATTCATTCAGGCAGGCATCCAGCAGATCCGCGTCGGCCTCGATGATTTCCTGGCGGACGTCGTTGTGTGTCTGACTGGCGGCGTAGGAGCCCTCGCCCTTGATCTCCGTCGTCAACGTCTGCCCCAGGACCGCTTTGGAGATCTGCCGGTCCATGTAGTCGCAGAGCTGTTCATGGGAGACCGCGCCCGTGCGTGAGGCCTCCAGAAACTCGATGTCCATCGAATCGGGAATCTTGATGCCTGTATCGGACTGGATCGCTTCGATCGCTTCCATAAGCGCCTCCTGTTGCTCCGGTGAAGTGCCCGGCGGGTACTTTCCCTTCACCGTCGGCATGCCGAACTTCTCCAGGAAGACCATCCAGAATTTGACGCCGTTTTTCTTGAACCACACGGGCCACCAGAGTTTTTGCCCAAGACCGCGGCCATAGGGGTTGTCGCTGTCGCCGTATGTGAAGATGAGGAACTTGCGATCGGGAAGCGGTTCGCCTTCGATCATGTCTGCCGGCGTAATGAGGCGCAGCTCTCGCTCCATTGTGAAAGAGAAGCGCCGGGGGTGCTTGGCGATCAACTTCCGGATGGAGATGTGTGCGGGAACCGCTGCGCCGTCTGATGGGGCCGCTGCTCCGCCATGTCCCCACATAATTTCGGCTACATAGAAACCATAAAGAATCGCCCTGAGGATCTCCTGCCGCGCCTGGTCGAAGTTGCAATTCTCCAAAACTTCAGAAACGAAATCGGCGACAACCTTCTCCCGGGAGGTCGATGTCGGCCGGCCAAGTTTCCGTGCGGATTTCGCCGGGATGATCTCCCATTCCTTGCCGACGACGGCCAGGCAACGCTGCTGCAGGACGGACCCGGCATGGGCGTCGCGATCCACCTCGTCGTAGAGTTTCAGCCCCTTTCCGGAAGACTCGCTTCGGAGCACGGGGTCAGGGTTTTCCAGGCGCTTGATCCACCCGTAGAATATATCGATATCCTTCGCGATGGTGGCAACTTCGTCGATAATCTTCGGCTTTTCCATCTTGGCCCTTATCTCCCCATGAATGCGTTCATGGACTCTCCGGAGGTCACCCGTTTGACCCCGGTGGATTGAAATTCTATCGGCCCGCCCCAGTTTGCCGCCGCGTAGGCGCCAAGAAAACAGGCCCAGGCGCGGTCGGCGTGGCCGCTGCTGTCGGAATCGGCTTCGAAGCGGACGCCGCCCGTGGGGGTGGTTACCTTGCGCAATTTGTGCAGGTCGGCGCGGAGATCGGTGTCGCCCATCGGGATCCGGATCTTCCGATCCTCGAAGAGCTGCTTGGCCGTTGTGGACAGAACCTGCTTGTTTGGCCCGGTAAAAAGGACGCCCTCTGCCCGGGTTGACCCGTAGCGGCGCTGCGCATCTTCCACCGGCTTTTCGCCCATGCCGGTTTGATCCATGCAGAGGCGCAATACACGGTATTTCCGCATCAATTCGTCCAAAACCTGATCCTGAACGGCGAAAGAGGCGCGCCGCAAGACCTTGATTTCACGGGTCCACAGCACGTCGCCCACCTTCTCCATCACCCAGGCGACCCAGAGGTCGTTTCGGGCCGCGATGTCGTTGCCGATGTAGCAGGGGCCGTCGGCGTAGAGCTCGGGCTTTCCTGCCTGGTCGTGCTCCACGGAACTGATGAGGTTGTAATCGAGCCAGGCGGAGGCTTCGTCGAGCCACTTCAGCTCGTATTCCTGCGCCCAGGCGTCGTCGTCGTTGATGCCGGCTTTCAGCTCCTCGATGTTGCGGGGCAGCCCGTCGGCGACGGCGTCATGGATGTTCGTGGTCTGGCGGCTCCAAACCCCATCGAGGCCTTTGTCCGTCATCAACTCATAGAATTTGTTACCCTTGCCGTTTGGCGTGGAGACCACGATGATCCGGTGGCCGGCAGAGATGACCGGGAAAAGGGCCTGCCAGATCTTCCGGGAATCGGCGTGAAAGGCAAACTCATCCAGGAAGACGTTGGCCGAAAATCCACGGGCGGTATCGGGATTCGCCGGCAACGCCGTGATCCGCGAACCGTTGGGAAAGAGCACCTCCAGCGCCTTGTAGGCGATATCGCCCACCCATTCGGTGTCAAAGCTCTGGATCGCGGCGCCGTAGGCCTGGCAATGGCGCTTTACGCCCTCCTCCATCGCCTCCTTGGCCTGCCGCTCCCCGCGGGAGAGAATCACCCAGCGCGCCTTGCGGCCCTGTGTCTCCATCTCCAGGCAGTGGTCCACGATTTCGAGCGTGCTTGTGAAGGTCTTCCCCGTCTGTCGGGCGAACATCCCCGCCTTGAACCGGCTTTTGTTCCGGATCCATCGATTCTGGTATGGGTAGATGGTCAATGCCGGCATCAGACGATTCCGTAAATTTCTTCCCGGACGACGCGCAGCGCCTCCGGATCCAGTTTCTGGGACTTCAATTTTTCTTCAATATTTACAAGGGCCTTCTCGGCCTTTTTCTGCGTCTCCATCTGCCACTTCTTTTGGGCGACTGCCGCGTTGTTCAGCTTTGCAACCGCCACGGTCAGCTTGTTGAAATCGATGCTTTCCGGGTCCAGATCCGTCATCTTCACCAGCACCTGGAACGCCTTCTCCTGGATCAGCCGCATCAGCGCATCGCCGGTTACTCCCGCATCGTCGCCCACGGCATCGGTGATGGCCCGCGCCTGCTCGGTTGCAATCTTGATTGCGGCGATCTTCTCCTCGAACTCCTGCCCGTAGCGGTGCGCGGCGGACCGGCTGACGGAGAACTCGAAGCCGGAGGCGGAAAGTTGCTCATTCAGCCAATCGGTGATCTCTTCATAATGGCTAAAACTCTGCTTAATCAGGAGCTTGTCAAACTCCGCCTTCATCTCCGGCGGTAGCATCGTGATTTTCGATCTTGCCGGCATGCTTACCACCTCTTGGGCCGGGCGATCCCCGGCTGACAGGAAACGGTGTATTCCACGACGTCGATGCCGTGGCGGTTGATCTTTGCAAACCAGACGGGGGTATCCTCCCGGGTGACCGTGACCAGGTCGCGCTCGGCGAGATAGTCCAGCGCTCTGCGGATCTCCAGACAGGTGACGTCCGGGACGACCGGCAGGATCGCCTGCAGGAGGACCGCCTCTGCCGTGCCGACAGGCTGGGCGGCGTTGAGCGCCCGCAGGATCATCCAGCGCAGCTCTTCACGGCGGGCCTTTTCAAGGTCGATCAAGTTTTCATCCATTCTGTTTCTCCCTTATGTCTTCGATCAGGTCGCGCAGCCGATCCAGTTTCGTGTTGATGACCACTTCGTGACGGATAAAATCTTCTTTGCGAACGTAATTGATGGGGAGCTCGGCTTTCAGCTCCAGAATCTGCCGCTCTATGCCCTGATTCCTTTCGGCAATCGACGCCAGACCCGCCATGCGCTTTTCCAAGGTCTCGGAATTGCGCGACATGAACGTCCTGATGACGCCCAGCAGAATCATATTCCAGGCCGCGACCAGGCCGGTGATGAATATGACGAGTTGCCAATGTTCCGTCATCGTTTGCGCTCCTTCTTTTCCTGACATTCCACACACCGGGTTGCCGCAGGGTTGGCCTTCATCCTCGCCTTGCCGATCTCATCTCCGCAGTCGAGGCATTCACGGGGACATGATGCCGCATCGTGTCCCCGCAATGGCGGCAAGGCGTCCCCATTAAATCCACTCCGGCGAAAATGGACTCGCAGGGCCTGCTGCCGGAAAAATTCATCATTCTGTTGGCCATAATCCGCCTCGTCCATCAGCCGGCCTTCTTCTCCAACATGGAGTTGATCGTGGCCGTCTTGTCATGCGATCCTTGCGAACTTCCAAAGAAATATTGAATCACGCCGCTAAACGACCCCGAGAGGGCGCCGAGCAGCATGAAGAGCACGCCGGTGGAGTCGGCCATCGCCTTGCCGTTGTAGGAAAACCAGAGCAGCATCCCGGTCAGCAGGAAGAAGACGGCAACCAGCAACCATGCCAAAACATAGAGGTTGATATCCCGTGTGCCGGTGGCCTTTTCGCCTTCGGTCTGGCGCTTTCGGGCGTCTTGAACATCGGCCAGGCGGATCCGCTCCGCCTCGATGGAGAGCTTTTGCAGCTCTACCCGGTGGGCCGCTTCAAGCTCTTTCAGCTTCAGGAGCGCATCGGGGTTGCTCCGGATCTCCGCCGCGATGGCCTCCTCGGAGGGCGCCACCCCCAGCGCGGAGGCGACTATCTTTACGATTCCGCCGATCGCCAACCCGGGCGCGCCGAAAAGCCCCCCGATCATCGGGGCGGCATTCGTCATTTTCGCGACGGTCTCTTTCCAATCCATCAGATATGCCTCATGTTGTTGATCACCACGCACGCATAGCCGGCGACGATGAGGATGTAGACGCACGTCAGCCAGGTAGAGGGGGCATAGGTCGCCGCGACCAGGAGCATCGCGAGGAGAGTTGTCTTGCTTAAAACCAGCGCCGGGATCACCCCGACCCGATTCATCAGCCAGGCCATGAGCTTGTTGGCCTCAACCGCGCCCTTTTTCAGCGCGATCTCGGTTGTGGCGATGTCGAACCCCTGCAGGATTGCGATTGAAATCAAGAGAATCCAGATCTCCATGATGCGCTCCTTCGCGGTTTACGCGTAAAATTCATGGTGGCCGACGGTGGCCACCCGTGTCATCTTCGTCTTCCAATCCGGGTTGACCGCCGTGGTGCAATATTGGCACGCGTGGTGCGCGGCGATCTCGGGGGTCCGCTCGATCGAGCCGTCGATCAGGCCGGAGGCGACGACCCAGCAGGCCCTTAAAGCGTAAGAACAACCGAATCTTGCATCGAAATTCCGGGCGATAATGGCCAGGTCGCCGGAATTCGGGTCGGAGGGGAGAAAACAGGAGAATTGCCACGGCATCAGGCAGACTTCCTTGATGGTGTCGCCATCCCAGCCGCGGTGATCGACGCGCTCCAGAATGACGGAGCCGACGGCAATCTGCCCGTCGCGGCTTTCGCCCCGCGCCTCGCCGTAGAGGGTGAGGGCCAGGAGCTGCTTGTCGGTGAGGTGGCCGAAGGTAGAGAGAAGGTGCGCTTTCAATTCGGTGTTGGTCATGGCATATCCCCCGTGGACAGGCACTTCAGCATTTGGGCGTAGTGGATGATCTTGTCGCAATCGGATAATGAAATCGCCTCCCGCTGGCGGTAGGCGTATTTGATGATGTTGCCGATGGCAAACGGCTGGAGGATGCCGCCTGCGCGGTAGAGGTCGATCGGTTGGACCAGGCCGCTTTTGTAATGACTGGAGCCATCCTTTTTCAGGGCGTCCCAAGAGCCTTCGATCGGTTTCGGTTTGCGTTCCTGCATCGCGGTCTCCAAAATAAAAAAAGAGGCCACCGGTCAATTGACCGATGGCCTCTCAGGGCCTTGAGAACGCGCCGGCATCGTGGATGCTGCCCCCTCCCAGGGGGGTCTCGACGTCATAAATGTGTCTGATACCCTAACGAACAATTTCTATTTTGTCAAGAAATTTTTCTATATATTGTGCTTTAATCCACACGTAACCACAAGATTTAGCGTTCTGACATTTTAACTCGATTTCAAAATTACCAGTGCAGCGGTTCCCTTTCGCGTCCATAATTCGGCTACCACAACTGGGACACGGAATCGGTATTTCGTCATGTCGCTTCATTGACTTCATTTATTGCGCCTTCCTCACATCGCCGCTGCCTGGCAATCGGCGTCGTAGGTGATATTGTTATGGCTCTGCCTGCACGGATCGCAATAGACCCGGCAGAGGGTCACCCCCGGGTTGAACATCTGCCGCTCGAACTCGATACCGCAATCCGGGCATTTACAGGCGACTATCATCTCCGCATTCCCGGCGATTAGCCTGATAAAGGGCGCGGCGTCCACGAGGCGGAGGTCGATCTCTTCTGGATGCGCAACGACAAAGGCCCGCACTGATTCCGGGCTGAAATACCATTGGTCGCCACCCTGGCTGGATTTGCGCAGGGTGCCGCGGCGCTTTCCCCGGAGCCAGCCCTTGGCGATCCACCGGGTGATAATGTGGTGGTTCTCTTGCCCGCCCCACAGAAAATTTTCAAGGCCGCGCAGGTTGAACCCATCGCCATCCGTGCTGAGGATTCCGAGGCGGCGGATCTTCAGCCTGATCGCCGTGATCGATCGGGGCGAGCCGAGCCGTTTCAGGCCTCCCCAGAGCTTCTTCATGCCCATTTGCGGATAATGGTCGAGGAGGTAGGTCTCCTCTTTGGGGGACCAGCGGGGCTCTTTGACGCGGGCGAGGCCCAGCGCCTGGGCCTTGCGTTTGACGTACTGACGCGGATATTTCGACCCGAGCAGGCGCATGATCTTGCAGGTCCGCAGGGTCGAACCGTCATAATGATCGCGGATGATTTGAAGCTCTTCTTCCGTGGGGTTGTATTTGCGCTTCATAACTTGCACCGTTTCCCGTTTCGAATGAAGTAGTGTTGACCGTTCTCCTCGATGCTGACATCGATGCCGTGGAATTTGTGGCGCTGCTCGATCCAGCGCTTCTCCGCCGCGGTGGGCTGGATAACCGGGGGGCGGGGCGGCAGCGGCACGGCAATCGCCCAGACGGACCATCCGAACACAAGCCAGGCTGCAAACGACACAATACTTTTCATGGCGCTCTCCTTATCCGATTTCTGCGATCAATTTCTTCATCCGCTGGCGGTTGGCCTCGAATTCGGCATCCGTCAGAGGGGTGGTTCGGGGCATCGTTTTCATGCGCGGGGCTTCGATTTGCTCCTCGGGGACGGGGTAGCCGTCGGGAATAATGGGGACACGATGCGGCATCATGTCCCCATTATTTGCATTGCCGTACATCAGGGACGCCTCCTTGCTGCGGAGCTCTTTCTCCGCCCGGCGGCCGGACTCTTTTTCTTCCCGCTCGGATATGCCGATCATGATCTTCTTCAGGTAATTGTGGCTGTCCAGGCCGTCGGCGAAATTGCGGTGGACGACGATGCCCAGCGCCTCGACCATTCCCGCCTGACTGATCCGGTAGGCCCGTTTCTGGAAGCTGAACGATTCGCTGTCGAAGAGGCGCTTCATCTCTTCCAGGAGGACACGCCACTTTTTGGTTTTGGATTTCAGCGGTTTCAGTCCGAAAAGCTCCGTATATGCGGCGACGAGGTTGCTGTGCTTGCCGAATGTATTCAGCATCTTGATGATGGCAAACAGGTCGCTGTCGTGAGTCAGTTCCATATAATCGATCTCCTTGCGGCACCAGGGGCAGTCAAACTTCATAGGATCTTCTCCGAGATTCTGCCGATAATCTCCCACTGTTTCGGGGAGATCATCATTACGACGCCGTATTGGTGAAACCGCTCAATCAGCTCCTCGATGAATGTCTGCTCCCAGGAGGTGAGGTCATCCCAGGCTGCATCGATCTCTCGCTCAATACGCTGCATCCAGGCGAACTCTTTGTCCGTCAGGCCGATGCTCATGGCTTCACCTCCGCCAGCGCTTTTCGGGCGCACTCCAGCAGGTGCTGCTCTGTATGAGACGGCAACACCAGATCGCCATATGCAGTGATAATTGCGGTTGCTAAATCAACAAGAAAAGCTTGCTGGTCGCGCGTTAACGCCTTTTCGTATTTCGTGTCGCTCATGCGTTCCTCCTTGATTCCATATGCTTGATCGTTGTGATGATCTGGACGGCCTTCGCGCTGTCCAGAAAGCGCAGGTCGTTTACGCCTGCAACCCTGCCGACGAAGGCGCGCAGCGCGACCTCCATATTGGCGAATCCTTTCGGCGCCCAGTGCCAGCGCATCAGCTCCCAGTCCGTCTCGATCCGGGCCAACTGGGCGGCGCTGGCCATGCCGGGCCGCCGCCCGAGGGACTTCCACTTTTTCAGCCTGGCCGTATAGCCGGTGAATTCGTGCGGGCCATGCGTTTTCGCAAAGCCCACGGTCTCCAGGTGGCGCATGACGGCCTCGAAGCCTCCCTGCGTTAGGTTGAGAGACGACCGGACGCCGGCGACGTTTTGCAGCATCGCCCGGTAGGTCTCCTCGTCCATCCCCAGCTTGTTTTTGGCCGTGTGGAGCAGGGCCTTCTGACCGTCTGTTATGCCGCTGTATTTTCGGTTTGTGTATGCCATGACCGTCCGCCTCCTATGCAGCGATCTCGCTCAAAAGCTTCTGAAATTCCGCCGTCTTTGCCTTCAGCATGGCAACCTTCTCGCGCGGGACGAAGATGTCGCCGTATTTCTCCTGCAACGTCCGGAGCTCGGCGGCGTAGGCCACCGGATCGGAGGAGAACCGGTCCAGCAGTTTCGTGGCGAGCTGAAACCAGGCCGGGGTGGGATCCTCCTCCGGCAGGAACCTCATGTGCTCGACGGCCGCCTGCGTCTCCGGATTGTCAAAGCCCAACGTGTACTGATACATTATGTCCACGTATGCCGCCTTGCTGCCGCGGGAAGCCTTGACCAGGCCCGTCATCGAGCGCTTGTGGAAGGTCGTCTTGAAACGTTCCGTCTCCGCCGTCACGCCGGGGTTATAATATCCGCCGCCCGGCCCCGCCTCACACATGATCGGCTCGGAATGGGTCATAATCAGATGGTTAATGAGCGCGCGAAGATTTCGCTTTTCCACCTCTCCGCCGTCACGAAAGAGGTGATCGGCCAGATCGGCGGCAGAGATTGCCGCTGTTTTTCCGCATCCGCGTTTTAACAGGACACTGATGCACGCCAACTCCAGGGCGGTCAATTCCGCCTGGTGCGTTCCGGTTTTCTTGTTGATGCCGAGCTCCGAGTATGTCATTTTGCCCTCCTTTTTAACGTACAAGCGTCCGAAAACAGGCGATTCCGAAATAGAGCGCCGCGAAGACGATCACCGGCCAAATCACCCACCTCTCCAGGGACTTCATGCCGACCTCAAGCTGCTCTTCCCAGGGACCTTCGAGGATGTACCGTTCAAGTCTCTTTTTCATGGCCGCCAAACCTCCTTGATTCGCGTTTTGTCACCGATTACCTTTTATTTTTCCGCATTCGCCCACCAACTCGCCCAAGCGGGATGCAAGGGTTTTCAGGTTGGAAAGGGTCTCTTCATCCAGCTTTTCGACGGCGAAGAACCGCGCGGCGATCTCCCGGATCTCGTTCATGCAGGCGTCCAGATCTCGCGTTTTGCTCTGCGCCCTCATCACCGGCCAGTCGTCGCTTGTCAGATAGGCGTCTTCGCCGAGGTAGAGTGGCGCGTAGGACGTGACGGCCACCTGCGCCCGGCCCTCCTGGCGCACCACGCCCTTTTCCAGCAGCCAGGCTACGTATTTTTGGGCCATGTAGAGCGAGCACCCGGCCAGCTCGGCGATCCGGCGGGCGGTGAACGGGTTGCCGTTTTTCGAGCGCATCCACATGATCCGCTGCATGACCCGCTGGGTTTTGCAGTAGGCGCTCTCGGGGCGGTCGGCCAGGTAGATGTAGCAGCCCCGCTCGGCACGCTCGCACTGTTTCGCCCTCATCAGGTCGCAGATGGCGCGGTGGACGCGGTTGTAGCCCTCCTCGCCGGAGAGGCCGATCCGGTCGCGGATCTCGGGGACGCGCAGCGGAGCAGATGCTGTTTTCAGGACACCACGCACCTTGCCTTGTGTGCTGAGAGGGTTGGCCGTTTTCATGATGGCGTCTTCCCCAGTATCCGGATCGATTTCGGATCTTTGATCCCGTACATCCGTTTGGTCAGGTTCTCTGCCCGGTTGACGGCGGCGTCGATCATCTTGGGGGCGATCGCGCTCGTCGCATTCGTCCGGCAGGCCTCCTCCAGCGTCAGCAGGTAGCCGACCAGGTAACGGAAATCTCCCTCGATGTAGCGGCCAAGCAGATCCGCCGCCTCATGGGTGATGGAGAGTCCCGTCCACTCCTTTGTGATCATGATAATCTCCGGCGTGGATACCGGCTGAAACTCCACGATCGCCGCCGGCAGGATCCGGCTGAAAAACTGGCCGTGCTTCTGGAGCTTGCCGTGGATCGCCTCCATCCCGATCAAGATGATCGGAACCTTCGTCATATCGTGGATGTCGCGGATGATGTTCAGCATCCGGCTGCCGCCGTTGAAAAGATAGTCCGCCTCGTCGATGAAGAGGGGTCGCCCCCAGCGCCTGAAGCCGGCAATGACCTGGTCACAGAGGCGGTCCAGGCGATAGAGCGCGTCGCCGATCTTCGCGATGCTGCCCGTTTCTTCCAGCAATCGCCGGGCGTTCCAGGTTTCCAGCATCCGGATGTAGAAGGTCTCGCTCTGGCCGTAATAGGCCTCCACCACCTCGGTTTTCCCATAGCCCCACTTGCCGTAGATCAGCCCCAGACCGGGGAGCGATGGGTCGCGATTCACCAGGGCCTCGACGGCGGCCGCCACCTTGTTGAAATTGTCCGTGCGGATAAAACTTTTATTCATTGGTTCCTCCCTTTCAGAATAGGTTTCGCTCCCGTAATTGATCAATATTAATCATCTATTCTCTCCCTTCGATACAAGGTACTGCATATATTTAAATTGCTCCTCGTATAGCTGTTGCGAATCCCTATATTCCTGAGATTTTTCAAACTCTCCCCGCGCTAACTGCTGCTCCGGCGTCAGATCCCAACCTCCGGCCAACTTGGGGAGGATTTGTCCCTTGTACCGGTCCGCCCGGCGGATAAACATGAGCTCATCATAGGGGCAAGCCTCCTCCCCAGGGGCCGTCTGTGCGCCCTCGCTGGCGGGCGAGGCTTCGCCCTCGTTTTCCGTCATGTCCGTTGCGGGCTGATACTCCGGCATGGCCACCCCGTCCCCCTGCGTGATCGCCAAGAGCGCCGCCGCCTCGTTTGCCTCTTCCTGCACGGCCGGGTGATCCTGGATCATCTTGATCGTTCCAACGGAAGACCGTTTCTGATAAGCGCCCAGCTTCAGTTTATCGACCATCACCGGATCGTTCGGCGTGACGAAGGAGGCCCGGTTCAGCAGGCGGGCGTTGCATTGCCAGACGCCATCCTTGTAAACCCGGACGGTTTTGTAATCGTAATCGAAAAAGATGGTTGCCCATGTACCGATCAGAATATTCAGGATATTCCCGCCCTGGAGGTTCACGGGCACGGCAAGTTCAAACTGTTTTCCGTTTAAGTTGAAGCCCCAGTTGTGGATTTTCACCGATTCCTTTTTCAGGAGGGCAAAGTCCAGGAGCTGCGGTTCGCAGGTTTGCGGCGTGGGCATGAGCGAGGCGAAGACCTCGTCGGGCGTCCGACCGTCCATCCCGTGGCCGCGGTGGGGCGTCTTGTGGTATTTGTTCACGACCCAGCCGTAGAACCGGTCGCAGAATTCCTCGATGGTGAGGATCATCTGGCCGCTTTTCAGCTCGAAGGTCAGCTTTTCGGGCCGATGTTCATGACCCGATCCGCACCAACCCGGCAGGTCACGCGAGAAGGATTGCACGAGGGTGCGGTGGAAGCGTTCGATCGGCTTCGCCCAGGGATGGTAGGCCGTGGCGTAGCGCTGGCCGATTCCCAGCCTTGCATAGACACCGCCCACGCGCACGCCCTTGATTTCAATGAACTTGTCGCCGTGCTTCTTTACCCAGGCGTTTTGTTCCGGATCAAACTCCAGGTCGATGTAGTAGGGGTCGATCCCCAGGGCGGCGAACCGCTCGATGATGTCCGGATAATCGATCTTGCCGATGACGATCTCCTCGCCGTTTAAATATTTCGCCCGGTAATCCTTGCCGTTGTCGATGTAGACGGAAGAGGGGATGCCGCACTGGAGATAAGCCGGGTCGTCTTTGGGGCTGATGGCGTGGGCCAGCGCCATTGCAATCGTCCGGGAGTTCGGCGCGAAGGAGATGCACCAGCCCATGAGCGACCGGCTCCGCATGTCCAGCCAGGAGGTCAGCCAGGGGCGCTTGTATTGCCAGCCGCCCTTGCCGTCCGGCAGTTTCACGAAGACATCAAAGATATGATGATCGCCGCACCACATGAAATTGGGCGGGATCTCTTCGTAATTGCGGAGAATCTTGTTGATATGGTCGGCGTCAAAGCGCTTCTGGCCTTCCCTGGCCAGGGTGGTGGTGGCCGGATCGAGGCGCTTGAGGTAATTGCAGAGGGATGCGTAGGTGCCGACCTGCCAATTCTTCCCCGCGGCATAGGCGATGGTCTGCTCATAGGTGTCCCGCATGTTGCGCATCTGGCCCGTTGTATGGAGGGAAAAGGCGTAGATCACGGCGTTTTTGTCGAAGGCGCGGACCTTGTCTTTGTTTCTTCCCCACTTCGGCGTCAGCGCCGCGATCTGGGCCATGATGGTGTCTTCGCCCTTCTTTTGGGCGGCCTTCATCGCCTTGTCGGCGCGTCCCAGCAAACGATAGAGCGACCGGTAGTGAAAGCCGACGCTTGCGGCATAGGCCGTGAGCGCGGGCGTGATCTTGTTTTTGGGCGTCGTGGCCTGGATGTCCCGAACCTTGTTGATGATTGACAGGATGTCATAGCTCTTGTCGCGGCTGGATTCGGGCAGGGATTGCCAGGCTGCGACCGGCGTCATGGCCGTAAGGTCGCTGCCGCCGCCGTTGGGGTTGATAATCTCCTGCAGGTCAACGATCTTGCTTTGCTTTTTTAGCGCCGGGGGCAGTGCCGCGGGGACCGGAACGGGGAGGTTTTCGGGGTTGGTCACTGTGCTATTAGTATTATATGTGTGTTCCTCGCGGTGTTTTTCGAGCCAGAGGCTCTGAATCTTGCCTGGGAGGGCATGGAGAATATATTTTTTAATCACGCCACCATTCCCACGCTCTTCAATGAAAGCCCAAGATTCCGTTGCCGCGCGTTTCCTGATCGCCTGCTTAGATATGTTCGTTAGTTCGGATAAGTCTTTGGCTGTCAATAGTGCTGTTTGTCCGCTCTCATGCATTGCGAAGCCCCTCTATGACTGCGTGTTTTCTGCCCACTCGTGCCACGTGACGAAAATCTTTGAGCAAATCGCGGCGATGGGAACATGGATCGTTTCCAGATCTTCCCCCGCCCACATCCGGAGCGGATAACCCTCGATGCTGCCGTTGACGACCCGTCCTTTTGTGGACATCATGAGACAATCCGGGCGACCCTCCCGGTCGGTCCCGCAGTGCTCCCAGATCGCATCGGGGATGGCATCGGGATTCACGTCGAAGGAGAGCTGGACGCCGCCGCGGCAACTGTGCCCGGCATATTTTTTAATAATCCTCTCGGCGTTTTCTTCGGTAAGCTTCCTGATAACGCCTTCCATCGCCCTCTTTTCTCTTTTCATGGCCTATCCCTCCGTGTTGCTCTCCATGACTCCGAGGAGAGTCGTTTTTTCGCCTTCCGCTTCTTGATC
>Ga0247840_10003309_pt1 | contig 27402 bp, 23 predicted proteins | sample LaCruzMarch2015__FD_192404 | JGI IMG/M metagenome (GOLD analysis project Ga0247840, IMG submission 192404) | Freshwater microbial communities from meromictic Lake La Cruz, Castile-La Mancha, Spain - LaCruzMarch2015_17m | ecosystem: Environmental > Aquatic > Freshwater > Lake | place: Spain...
CCCCGATCATTCAATCCAACGTCTCGAAGAACTTCTTCCGCAAAATCTGCAATAATATTTTTTGTACCTTTAGCAAGACGCATCAGGCCGTAGGCTTACGGTTAATCGCAATGAAAATCCGGGAACTCCGCTTCAAATTCGTATTTTTGCAGCCAAAACAAAACTCTTTCCATTGCAGCTCAAGCCAAACGACCGTATACTTGCCTTTGCCAGGCTGGGGGATTTTCTCAGGCAATTTGTCGCATTCAAAAACAATCCAGAACCCATTGGAGAATTCCCTTTGGCCTGGATCAGCACTTTTGATGAGGCAATGCATAAAGCCGGCATCCTCAATCCCTGGTTCAGCATCGGGAATCAGCTTTACTGTTTCAATGCCATTGCCGGTATGCTGGAGGAGGAAAAGCTTAGGAAATGGGCAGAAAGCTACCATTTAGAAACCAACACTGCAGTAAAAAGAATTAGTGTTGTGATGGCAGGGAACATCCCACTGGTTGGATTTCATGACTTCCTTTGTGTATTGATGGCCGGACACCATTTCCTCGGGAAATTGTCATCCGCTGATACAGTATTATTACCTGCACTGGCGGAGGTATTGTTACACCTGGAACCAGGCTTTTCCGACAAGATTAGTTTCATTGATGGCAGACTGACAGGACAGGATGCTGTCATCGCCACTGGCAGCAACAACTCCTTTCGTTATTTCGATTACTATTTCCGCGATTTCCCCAGAATCCTGCGCAAAAACAGAAATGGCATTGCCGTGATTGATGGGACTGAATCGCAACAGGAACTGGAAGGCCTGGCTGATGACATTTTTCTCTATTTCGGTATGGGCTGCCGCTCTGTCACCAAAGTCTTCACACCCAAGGGATACGACGTTCGCCGCCTGTTTGCCTTCTTTGTAAAGTATGAAGGTATTAACCAACACAACAAATACAGAAATAATTATGATTATTATAAATCCATTTACCTCGTAAATAGTGATCCTTTTTATGAAGCCGGACTGGTACTTTTTAAGCCGGATCATGGCTTACATGCAAGCCCGGTTTCTGTGGTTTTCTATGAAGAATATGAATCGATTGATTCTCTGAAAGCCTTGATAAACGAACATTTGGACGATATTCAGTGCATTGTGACCAAAGCTGATTTACCCGGTAGTTTGGTGGCCTTTGGACATTCACAGCAACCCGGGCTGATCGACTATGCCGATGGGGTGGATGTCATGGAATTTTTACTCAATTTGCAATAAAATTATAAAGGGTTTGTAATTGGATTGATTTTTTTTTAATTTTGCAGCCCCAAAAAAGAAATACAATGAGGAAAGATATTCATCCTAAGGAGTACCGTTTAGTCGTTTTCAAAGACATGTCAAACGAAGATTTTTTCGTCACACGTTCCTGTGTTCAATCCAAAGACAAGATTACCCTGGAAGATGGCGTTGAATACCCATTATTCAAATTAGAGATCTCAAACACTTCTCACCCGTTTTATACTGGTAAGATTAAACTGGTTGATACTGCAGGTAGGGTTGATAAATTCAAAACCCGTTATTCCAAGCATTACGTCCAGAAAGAAATTGAAGAATAGTCAGTTTTTTCTACAGGAAATGAAAGAATCCCGGTTATGCCGGGATTTTTTTTTACATAAACATATATTGCAATAAATAAATTCATAATTTAATGCGTTAGAATATTTCGTTTTTGTTAATTATAAGTTATTCGTTTTCAGTATTATGAATTTTATCCTCTTTGATGATGCCAGGAGAAAAGATCTCCTTCCTCTCACTTTTACTCGTCCTGTCGCTGATATACGAATCGGTATCCAAACCATTCGGGAGAAATGGGAAGCCTTCCTGGGTGTAAAAACCTCTACCCTGACAGAAGCTTATCTTTCTGCAAAGTATCCTTTGGTGAAAGAAGATCACAACATCCTGATCAATGGTTGTTGCATTCCGGATGCTGCCCTGGTGGCTGCCATCCTGAATTTAAAACCTGGTCAGGTTCTCGTTGAAGGCGATAACCTGATTGCCGAACACCTAACGGAAGAAGACATTATGGAAGGGAAGGGCAATTCTTCGGTTGAAGAAATTGTCGTTGATTTCCCGGTGAATCGCCTGTGTTTTCCATGGGAGGTTTTTGCCAACAATGAACAACACCTGCTGGCTGACTTTGCACGGCTTACAAAAGGTCGTACTTCGCAAGCAATCAGCAACACCAACCAGATACTCGGTGCAGAGAACATCTTTGTGGAAGCCGGGGCTAAAATCGAATTTGCTACAATCAATGCCACTACTGGTCCTGTCTATATCGGGAAAGATGCGGAAGTGATGGAAGGCGCCATGATCCGCGGTCCTTTTGCCATGCTGGAGCATAGTGTTGTGAAAATGGGTGCCAAGATTTATGGCCCCGTAACTCTTGGTCCGTATTCAAAAATCGGTGGTGAAGTAAGCCATAGCGTGTTCTTCGGGTATTCCAGTAAAGCACATGATGGCTTTATCGGCCATTCCGTCATAGGGGAGTGGTGCAACTTTGGCGCCGGCTCAAACAACTCTAACCTGAAAAATACCTATGATGAGGTGAAAATGTGGTTCTATCCGGATGAGTCTTTTGTCAATACGGATCAACGGTTCTGTGGCCTCATTTTCGGTGACCATTCGAAATGTGGGATCAATACGATGTTTAACACAGGTACTGTCGTCGGCGTTTTTGCTAATATCTATGGCGCCGGTTTCCCGCGCCAGTTCATTCCTTCCTTTACCTGGGGAGGCCCTGCCGGCGTAAAAACCTACAAACTCGACAAAGCCATCGAGGTGGCCAGAGAGGTTTATAAACGCCGTAACCTGGAACTCAGCGAAGTCGATGAAAACATCCTGCGCGAAGTTTATAATGATACTTTCGTCTACCGTAAAGAAAAATAAACGGTCGGTTTTTCGTTTTTTTATTGTTCCTGCTTCTGTCTTTATTGCACCCGCATGCATTGTGGCATAGTACTTGACAATACAGTCACGCAGTTTTGCTTAATTAAATATGCCATAGTGGCAGAAAGGAATTTTAATGGATATATTTTTCGGGGGAAACCCTAAACAATTTTCTGATATGGAGGGTGACACTGAGTTTATCCCACTGCTGTCACAGGAAGACGAAGACTTAATGAATGCAGAAAAGGTCCCCGATGTTCTGCCGATACTTCCGCTGCGTAATACTGTCCTTTTTCCGGGTGTCGTCATTCCGATCACTGTCGGCCGTGACAAATCCATCAAACTGATCAAAGATGCCTACCGTGGCACCAAAGTGATTGGCGTGGTTGCACAACAGGATGGCTCTATCGAAGATCCTGCCTATGCTGACCTGTATTCTGTCGGTACTGTTGCAACAATTTTGCGTTTGCTGCAGATGCCGGATGGTAATACAACCGCGATCATCCAGGGTAAAAAGCCCTTCAAAATGCTGGAATGTGTGCAGGAAGATCCTTACTTCAAAGCCAGTGTTGCAGGCTATGTCAGCAAAAAACCCAAAAGCAGGGACAAGGAATTCAATGCCTTAATTTCCTCGATCAAAGACCTCGCGATTCAGATCGTCAACCTCTCCCCGCAAATTCCTTCTGATGCTGTCTTTGCCATCAAAAACATCGAAAGCCCGGTTTTCCTGGTCAACTTCGTAGCCTCTAACCTCAATACCACCAACGAGGAAAAACAAAGACTGCTGGAACTCACCGATATCGTCGACAGAGCCAGGCAGGTCCTGACCCAGTTGAGTTCTGACATCCAAATCCTGGAACTCAAAAATCAAATCCAGGATAAAGTCAAAGTCGACATCGACAAACAACAAAGAGATTACTTCCTCAGCCAACAGCTGAAGACAATACAGGAAGAACTGGGCGTCAGCCCCAACGACCAGCACATCAGTGAGCTGATCGAAAAATCGAAAAACAAGAAATGGTCCAAGGAGGTTTCTGATATCTTCTCTAAAGAACTCCTGAAACTGCAGCGCATGAACCCCATGGCCGCAGAATATTCTATCCAGGGCAATTACCTGGAGGTGATGGTGGAACTTCCCTGGGATGAAACGACTTCCGACAATTTCGACATGAAACATGCCGAAGCTGTGCTCGATGAAGACCATTACGGACTTGAAAAAGTGAAGGAACGTATCATTGAATACCTGGCTGTCCTGAAGCTGAGGAAAGACATAAAATCCCCGATCTTATGCCTTGTCGGTCCTCCCGGGGTCGGCAAAACCTCATTGGGAAAATCCATCGCCAAAGCTGTTGGACGTAACTACGTCAGAATGTCACTGGGAGGTCTCAGAGATGAAGCCGAAATCAGGGGACACCGCAAAACCTATATTGGTGCTATGCCCGGTCGTATCATCCAGAATCTCAGAAAAGCCAAGTCTTCTAACCCGGTATTCGTTCTGGATGAAATAGATAAGGTGCTGGGAATGAATGTAAACGGTGATCCATCTGCAGCATTACTCGAAGTACTGGACCCGGAACAGAATGGGGCTTTCTATGACAACTTCCTTGAGATCAACTATGATTTATCAAAGGTGATGTTCATCGCAACCGCAAATACCTTAAGCACGATTCATCCTGCCCTGGTCGACCGCATGGAGGTAATTGAAATCAATGGCTACCTGGTCGAAGAAAAGATAGAGATTGCAAAACGACATCTCATCCCGAAACAGCTGAAGGAACACGGGTTGAAAAAATCACAACTGGTGATCAGCGACGACATGCTCGAAAAGATCATCGAAGAATATACCCGTGAATCCGGTGTCAGGCACCTCGAAAAGATCATCGCCCGTCTGATCCGTAGCAATGCCCGCTTTATTGTCGAAGGCGAAAGCTATAACAAAAAGGTGAATGCTGCTGACCTGGAACGTATTTTGGGCTCATCACCCCATCAAAAGGAGAAGCAGATTACACATGCCGAACCTGGTGTCGTTACCGGCTTAGCCTGGACACCTGTAGGTGGCGAAATCCTTTTCGTAGAAGCCAGCATCAGCAAAGGCAAAGGTCTGCTTACGATGACCGGAAATCTCGGCGATGTCATGAAAGAGTCTGCAACCCTGGCTTATGAATACATCAAGGCACATGCCCCAATGCTTGGCATCGAAGAAAGTGTTTTTGAGCAATGGAATGTGCATGTCCATGTACCCGAAGGTGCAACACCCAAAGATGGCCCCTCAGCAGGCATTACCATGCTCACTGCGATGGCTTCTGCCTTTACCCGCAGGAAAGTAATGCCAAGTATGGCTATGACTGGGGAGATCACACTCAGGGGTAAGGTTTTGCCTGTGGGCGGGATCAAGGAGAAAATCCTGGCAGCACGCCGGGCAAAGATTACCCATATCATACTGTCGGCAGAAAACAAAAAGGACATCGCTGAAATAAAGGCCAAATACGTTGAAGGCCTGGAGTTTCATTATGTAAAGGAGATGTATGAAGTGATCAACCTGGCTTTGTTAAAATAAAAGGCCGGAGAATTTCCCCGGCCCTTTATAAACAGCTGATCTCTTCTTAGTGAATAAGCATCTTCCTGCTTTGGGAAAAATTCCCTGCGTCCATCCTGTAGAAATAAACACCTGGGGCTAAATCATTGGCATTAAGCACAATTTCGTGGGCACCGGCATCCTGTATCCCCTGGAATAGCACCTTGATTTCTTTACCTGCAATATCCAGGATGCTGATGTTGACCTGACTCCTGCATGGCGTTTCAAATTGAATTATCGTACTCCCTGAAAATGGGTTAGGGACGTTCTGGGCAAGAAAGAAACCGGTCGGCATAAAACTGCTTTCATCCATGCCGACAGTGGTTCCACCATCTTTTAAAACGATGTCATTGTTGGGATCAAAAACCAATTGTGTGGGTTGCTGTTGAAAATTGAAAGTAAAAATCTGGTTGTTTACGTCATTCATGACCCGGATCACAGTATCCTGGTTCGCCCCGAATTTGATTTTCAAGGTCAATGGCATTTTAAAAAAGGCAATGCCTGCCTGGACTTGCCTGGCATAGAATTTCACGCGCCAGTTGCCACCGCCCAGGTTCACAATGTTGTAAGTATTCTGGTATACCGGATGGTTGGGAAACTTATACCATTCATCAATGAACCAATTCAGCGCCTGACCATAAGTCTGGCTCATGCTATTGCAGAAATCCTGAATGGTGGTGGTTTTGTATTTAAAATTCACTGTATCTGCACAGTAATCACGCAATCCCTTGAAGAATAGTGAGTCACCCATGACATACCGTAACATGTGCAACACACAGGCTCCTTTGTTATATGTGATGGCCCCGTTAAAAAGATCATTGACATTGGGTGTATTCACTGCCCAGTCCGGATTATAAATGGGCCAGCCCGGGTTGTTATTTTTATAGGATGTGGCATCGCCATCGATTTCGTTTTTATACACAGAATAGCCGGAGGTATGTTCCAGCCACAAAGCTTCTCCATAGGTTGCAAAGCCTTCATTCATCGTGATATCTGCCCAGGTGGCACAGGTAATCATATCTCCGAACCATTGGTGGGCAAACTCATGCGAAACAAGACTCTGCCCCCAGCAGCCCTGGCAGAGGCTGGTCAGACTTTGATTCTCCATGCCGCCCCAGTTAAACTGTCCGTCAAGCGTGGCAAACCCGTTTTTTTCAAATGGGTGCTCACAGAATATCGTAGAGAAATAAGTCATCATGTCAGGCATAATCGCTTCAATCCATTGTGGATTTTCGCCATTGTTGTAATAAAAACGGATGGGTGTAAACATTGTTGGATCAGTGACATGCTGGTAATAAACGATGTCGAGATTGTAGTTGACTTTGGCTGTCATGAAGACGAGATAGGTTGACACCGGATCCCTGCTGATCCAATGGTAGTAAATCGTATCTCCAGTGATCAGGCTGTCTTGTAGCCTACCGTTAGAAGCCAGCTTTACATTGTCGGGCACTTTGGCAGTGACATCTACTGTGGCTTTGTCTGAAGGCTTGTCCCAGCATGGAAACCAGTATTGTGCTCCTTCCGGCTCGCAATCGGTGAAGACAAGTCCATTGTCAGCGAAAAAGTGGCCATCACTGACGTTTTTATGTCGATAGTCAATCCTTACATTGACAATACTGCCGGGCGCATATTGTTGGTCTAAAGCAATCGTGAGGATGTCATTGGCATGAACATAACTATTGGCAGACAAACTCACGCTGTCAATGATCAATGAAGAATTTGCAGCATTGAACTGAACCTGGTCCAGGGTAGAATCAACTTTAAAGGTGACAATTTCCCATGCCTTAAAACTATTGGGATAGGGATTGATGAAATTGCTGTAAAGGTTGACATGGATCTCATAATTCAACACATCAAAGGAGTGCAGGGGTGAGCCCGGTGACAAGAGTGATTTCAGGCTGGATTGTGACATCGCACGCTTCCGGGCTGAACACATTTCAGAACCCTTCTGGGCATTCACAGTAATCGTGGTAAGCAGGATGAGTGCCGGCAGTAACAGGCGTAATCTTTTCATAAAAATAAAATCAAAAAGGGAATTGTAAAATTAGCGACTGAAAATCACTTTGCGGGAAGATTGGTGATTTCCGACTGTCAGACGAATAAAATAGATACCACTACTAACAGTACTCCCATCTTCCCTGCTTGCATCCCAGCCAAGGGAGTAGTAACCAGGACCGATGGGCTGTTCCAGTAAGGTTTTGATTTTCTTCCCTGAGGCATCGTAAACCTCAACAGCAGCATGTGTGGGGCTGGCAACATCGAAATCAAAGAGGGTTACATGGCTGAATGGGTTAGGCGACACAGTACGGATACCTGCTAATCCACCCAGTTCAAAGGGTTCTTCCAGAATACCTACAGTTCCGACATAAAAAATGTGAGGGTCGGCTGCTCCCATAAGGGCATGGTTGGCAGTCCGGCCACTAGAATCAGCGGCATGTATGTAATAATATACAATGCTGCCATTTGCCTGACCGGGGATGTTCGCTGTATACTGACTGCTTCCCTGTGAGGTCAATGGAATTGTAAGATAACTGCCATTGTTAACCTTATAACTGACTAACAAGGAGTCAGCATAGAGACCTTGTCCGCTGAAAGTTTCGATTTTAGCGTTGATGGTGTATGGCGTCAACACGGGCTGGCTTCCGGAAAGCGGGATGTGTTGGATGTATAGCATCCCTCTGTCTGCCAGGCCCATGACCCTGCAGTGTAAAGCATCACTGGGAATCCATTGAGCGCTATTCAGACCGATAAATCCCAGGACGTTATACCCTGGCATGGCAAGTTCATAAAGATGAAGTGCAGCAGTGTCGTATTGAATCTGGTTCTTAATCGGGACCAATACTTTGTTATTCAGGATTACAGAGTTGGAATAGGGTTGGTCGTTCGGTGTATATACCCTGTAGATTTTATAAGGAGTTCCATACGGGCTGGTGTCATTGGCATAATGCAAAGCAGATGCTTCAAGGGCAGCATAGGAAACATTAGTGGTCGGCACAGAACGGATCAACACCTTGTCTGGCGCGAGGTATTTTGCAAAACAATCAATATGATCTATCGTTGTTGTGAGGTTAGGGTCCGGAACCACATCATAAGTGTCGATGGCCAGGTAATCATGCATTTTCTGATTTACTTGGGCAACAGTCTGCGTTGGATTCTCAACAATCGTCAGGTCAGTGGAAGAAGATTTCCCCATCCCGGTTGTCATGTAGTTACCACCCGTATGGATGACATTCATGCCGAAGCATGGAATATTCAGTGAATCAGCCACAATTTTGGGAATTTCATCATCATTCGGGCGTGGCCTGTTGTAAGGAAAATCTACGATGGCAGTCTGACGGATGCTGTTGCTATCAGAATATTGAATAAACCATGGACCATAATCTCTTGACCAGTAGGAGTCGGAATTGGCGTTAATAAACCGGCAATTGGCCAGGTTAACACCATTGTTGGTATAATTTGTCAAAACCGTCTGCATGGCAGCTGCACCATTGGCGATGGTCCATACGAGGACGTTCTGCGACATTTCAGCAATCAGCGAATAAGGAATACCAAAGGGATAGCGAACCAATGCACCTTCCATGGGTTCAAACTCGGCAACATTGCGGATGTCGGCAAAGGGTGGGGGTGTTTCGACAAATGACTTCCCGATTTCTCCCTTACGCAACATTTCCTCAGGGCTCATTTCGTGCCTCAACAGGGGAACAGACTCTTGTGCAGCCAGGCAAATGGGCATGGCCAGCATTAAAAACATTACCTTATAAAGTATCGAACTTCTCTTCATATTCATGACTTTGAGCGAATAAAATCTTAAGCCACTAAATTACTGTTTTTATCCAATCAGAGGAAAAGATACCTTTGCTCCACAGAATACTATTTATGAGGATTGCCTTTTACTTTCTTTTGCTGCTGAGCCTCTTTGCATTTTCGTGTGAAGACAGGCAGTCTGACCATGGAATGAAAGTCTTCCGTTATAACGAATCTGCCGGAATTACCTCCCTGGATCCGGCTTTTGCCCGTAACCAGGCCAACATCTGGGCCATCAATCAATTGTTTAATGGCTTGGTACAGTTTGACAATCAGCTGAATGTAAAGCCTTGTATAGCATCCTCATGGAAAATCACTGAAGCCGGGAGGCTATATACTTTTACACTCAGGAAAGATGTCTATTTCCATGATGACCCTTTGTTTTTAAAGGGAAAGGGCAGAAGGGTAGTTGCCGGTGATTTTGTGTATAGCTTTCAAAGGATCGCTGACCCGCTGACAGCTTCACCGGGCGCATGGGTGTTCAATACTGTCAATCTGAACAATGGGAAGCCTGAATTTCAGGCAGTCAATGATACCATATTTACCATACGGCTTAAGCAGACATTTCCTGCCTTCCTGGGTTTGCTGGGTATGCAATACTGTTCTGTCGTACCATCAGAAGTAGTCAATCATTATGGTAAAGATTTCAGGAAACACCCAATCGGAACCGGCCCTTTTACATTTAAAATCTGGAAAGAAGGCATTAAGCTGGTTTTACTGAAAAACCCTTCCTACTTTGAGTTTGATGGACAACAACGTCTGCCCGTTCTGGATGCTGTCGCAGTAAGTTTCGTCGTTGATAAGCAATCAGCCTTTCTGGAATTTGTGAAAGGCAATCTGGACTTTCTTTCCGGTATCGATCCCAGTTACAAAGACGAGCTTCTGACCCCCGGAGGTGCACTAAATCCCAAATACTGCACTCGGTTCAACATGAGTACCCAGGCTTATCTAAACACAGAATACCTTGGATTCCAGGTAGATCCGACATTGACAAGGTTTCAGGGAAGTCCGGTTTATAAAAAGCAGTTCAGACAGGCCATCAACATGGGTTTTGACCGGCGTAAGATGATGCGTTACCTGCGCAACAACATTGGTTTGGCAGGTTGTTATGGCTTTATCCCACCGGGTATGCCGGGTTTTGATTCTACAGTTGTGAAAGGCTATGAATACAATCCTGAGCGTGCGGCTCAATTGCTTACAGAATGTGGTTATCCGGCCGGCAAAGGCTGTCCGGAAATCGTTCTTTCAACCAACAACTCTTACCTTGACCTGGCAACCTACATCCAGCAACAACTCACTGAATTGGGCCTGAAAGTCAGACTGGATGTTCATCAGCCGGCCAGCATGCGGGAAATGATGGCACAAACCAAACTGAATTTCTTCCGTGCTTCCTGGATTGCCGACTATCCGGATGCAGAAAACTACCTCAGCCTATTTTATTCTCGCAATTTTGTGCCCCAGGGACCAAATTACACCCATTTCTCCGACCCAGCCTACGACAAATTGTATGAAGCCTCTCAAAGTGAAATGAATGATTCTGTCAGAATACAGCAATACAAAGCCATGGATCAACTCGTGATTGAACAGGCGCCTGTCGTTGTTCTGTATTATGATCAGGTATTGCGTTTCAGCAGCAAAAATATCAGTGGATTGGGCAGCAATGCGATGAACTTACTGACCCTTAAACATGTCAGCAAACGCTAGCAGGTAATGCAAGCCAATTTAGTGAGAAATGGTTACCTTGAGGCGATCATGAGCCAGGAAAACGTTGGCTGGTAATTCCTTCTGAACTTCGGCATACAAACCCATGGCATGACTGATATGGGTAATAAAAGCAACTTCGGGTTTAACCTGTGCAATCAATTGCAAAGCCTGTTCCAGGTTGAAATGCGAATAGTGTTTTTGTTTTCTTAATCCATTAACTACCAACACTTTTGCATTCATCATCTTAAGTTTTTCTTCAGGATTGATGGCACTGGCATCAGTGATGTAAACAAAGTCATTTATCCTGTAAGCGATCACTGCTAAGTGATAATGCATGACATTGATAGGGGTGATGGTAAGATCATTAATCTGAAAGGGCTCATTCCCGACAGAATGCAATTTAATTTCAGGCACTCCGGGGTATTTGTCGTGCGCAAAAGCGTAGGAAAACTCATTTTGAATGACACTCTGGACTTCTTCATTGGCATATACATCCATGGCCTTTTTCTGGATGTAGTTATAGGCACGCACATCATCCAATCCACCGATATGGTCTTTGTGGCCATGGGTTAAGAGGATTGCATCCAGTTTCTTGACATTTTCGCGCAGCATTTGCTGGCGAAAGTCCGGGCCGGTATCTATAACAAGGGTAGTGGTTTCAGTTTCGACAAGCACCGAAGAACGCAGGCGGTTGTCGCGGGCATCATCTGACAAACAGACGTCGCATTCGCAGGCTATGACCGGCACACCTTGGGAAGTGCCTGATCCGAGAAAAGTGATAGTCAAAACGAGTAGGTTTAAAACACAAAGGTAATTAAAATATAGCTATGTATTAATTTATAATATCACCTGCAAACAGCATGGCAAAAAGTAATTCTTTCCGAATTTTCACGCATTTCTCGCAAAGGTTTCCTATTTTTATTGCCAAATATTCCGACGTGAACCTATTAGACACTATCAAGGACCTTATTGCCAACCGGCAGTTGAAAAAGGAACTGGTTAACCAGCTCAGGGCCCGCAAAACAGTTTCTCTGAATGATGCCAAAACCATCGGTGTGCTCTATTCTATCCCTGATGAAGAAACCTATAAAGTCATCTTCAACTTCCTGAAGTCGATTAAAACCGAACAAAAGACTGTCATCGCACTGGGTTATTATGATGACAACAAACTTCCTTCTTATCTGAACCAATCGATTTACAACAGCATTTTCAACCAAAAGGATCTGAATTGGTATAAAAAGCCTGTTAATCAATATGTTAACAATTTTTTCAAAGAGAATTTCGACTTGTTCCTGAACATCAGTGTCAAGGAATACTATCCCTTGTTTTATGTAACTGCCATGACGAAGGCGTATATGAAAGTGGGGAGATTCAATGAGAAACATACCTCTTTTTATGATGTCATGATAAAAGTGGAAGACAAAACAACACAAGCCGAATTTCTGGAAAGCATGACACTCTATCTCAATATGTTAAAAAACAGTACAGGGAATGAAAAATAAATTTCAGGGAACAGGGGTAGCCCTTGTCACCCCTTTTGATACAGTTGGGAAAATTGATTTCCCCGCGCTGGGCCGCATTGTCGAACATGTCATTAACAATGGCGTGGATTACCTTGTCGTACTGGGAACGACCGGCGAAACTGTCACGCTTACTAAACCGGAAAAGAAAGAAATCCTCGACTTTGTCATCGCAACGAATAACAAACGTTTGCCCATTGTTTTGGGTGTCGGGGGTAACAACACCGCAGAAATCATCGAAACCCTGCAGCATCAGGACATTTCTGGTGTCGACGGCATCCTTTCTGTATCTCCTTACTACAACAAACCAACACAAGAGGGCATCTTTCAGCATTACAAAGCGATTACCGCGGCCTGTCCCTTACCCTTTATTCTTTATAATGTACCAGGCAGGACCGGCTCTAATATGACCGCTGACACCTGCCTGCGGATCGCAGCTTCCTGCAATAATGTGGTCGCAGTAAAGGAAGCTTCAGGAAACATGTCTCAGATCATGGAAATCCTGAAAAACAAACCGGCGGGTTTCGACCTGATCTCAGGTGACGACAACCTGACCTTAGCCATGATGTCATTGGGTGCTATTGGGGTGATCTCTGTAGTGGCCCAGGCTTATCCCCGTCAATATAGTGATATGGTAAGACATTGCCTTGCCGGTCAATTTGATCAGGCCCGTGAATTGCATTTCGGGCTGCATGATTTTATCAATTTCCTCTTTGCTGATGGTAGTCCGGGTGGCATAAAAGCTGCATTGGAGGTGATGGAGCTCTGTCAGCATTACCAACGCCTGCCTTTGGTTCCTGTCAATGAAAATGTTTATCAAAAAATTAAAGAATTCATCAAGAAAGCTTAAAAATGCTCAAGAAACTCGCCATACTTTCATTCACGTTTTTTCTTTTTGCCGGAACAGTAAACAGTCAGGTTACACATGATCTGAAGCCTGAATTTGAAAAAATCTTCAAGGGCAGACCCGAAGTCTGTTTCGAATTCTTCATCAAGGACCGCCAGCAGATTCAAGTACTTACCAGGGTCATTTCCATCGACAATGTGATGGGCAACAAAGTTAGAGCCTATGCCAACAAGAAGGAGTTTGCAGCATTTCTTGAATTGGGCATAGCCTATACCATCCTCCCTGTTCCTGCCATGGAAAATCCGGCCCCGGCACAGGATATAAAATTGCTGAAATCGCCCCAGGCCTGGGATTTCTATCCCAATTATCCATCCTATGAGTCCATGATGTTTCAATATGCAACTGACAATCCGCAATTGTGCAAAATCGAAACGGCAGGAACCGTGGCCAGTGGACGCAAATTGTTGGTAGCCAAGATCTCTGCCAATGTTGACTCCGTCATGCACAAACCCCAATTCCTTTGGGTATCAAGTATTCATGGTGACGAACTCACCGGCTATGTGCTGATGCTGAGGATGATTGACTATCTCCTGGCAAATTATGGTACAAATCCCCGGATTACCAACCTGCTGAACAAGGCCGAGATTTATATCAACCCGCTGATGAACCCGGATGGCACTTTTTATGGAGGAAACAACAGTGTCAATGATGCAACCCGCTACAATGCCATGGATGTCGATTTGAACAGAAACTTCCCTGATCCCCAGGATGGGCCTCATCCCGACAACAATGCCTGGCAGGAAGAAACTGTGATCATGATGAATTACGCCAGTTCACATCATTTTTCCATGGGCGGCAATTTTCATGGGGGAGCAGAAGTAATCAATTATCCCTGGGATACCTGGGCCATGCTGCATCCTGATGATGATTGGTGGTATTATGTTTCCAGAGAATATGCTGATACTGTGCATGCCAATGCCACTTCTTTCTACCTGACCGACCTTGATGATGGGATTACCAATGGCTATGCCTGGTACCAGATTACAGGTGGTCGTCAGGATTACATGACTTATTTCCATAGAGGCAGGGAAGCCACTTTCGAAATTTCGGCCACCAAGCTGGTTGCACCATCAACTTTACCCAATTACTGGAACTACAACTACCGTTCTTTGTTGAATTACATGGAACATGTGACCTTTGGGGTGCATGGCATCGTAACTGACTCTGTGACAGGTCTTCCACTAAAGGCCAGGGTGTTTATCAACGGGCACGACCATGACAGTTCTCACGTATGGTCTAACCTTCCTTTGGGCAACTACTATCGCTACCTTGGTGCCGGCAGCTATAACCTTACTTATACAGCAACAGGTTACTGGCCTAAGACTGTGTACAATTTGGGTGTTGTCAATCATCAGACCACCATTCGCGATGTACAATTAGTGCCACTTAGTATTGGTATTGGCGAAATCAACAGTGTAAAAACCATCACCGCTTCTCCCAATCCTACATCTTCAAGCGTTTTGATTAAATCCGGCACAAACTGGAGTGGTGAAATTGCAGTCGAAGTCATGAATCCCCAGGGCCAGGTCCTGAAATCAGTAAAAATAAAAGGGGACGCCCTTGTTATCGGTCATCCCCTTGTATTAGAAGGTTTATCAAAAGGCCTTTTGCTGATCCGGCTTACAAACCAGGAAAAGACTGAAACACTGAGAGTGTTGTATCAGTAGTTACTTTTTCTTGTAGATATCAACAATTTCTCCTGTGTCATAGAAACCGGAATCGAGTTTGTCCTTGATCTTGGTAAATGACTCTATGGTGTATTGTACGTCCTCCAAAGTATGCACCGCAGTTGGGATAATACGCAACATGATCAATCCTTTGGGGATCACAGGATAGCTGACGACAGAGCAGAAGATGTCGAAATTCTCCCTGAGGTCGAAAGTCAGGTTGGCCGCTTCAGACATACCACCATTGAGGAAGACAGGGGTTACCGGTGAATTGGTATTGCCCAGGTTAAAGCCTTTTTCACGGAATCCGGCCTGGATTGCATTGACAATTTTCCAAAGGTCGGCACGAAGTTCTGGTCTGGTTTTCACCAATTCGAGACGTTTTAAGGCACCCATTACCATCGGCATTGGCAAGGACTTTGCAAAGATCTGAGAACGCATGTTGTACCTGAGGAAATTCACCACACTTTCGTTGCTGGCGACAAAAGCGCCAATACCAGCCATTGATTTGGCGAAGGTTCCGAAGTAAATATCGACTACATCCTGAACACCGAGATGCTCATCGGTACCTGCTCCGGTAGGTCCCATGGTACCAAAGCCATGTGCATCGTCAATCAGCAGGCGGAAGTTGTACTTTTCTTTGAGGGTTGCGATGTGTTGCAGGTTGCCAAGGTCACCCGACATCCCGTAAACACCTTCAGTAATAACCAGGATACCGCCACCCGTCTGGTCGGTGATTTTTTTGGCACGTTGAAGTTCCTTTTCCAGGTTCTCCATGTTGTTGTGCGGATAAACGAAACGTTTTCCGAAATGCAGGCGGACACCATCAATAATACAGGCATGAGCCTCTGAGTCATAAACGATCACATCCTGACGGTTCACAAGGCAATCGATGATAGAAACCATCCCCTGGTAGCCATAATTCAACAAGAACCCATCTTGTTTGCCTACGAAAGCGGCAAGTTCCTGCTCCAGCTGTTCATGGTATTTGGTTTGACCTGACATCATACGTGCTCCCATTGGGTAAGCCATGCCATAGACTGCAGCAGCTTCTGCATCCGCAGCACGTACTTCAGGATGATTGGCCAGTCCGAGGTAGTTGTTCAGACTCCAGACAAGCTTTTCTTTTCCTCTGAAAATCATGCGACTTCCAATTTCGCCTTCTAATTTTGGGAAGGTAAAATAACCATGAGCCTGTTTCGAATAGATACCGATTGGCCCTAAATTCTTCGTGATTTTGTCAAAAATATCCACAGTGATAGTATTTTGTTAGCAAGGTGCAAAGGTATAAGGTTTCACAATTATCCGAATACTCCGGAGGAAAACTTATTCCCTGTGGATAAGTTCTTGTTGATAAATATCGGCAATTGTTAACTTTGAGCTTTTACATTAAAGCACTTGAAAACTCAATTTTTAAACGACATTCAACAGGATTTCTGCATTTTCTGGTTCAGACGGGATTTGCGTCTGGAGGACAATACTGCGCTAAATGCTGCGCTTTCCGGCTCACTTCCTGTGCTTCCTGTCTTTCTTTTTGACCGCAACATCCTGGATAAGTTGAGCGGACCTGAGGACAAACGACTTGATTTTATCCAGGCACAGCTGCAATTGTTGAAAACCCAGTTTGAAAAGAGAGGAAGTACCCTTTATGTCGCGCATTGTATTCCTGTTGAGGAATTTGGCGAATTCGCAAAAACCGGCAAATTAAAAGCTGTTTATACCAATCATGATTATGAACCTTATGCCATTGCCCGTGACCTGGAAGTTCAGCAGTTGCTGGAAGGGCAGGGGATAGGCTTCCACACCTATAAGGATCAGGTAATCTTTGAAAAGGAGGAAGTAGTAAAAGCGGATGGGAATCCTTTTACTGTCTTCACACCCTATTCAAAAAAATGGCTGTCAACCCTGGAAGAAGTGACCTTCAAAATGCCGGTGACCCATTGGAAAAAGTTATTGCATTGTCCTGCTGTAAGTATTCCCAGCATAGAAGAACTGGGATTTAAGTCTTCATCTGTCGTTTTTCCTTCTACAAATATCCCAGTGGGAATCATAAGTAACTATGGTAAAACCAGGGATTTGCCCGAGCTGCCAACCAGTAAAATGGGCTTACACCTCAGGTTTGGCACGCTCAGTATTAGGACATTGGTAGAAGTTGCGTCAAGAACAAATAAGGTGTATTTGAATGAACTCATCTGGCGGGAGTTTTTCATGAGCATACTGTTTCATCATCCCGAAGTGTTGACACAATCCTTCCGGCCGGAGTATGACAGGATCGAATGGAGGAACGATTCAGAAGAATTTGACCGCTGGTGCAAGGGTACCACCGGATTTCCCCTGGTGGATGCCGGGATGCGTGAACTCAGTACAACGGGCTTTATGCACAACCGTGTTCGCATGGTGACAGCCAGTTTTCTGGCCAAAGATTTGTTGATCGACTGGCGCTGGGGAGAAGCCTGGTTTGCACAGAAACTCCTTGATTTTGAGCTTTCTGCCAACAACGGCAACTGGCAATGGGCTGCAGGCTGTGGTTGTGATGCAGCACCCTATTTCAGGATTTTCAACCCTGATATTCAGTTGAAAAAGTTCGATCCGGATTTAACTTATGTAAAGCGTTGGGTGCCTGAATTCGGGACTTCAGCCTATCCTGCCCCCATGCTCGATCATGCATTTGCAAGAGAAAGATGCCTGAAAACCTATAAGATCGCACTGCAATCATAATATAAATCAGTGATTTTCGTTCTCCCGGCATGCATTTCTTGCAAAGGATATTGAACGAATTACTATCTTTGCAGGCTTTTTGCAGATATAGACTAACCTGACATTCTCAAACTAATACACCATCAATGACTCTGAAAAGGAATACGCTCCTGATCGCTTTCTTACTGCTTAGTCTCAACCTGGTCCAGGCCCAATGGATTTCCCAATGGCATGGATTTATTGCCTCTCGTGGTGTCAATCATATCCAGGCCATCAGTGCTGATGTTGCCTGGGCTACAGTTTATGATGGCGGAAACCTGGCCATGCCGGTCAATGAATATACCCGCACCCTCGATGGTGGCGAAAACTGGATACCCGGTATCGTTTCCAATGCCAATGGCCTTCAGTCAGGCGGCATTTTCGCCCTGAATACTGACACTGCCTGGATCCTGATGCAAAACCCCGCCGACACCGGTGGATTCATCTTCAGAACCAATGATGGCGGACAGAACTGGATCAGACAGGATTCTGCCGTATTTCATAAAAAGCCTCAGTTTGTGCATTTTTGGAATGACAGCCTGGGCGTTTGTGTTGGCGATCCTTACAACGGAAAGTTTGAAATTTTCACAACCACTGATGGTGGACTGGATTGGACCCAGGTTGCTGCCAACCAGATGCCTGTGAGTCAATCCGATGAATATACTTTACCCGCTTCTTTCTGCGTACAGGGCGACACCCTTTGGTTTGGCGGAAACACCCATGGAAAGATCTTTACCAGCCAGGACAATGGCAAACATTGGTCTTTTATTCCATCTCCCCTGAATGCCATGAAAAAGGTCATCTTTTATGACAGCATCCGTGGCCTGGTGGGAAGTGTTGGTGTTGATGGTCAGTCATGGGATTTATATGAAACCTTGGACAGAGGTATGCATTGGACCGCCATCTCTACTTTTGGCACTGTCAACACAGCTGATATCGACATGGTTCCCGGTACTGCACGGACCTTCGTTAGTGTGGGTTTCCGGATGAGTTTCTCGAGTGACGGGGGCTATTCCTGGATCACTTTCGGACAGCCTTCACCAGTAACTTCACCCTATTTTAATTGTGTCTCCTTTGCCGATCCTTCTACAGGCTGGGCAGGTGGCATCAACTCCTTCAGTCCTTCATCAGGCGGAATCTACCGTTATGCGGGTCCTGCACTTGCCATCGACAATGTCGATTCACCCTTACTCAGTTTCGGGGTGTTTCCCAATCCTGCCAGCAACAGTGTTAGCATCACCACCAAAGGTCTGGGGCATAGCATGGCTACAGTACAGCTGTATAACATGATGGGACAGGTTTTAAAGACTTTTTCCTTTGTGCCGGAAGAAGGAAATGTCAGGCAACTTGATCTGCAAGGATGCGCCTCAGGGCTTTATCTGCTCAGACTTGTTCAGGCTCAGGTGGTTTTACAAAAAGAATTGATCGTTAGGTAAATAATTCGTGAAAGCAAAGAACAACAATATCATCCCTGCAGCTGCCACGAAAATGACAGCATTAATCGCGATTTCCCTGGTTTTCATGGTGATGTCGGGCTGTTCCGGTTATCAGAAACTTGTCAAATCCTCCGATTATGGCAAGCAATATGATGCTGCCATGAACTATTTCGACAAAGGAGATTACACCCGCGCTTTGCAGCTTTACGAAATTGTCCTTCCGTTTTACCGTGGTACTGAGAAGGCCGGACTAATCTATTTCAAAAGAGCCAAATGTTATTATGCCCAGGGTGATTACATCATGGCCAGTTACAATTTCAAGACATTTGCAAAAAACTATCCGGCCAGTGCCCTTGCTGAAGAAGCTTTGTACCTCGACGCCTATTGTTCATTCCTGGATTCACCGGAATACAGTCTTGACCAGACCAGCACCTATGATGCCCTTGAGGCATTGCAGCTTTTCCTCAACCTCTATCCCAACAGTGAGCGTGCAGCGAAATGCAACGACCTGATGGACGAGCTGAGAGGCAAGCTGGAGAAAAAAGATTACGAAATTGCCAAGCTCTTTTATTATATGGGTGATTATCAATCAGCCATCACTTGCTTCAAAAATGTTTACAAAGACTATCCCAATAGCCGGTACAAAGAAGACCTGCTGTTTCTTACCCTGAAAGCCTATTGCTCATTTGCTGCCAACAGCGTACCGGCCAGAAAGAAAGAAAGGTATAAAGGAGCCCTTGAGAGTTACAGTACTTTTGTGACTTTTTACCCGGAAAGCAAGTATTTAAAAGAGGCAAAGAGCTTACAGGCTCAGGCACAACAAGAGTTTAATATGTTAAATGTCAATAATTAATTTTAGCGATACCCATGGATTATAAAAAGATCAAAACCGACAACGTAGCCGTTACCCGCGACATGAATGATTTCGACCAGGAGACAGGGAACGTCTATGAAGCATTGGTAGTGCTTTCAAAGCGTGCCAACACCATTGGTTTAGAACTCAAAGAGGAGTTGAATAAGAAACTTGCCGAATTTGCCACCACTTCTGACAACCTGGAAGAGGTTTTTGAGAACAGAGAGCAAATCGAGATTGCCAGGTTTTATGAGCAACTGCCCAAACCTTCTTTAATTGCCATCCACGAATTTCTGAACGACCAGATCTATTTCCGCAATCCGGACAAAGAAGAAGCTGCCTTAAAATTCGTACCTAAATAAGGAACACATTGCTTCAGGGGAAGAAGATATTGCTTGGCATCAGCGGGAGCATTGCGGCTTACAAAGCGGTTCTGCTTGTACGGCTTTTTGTGAAAGAAGGTGCTGAAGTACAGGTTATTCTGACTCCATCTGCGCATGACTTCGTTACTCCGCTTACACTTTCAACATTGTCTAAGCGACCAGTATTGACGGAACCCTTTGACTTAGGAACCGGTGCCTGGAACAGCCACGTTGAGCTTGCCAATTGGGCAGACCTTATCCTGATTGCACCTTTAACAGCGAATACGATGGCCAAAATGGTCAGTGGACAAGCTGACAACCTGCTGATCGCAGTTTACCTTGCTGCCCGTTGCCCTGTGATGTATGCCCCTGCCATGGATGTCGATATGTTTGAACATCCCTCAACACAAAACAACATCAAACTGCTGCAATCCTATGGTAACGTCCTGATTCCTCCGGATGAAGGAGAACTCGCCAGCGGACTGGTGGGTAAGGGCAGAATGAAAGAACCCGAAGCCATCCTCAGTATCCTTGAGGAACATTTCAAAAAAAAAAGCCCGCTAAATAATAAGAAAGTATTGGTCACTGCCGGTCCGACTTACGAGAAAATCGATCCTGTCAGGTTTATCGGGAATTTCTCTACCGGACAGATGGGCTTTGCACTTGCAGCTGTGCTTGCGGAGAATGGAGCCAAGGTGCAACTCGTAGCAGGCCCTGTTTCGCTTACAACACCAGCAGGGGTAACAAAGAGAATTGATGTCACCAGCGCTGAAGAGATGTATGATGCCTGTATGGAAATTGCACCTTCCTGCGACTTGATCATCATGACTGCTGCTGTTGCTGACTTTTCCCCTGAATCGCCTTCAGAGAAAAAAATCAAACGTAAAGGGGAGGACCTGCAGCTTACCCTAAAACCCAACAAAGACATCCTGGAGGCCTTGGGAAAAGCCAAGAAGAAAGCTCAGATTCTTGTGGGATTTGCCCTGGAAACTGATCTGGAAATGGAGAATGCCAGAAAAAAACTGAGAAATAAAAACCTGGACCTGATCGTTTTGAATTCACTGCAAGACAAAGGAGCAGGATTCGGTCATCCTACCAATAAAGTCAGCCTGATCGATCATTCAGATGTGGTAATTTCTTTTCCTTTGAAATCAAAACATGAAGTGGCACAGGACATTGTAGACCATGTTGCACGTTTTTTCTAACAAATATTGTTATCAAATGAGAAACATAATCATAACATTACTCTTTCTTTTATCGGTTATTACTGCCAGTGCACAGGAATTCATCTGCCAGGTGAATGTCTCTTCACAGCAGGTTCAAACCACTGACAAATCTGTTTACGAAGTCTTACAAAAAGCACTGTATGAGTTTGTTAACCAGAAAAAATGGTCTAGCTACACCTTTAAAGCAGAAGAAAAGATAGAATGTAATATTATGATCAATGTTGCTGATCGTTCGGGTGACCGTTACAAAGGCACCATGTCAGTCCAGTTCAGGCGACCTGTATATCATACGAGTTACTACAGCACAATTTTAAATTATGTCGACAAAGACATTGAATTTGAATATCTTGAAGGTCAGGCCCTGGATTTTGCAGACAATACGCATACCTCCAACATCACTTCCCTGGTGGCTTATTACCTTTATATTTTCCTCGGACTCGATTTTGACACTTATAGCCTTTATGGAGGCACACCATTTTATCAGAAAGCGGAAGCGGTTGTCAGTGCAGCCCAAAGTGCCCCTGAAAAAGGATGGAAATCATATGAAAGCATGAAAAACAGGTACTGGCTTGTAGAAAACCTCACAAATTCCAGCTACAGCGCCATTCGTGAAGGCCTTTACAAATACCACCGCCAGGGTCTTGACATCATGACAGAAAACATGGATCTGGGCAGGGCAGGGGTGATGGAAAGCCTGGAACTGTTCAGAAAGGCTTATCGTGAAAAGCCCGGTCTTTACCTGATGCAACTCATGACCGATGCCAAGGTTGATGAGTTTGTAAACGTCTTTAGTCAGGCCTCTCCCATGGACAAAACAAGGGCTGTTAACCTGCTGAAAGAGATCGACCCTGCCAATGGCAATAAATATCAAAAGATTATTGAGACTAAATAATTCTTTTGCAGTCTCGCCCCTCTTTTTATCTTTGTTTAATACAAACTTACATTTCCGGTAATGCTCCGTCATCTCCTCATAGAGAATTATGCCCTGATACACAGACTTGACCTGCAGTTGTCGCCTGGTCTGACTGTGATTACAGGAGAAACAGGAGCGGGGAAGTCGATTATCTTGGGTGCGCTCGGACTCATCCTTGGCCAGCGTGCTGATACAGGAGTCTTGCTCGACAAGGCTCAGAAATGCGTTGTCGAAGGGACTTTTGATATCCAGGAGCAGCACCTCAACCATTTCTTTCAGGAGAATGACATCGATTTTGATACGCATTGCATTGTGCGCAGGGAGATTAACCCAGCAGGAAAATCAAGGGCTTTTATCAATGACACCCCTGTCAATTTAAATCAACTGAAAGCTTTTGGAGATATGCTGGTCGACATCCATTCACAGCATGCTCATTTGCTTTTGCGTGAAGCTTCTTTTCAGCTTGATGTGTTGGATCATTATGCACAACATGCTGATTTGCTGACAAAATACCATCTCGGTTATGCCGAAATGAAGCGTCTGGGAAAGGTATTGGCAGAAATGGAGGAAAAAGAAAGACAGACACGCCTGGATGAGGATTATTACAACTTCTTATTCAACGAATTAGATGAATGCCAACTCCAGTCAGAGGAACAAACCAGGCTGGAAGAAGAGCTTGTCCTGCTGACCCATGCTGAAGAAGTTAAGAATGACTTATTCAAAGCTACCACACTGCTTAATCAGGGCGATTCTAATCTGTTGGGTATTATCAATGAATTGCTATCCAGCCTGAGTCATGCAGCCACTTACATGACCTCTGTCAAAGAATTTGAAGACCGGGTCCGCAGTATATACATTGAAGCCAAAGACCTGGCCAATGAAATTGATCACCTGGAAGAATCAGTTGTTTACAATCCGGAAACCATTGAGAAAAATAACGAGCGGCTATCACTCATCTATACTCTGGAAAAAAAGCACCATGTTGATACGGTAGAAGAGCTCCTGATCATCAGAGACTCCTTACAAGAGAAACTCAATGATTTGTCGACATTGAGCGTCGAAATTGCCAGGCTTTCACAGGAGTTTCACCAGAAGCGCGAAGCTGTCCTTGGTATGGCAGCGCTATTGTCGAAAGCCAGAGCATCAGCAATACCCAAAGTAGAAAAGAACCTTGTTGCCGTGCTTGCCCAAATGGGTATGCCGGATGCCAGGATACACATCACGCAAAATCCGGAAGAGCCACTTGGGCCCAACGGTACCGATGCCATACAATTCCTTTTCAATGCCAACAAAGGCGGAGAATTAAAGGAAATCGTAAAAGTGGCTTCAGGTGGTGAGTTATCACGTTTAATGCTGGCTGTCAAGTCTCTGATTTCCAAACAGAAGCTGATGCCTACCTTGATTTTCGACGAAATCGACCTTGGCATATCAGGGGAAGTAGCCGACAAAGTTGGTGTCATCCTGAAGCAATTATCAGAAAACCTGCAACTTATCGTAATTACACACTTGCCACAGATTGCCGCCAAAGGTGAAAATCATCACTTTGTATATAAAATGGTGAATGGACAGGCAACACATACCCACATCAGAAGCCTGAGTCCGGAAGAAAGAATTGTCGAAATAGCAAAAATGATCAGCGGTGAAAGTGTTTCACAATCTGCAGTAGAAACTGCCAAAGAACTGCTTGCCAAAACATAGAAATCAAATTAATAACCAATAATAACAATTACCATGGCCTATAATCTTTTAAAAGGTAAACGGGGTTTAATTTTCGGAGCCCTCAACGATAAATCCATTGCCTGGAAAGTTGCAGAGAAAGCATACGAAGAAGGAGCCAGCATCGTGCTTACCAATACGCCAATGGCCATCCGCATGGGAACCATTGACGAACTTGCAAAGCAAACCGGAGCTATTGTAATCCCGGCTGATGCCATTTCTGTCCCCGATCTTGAAAACCTGATTTCAAAGAGTATGGAGCAATTGGGTGGCAAGCTGGATTTTATCCTTCATTCCATCGGTATGTCTATGAATGTCAGGAAGAAGAGGTCTTATGATGACCTGGATTATGACTACCTGATGAAGACCCTCGACATTTCAGCGATTTCTTTTCACAAAGTCCTGCAGGTAGCCCGTAAAATGGACGCCATCAGCGAATGGGGTTCTGTCGTAGGATTGTCGTACATCGCAGCACAGCGTACCTTATATGGCTACAATGACATGGCAGATGCCAAGGCCATGCTGGAATCCATTGCCCGTTCCTTTGGGTATATCTATGGACGTGACAAGAAAATCCGGATCAATACCATTTCTCAATCTCCTACCATGACTACGGCAGGGGAGGGTGTAAAAGGCATGGAAAACCTGATGGACTTTACCGAGCGTAACTCACCCCTGGGCAATGCCGATGCTGAAGATTGTGCCAATTATTGTATCACTTTGTTTTCTGATCTCACCAAAAAAGTGACAATGCAGAATCTTTTCCACGACGGAGGTTTCTCCAGCATGGGTATGAGTTACAAGGCGATGTATGTCTACAACAAAAGTCTGGAGGGATGCCAGGACTGTGAAGATTAAGGATCAGAATTTAATGGTATAGCTGTAAGTCACACTTTCCTTAGGCTTTTCATCAACTTCAACAGGCTTTGGAGGATCTTTCACCACAGTATATTGAAATCCGGATTGCACAGGAAGTTTAAAGATGATGTGGGTTTTTACTGTTGAGATAAGCCTTAATCCACGATTCTTTGCTTTGTTGTATTTCAGGAGTTTTACGATGCGCATGGCTTCCTCATCACAACCATAACCAATGCCATGGATGATTGAGGCTGAGGTCACTGTACCCATATCATTGACCTGAAAGCTGACAAATACCCTTCCTTCTATCCTGTTTTTCAGGGCTTCTTCTGGATACTTAAGGTTTTGAGTGAGGAACTCCCCAAAGGCTTTTTTGCCTCCCGGATATAAGGGCACATGAATAAATTGCTTGGGTTTCTTGTCTTTTTGCATACATTTGAGATGAATGGCAAAGATAGTACATGCGTTTTTACTTCGACCGAAGACATGCAGGATTGCTGAAAAAACAGTCTGAACATCCTGTCAAACCTCAGTCATGGGGAAAATTGCAAGTCATTGCGCCGAAGTACAGTATAAATTCCTATTTTTGCCGTTCTTAAAAATTCAGCATTTACATATTCAAATACTAATACGATGAGTTTCCGAATCATTGTTCTTGCCAAGCAGGTTCCCGACACCCGAAATGTGGGTAAGGATGCCATGAAGGCAGATGGAACAGTCAACCGGGCAGCACTTCCTGCTATTTTCAACCCGGAAGACTTGCATGCATTAGAGCAGGCATTGCGAATCAAAGACAAGGTGCCTGGTGCAGAGATCATTTTGCTGACCATGGGCCCACCCAGGGCTGCAGAGATAATCCGTGAAGCCATTTATCGTGGTGCTGACAAAGGTTATTTGTTGACCGACAGGAAATTCGCCGGTTCTGACACCCTTGCCACTTCTTATGCTTTGTCGATGGCAATCCGAAAAATGGCGCCTTATCACTTACTCATCTGTGGCCGTCAGGCTATCGATGGTGATACCGCTCAGGTTGGACCACAGGTTGCCGAAAAACTCGGTTTACCCCAAATCACCTATGCAGAAGAAGTCATTGCTGTGAATGAGCAGGAAATGACCATCAAACGCCGCCTGGAAAGGGGAGTGGAAGTGGTTGTCAGCAGCATCCCATGTGCCATCACTGTACATAGTTCTGCACCTCCCTGTCGCCCACGTCACGCCAAAAGGGTGATGATCTACAAACATGCCCGCACTGTTTCCGAACTCCAGGATGAGACCAAGGATTACACAGAGATGTATACCACGCGTCCTTATCTGAGAATCGACGAATGGTCAGTGGATGACATCCAGGCTGATACCACCATGCTCGGCTTGGGTGGTTCTCCAACCAAAGTAAAAAAGATTGAAAATGTCGTCGTTCAGAAAAAGGACGGACTGGAGCTGACAGCCTCCGACAAAGACATTGAATTAATGATGAAAGAACTCATCAATGCTCATATCATTGGATAATCAAAACTATTACTGTGAATAACGTTTTCGTTTACTGTGAAATTACTGAGGAAAGGCAAGTCGCCGAAGTCAGTCTTGAACTCTTGTCTAAAGGCCGCAAACTGGCCACCGAATTGAATGTCAAATTAGAGGCAGTCCTTATCGGAGCAGGTTTGAATGATGTTGAAGCACAAGTTTTTCCTTATGGTGTTGATGTGATGCACCTGGCTGAGGATGCCCGTCTTTTTCCTTATACGACCTTGCCACACACAGCTGTGTTGCTGGATGTCTTCCACAAGGAACAACCTGAAATCGTGCTTTTTGGCGCCACTTCCATCGGTCGTGACCTTGCACCTCGCATCGCTTCTGCATTGAAATGTGGTCTGACTGCAGATTGTACCAGCCTGGAGATCGGCGATCACATGGAAAACAGGACACAGACGATGTACAAGAACCTCCTGTACCAGATCAGACCTGCTTTTGGTGGAAACATCATTGCTACCATCATCAACCCTGAAACCAAGCCCCAGATGGCAACGGTCAGGGAAGGGGTGATGAAACGCGAAATCGTGAGCCCGAACTACAAAGGCAAAGTAAAAAAGATCGACCTGAGCACCATCCTCAAACCTGAGGATTTTGTCGTTCGCATCATCGAACGTCACCTGGAAGCCAGCAAAGTCAATATCAAAAGTGCTGGTATCATCGTGGCAGGGGGATATGGCG